>Ga0315274_10015858_pt1 | contig 10660 bp, 7 predicted proteins | sample YL17G02_20_MG_FD_203700 | JGI IMG/M metagenome (GOLD analysis project Ga0315274, IMG submission 203700) | Sediment microbial communities from Yellowstone Lake, YNP, Wyoming, USA - YL17G02_20 | ecosystem: Environmental > Aquatic > Freshwater > Lake > Sediment | place: USA: Wyoming | collected...
CGTATTCTTAAATTGCTTAGGCTGAGTCCACAAGGTTTAACGATCACAGAAGTTACTAAAATTCTCCAAATTCATTACTCTACATCTTCCAGATATCTGGCTGTTTTAGAAGCAGAGAGAAAGATTTCTTGTCGTAATATAGGTATGGCAAAATTGTTTGCGGTGAAAAAATGATATCCATAGGTAAAAAATCATTGACTAAAACAAGTTTAATGCTAATTTTATTTTTAATTTTTTCTATACTGCCTTATATAGCAAAATCGGATGTTTCTGGACCTCAGTTAAGAGTTGAAAACTCTATGATAGAGGGTAATTTATGGTCTAAAAAAGTAGTTGTTTACAATAATGAAAACAAGCATTATTATAATGTATCAGTTTCTACAGATATTCCTGAAAATTTAATCGACGTAGAACTTTACCGTTATATTACTTCAAATTTAAAGATGAAAGTGACTAGTAATCCTGTTTATAGTTTTCAAATTATAGATTCAGATGGCAATGGTTTAACTGATACTATTAAATGGATAGTCCCCGAATTATCAGAAGTTAGTTTTTCTGTAGAAGGCGAATTAAATAGTAATATCCCTTCTGTTCAATACTACGGAATACAAACAACTATTCAAACTACTTCCCCTCAATTTTTTGATCAACCCAAAATTTTAGATGACAGTAAAACATCAAAATACAGAACCGCAAATAGTGAAACAATCTGTAATGGGAATTCATGTGCAGTTACGTATTATCCTGTAAGAAAGTTATATTATAAAAATGCAAGCAAGTCACAATTGAACTTAGATGCAAAGAAAGCTGAGAATTGGGAAATGATTGACACAAATTTTGAGGTTGGTAATAAAACATACGATTGGATCGCTGAAAAAAACATCTTCAAGATGTATGTTAAGGACAATATGATAAAACTGGTTGGGGAGGAAAACTCTAAGGTGACATTTTGGCTGCCTGTCGTTTCAAAACCAGATGCTAAACAAAATGTTTTGAGTTATGATTTTTCGTATTACAAAGAAAAGGATGACTACAGGAATGCGATAATAGATATAAAAAACTATCCAGAAATGGTCGAGAAGTTAATCACAATCTACAATATGTCTTTGCCTGCAAATGTAAAGGAATATGTTTACACGGAAGATATAGACTTGAATTCGATTAATGGCAAGTTTATCATAGGCAGTGCGAAGGTATGGGATTCTACCATTACTTCAGTTTGTGAAGAGAATGATGCGGGTCTAAAAGAATGTTATAAACAAGTCAAATCAAATTATTACCCCGTTGATTGGGTTTATAATGGACATCAGATTAGTTTGACTATAGATAGAAGTTGGCTTGACAAGGCAACCTATCCGATTTACATAGATCCTACGGCATATTACAATTTTTCTGTTGTAAATGGAAATCGTGCATATGGGCAGAGTGCTAATGCTACTACTATTAGTGGAGCGGCTACAGGTGATACAGCCGATCCTCCCACATTTGCACAGACATTTACAACGAACTCATTGAACTTCACTCAAGGAGGTTATGTATCGCTTAGTGCGATTGATACCGTAAGAGCAAACATAACATCAGACGGAAACAACGAGGAGCCTTTGGCATATTTTAATTTCACTGTAGTGGCAGAAGCAGCAATAAATTGGGTAAATGTCACGATGGTTCAAAGAGAGAATATACCTCAGCCTGACACCGACTGCAACTACTACATAGCAAACTGGACTACTGGCTCGTTTTTCTCTTTTGGGGCAGTAGTCTCGACCACAACAGATACAACCCGTTCTAGGAATATCACAAGTTCTACTGATATAAACAATATAGTAGATAGTAGAAATGTTGTTACTCTGTTGACAGGAGGAACACAATCCGATGCTAGGGAAGGATGTGCTATTAACTATGTCGAAGTTAAAGTTGGATATACAGACAACCCTCCATTATGGTCAGATAATTCAACAAAATACTCATCACCTATTGTTTATCGCCCAAGTGTTGGTTATGGTTTTGAAGTCACTTGGATCGATGTTCTCACTTCACCTAGTGTTGTATTTTTAGAATGGAATGGTTCAGTAAACTACACGATGTCGAACACGGACTCAGTATATTATTATAACATAACCGATTTGGCTGTGGGAAATTATACTTGGAAGTCTTACGCCAACGATACCTCTAACAACTGGAATATAACGAATACTTGGGGTTACAATGTCACTATCAACTCTTCAGCAAACGTGGATTTGTACTTGAACGACAGTCAGGCAAACTTCAACATGGGCGTATCACAAGCCTTGAACACTACCGTAATCTTGAACAATATTGCTGCCAATAACATAGAAATCTGGACAAACTATTCTGACGGGACATGGAAAAAATGGGCCAATTGTACTGGATGTTCTTCTTTATCGAACGTAACGGTTATCAACACAGCAGGTTTGTTTAATTTCACTGCCAACTTCACTAACAACGTCAACTACACTTCTTCTTACGAGAATTGGTATGTTGATGCAGTAAACATAGTTGAGATAACTTTATCCCAAGCATTATCCAAAGGGATTCTATTCGACACTGTTATACCTAACACGAAAGGCAATCCAGCTAGAAATAACACTTCTGGACCAAGTAGCGGAACCGAATATAACGTTACAGTCGGCTCAAGCTCAACCAATAACATCGACTTCTACGTCAAATTAAATGATACTTTCGAGGCTGGAATATACGCCAACGAAACTTCCAGCACAACTTCTGCCTCTTCGAATTTCTCAACGAACACTACCATCGATGCTTCTTGGTCAATACAGGGTAATACAACATCTAACTGTACAAACACAGCTGTAGGTGGCAACTGTTGGATGAGGCTCTATTTTAGTGTTGGTAACGTGCCTACTGGTTATAAAGAGAGGAACTATATAATCTGTGGGGTTGTAACTGGTAGCAATCCTAGTATTTGTGGATGAGAAAGATTTTATACATTAAGGTTTAACATTATTATTAATAGATGAGTAAAAGTTTATAAGGGAGAAAAACACAATATTAAAATAATGATAGTGAGGATTAGAGCATGGATGTTATTTTTAAGACGAAACGGGGTAGTACCAGAGTAAGTTTAAGTCTTTTGGTTGCATGTGTTGTGGCAACTTCTCTTCTATTGATTACGATAGTTATGGCAGCTGAGTATTCGTCAAGTGGTGTTGTTATGAACGCTACAATAGGATATACAATTGCTATAACTCCATCGAGTGCATTATCTCGTGGTATATTATTCGACTCTATAAATGGTGGTACAAATAACAACATGGCTCAGAACGACACTACTGGAGCTGGAAATGTTACACAATATAATATAACTGCAGATTCAGCAAATACAGACACAACAGAGTTCTGGCACTATGCCAATCATATGAATAAACAAGGTTCTTCACCGACACTCAACATAGGAAATGTCACACACGAATCAAATACGACAACGCCAAATGGGGGTAGCAATGCTAACATGACAAACATTGGCAGACATAACTATGGAAATATTCTAATGACGACATCGTGGGCGAGGATAGGAAGTGGTAATTGCTCAGCTGTATCAAATGGTGGGAATTGTTATATCGCATACTGGTTGGATGTCCCATCAGGATTAGCATCAGGAACTTACAACACTACCTATTACTACTGTGGAAATGCAACAAATGGAAATACGGCTTGTGCTTAAATTTTATTTTTATCTTGTTAACTATGTTTTTCTTATCTGTGTTTGAACTTAATAATCAATAAACTCGTAACTATTACTATAACGATTACTACGACAATAAACCAACCGTTTAAAGGAGTATAAAAAACAGAGAATGATAGTGGCTCAACTGTGGTCGCTGCACCCACCTTTCCAATTGCCCTTATCCCACCTCTGTATTCTTTTTCACTAGGTGATGTAGGAATACCATTATTTGTCTCGAAAGCAAACTCTAATGGACCAGTAAAATAAATACATAGTGTTTGTGTCGATTCGGTCTTCTCTTGTGAACACAGATCTCTTATACACTTTCTCCTTGCTTCCGCTTCTGACGGACAATCGATGCCATTAAGAGAAAAATCCTGTGGTTCGATTCTATCGACAAATTTTTTTAACTCTTCAGAAACAGCTACAGAATATGTTGTGGACATATAATCTATAGTGGAATAAACACATACCCCCCCACACATTTTCTTTTTCTCAAGAGTTTTTAAAGTAATACTACCTTCTCCTATCATCAACCCAGCTTGAACCGTAGCAGAAAGATTTACTATCACTAGTATAAAAATAAAGGCAATTAAAAGTCTATTCATCATTTCACTATACATTTTATGCATATTTAATTATATTTAAATTTCGTTTAAAATTTAATACGCAATAATTCAATTTAATTATATGAAATTTTTGCTGTATCTAATGATTGTTATTTTCTTTTTAACATTAGTATACACAGCAAATGCGTATACTATGCAGGTGAGTGGTAGCACTCCTCTAAATTTCAGTGTTTATGAAATTATTTCTACTGATTCTGTTTTGACAATCGTCAACGTCACTGCAAACAGTACTAAATCTATAAATGCATCAATCATTGCACATACGAGTTTAGATTTTATATCAAATGCAAGCCTCGGAAATATAAGCTTCACTATAACCCGATATTCTATCCCTCCTGTCGATGAAAATTTATCTAGCTTGAACGCGGTGGGTCTGAAATACGTTAATATAAGTGCAAATGATACGTTCAACAGTAGCGTCCTAGTTTGGAAATTAACCAGGATTTATTACACAAATACCGAACTAGATGCAGCTGGAATAGTAGAAGATTCATTATCTATGTACGAGTATAATACAACTTCCAGTCAATGGGTTGAACTAACCACTTCTCTAGACCAAGTCTTTGGGGCTGGTATAAATACAACAACGAAATATGTTTGGGTCAATTCAACATTCTTCAGTTTATATGCCATCGGTGGGTTAAAAACAAATGATCAATCCTGTTCGGCTAATGCCGAATGTTATTCTAATATTTGTTGTAATGGAATATGTCAAAATTCTTGCACTACGATTGCCACAACTACGCCAACGGGGGGTGGCGGCGGCGGGGCTGGTGCAAGGATTGGCCCAACAACTGTTAAAGTAGAAAAAATTTCAAATTTCACTTTATCCGAAGATTTCATAAAAATTTTGCTAAAACCTGGTGATATTCAAAAAAGACTTATAAATATCTCAAACGTGGGCGAGAGAAATTTGAGTATACTTGTAAACATGGAAAACTTAGAAAATTTCCTAATTTTCCCTGGTGGTGTAAGCGAATATGGATTTGATCTTGTTGTGGGTAAAACGAAGAGTATTCAACTTAATTTTTTTACATCAAAAGAACAAGAGTCAGGTATCTTCCCAGGTAACGTTGTAGTCATAGGAGATGGAATTGAAAAACTGATTACCGTATTAATAGAAGTTGAATCAGAAAAACCTTTATTCGATATAGACGTAGAAATTCCTGAAAAATATAAAGAGGTTCTACCAGGTGGAGAAATATTAGCACAACTAACGATATACAATATAAAAAGAATGGGGCAAGTAGATGTGGATGTTGAATATGGACTCAAAGACTTTAGTGGAAATATTATAATAAATGAACACGAGACTCTAGCTGTTGAGATGCAGGTTTCTATCGTTAGAAACCTAGATATACCATTCGAAACAAAACCTGGTAATTATGTCCTCTATGCAATAGTAAAATACGACAACACCACTGGGACTGGCACCGATATATTGAGGGTAGTCAAGAAAGAGATCGGGATACAAATTACAATAATTTTGGCACTTGTTTTAATAGTAGGTATAATGATTTCGATATTCTTATTAACTATTAGGTTTGTGGAAAGAAAAATAAAAAAACTTTCTAGACATATGGGAAAGATTAAATTATAAATTCCCATTTTACTAAAAAAATCATATGATAGAGATAAATCATAACTTTTTCTTTTTTGCTAACCTAGTTATTACAACATTAGTTTTTATTAGTTGTTTTAAAATAGCGTATATATGGAAAAAAAGAAAATTACTTTCTACTAACTTTTTTTTACTCGGTATGACTTATTCTTTTGTATTTTTTTCCTTGACACTATGGTCCTATACGCATAGTTTGTTTGCACTCACAGTTGGTAATATATTGCTTTTTGTTTGGACCATATCGTTTTCTATCGGAACTTTTATTTTACTTTTTCCCAAAAAATCCCCCTTAGCTTATGCACCTTTGATTTATATTCTGATACCATTGATTTATTTATACACGAAAGACATCGAAATGACCTTCATTATGTCACTTGATTTATCTGGCGTTATTATCATGTCTAATTTTATTATACTCCTATTTTTTGGAAAAAAACTTATAAAGATTGCTAGTATACCTGGAACTATGATGCTTCTAGTCAGAATTATCTACGCCTTTTCTCTTTCAACCGAACTGAATAATCCCATTTACACATCTCCGATATACATGCTCATGTTAAACATCTTTTTAGCTGTTTCTTTTATCAGTTTTTGGCATATTTCTAAAAATAAACCTGAACATTTCTTTAATATGTATGATCCAAAAATTGACGGTAAGTGATTTTACCATGTCTCGATAATTTTATAAGTAATATAAACCATCGCTAAAATTCTACTAATTATTCAACATAAATTCCTGGTTTCCCAAATTTAGCCCTTTTAGCTTTATTCTCAGGATCATATTTTTCTTTATCATAAATAGCGAAAACTTTCACTTTTTCAAAACCCAATTCTTTCTTTAAAAAATCAATAGCCTCTTGTACGAACAATAACTCTTTTTCCGATACTACATAAAGATACAGATTCTTGTTTTTATTAGAAAGTTTTATAACCTGTTTTATATCATTGAAGGTATTCATTAAGGCGTCTTCATACTTGAGTATTTCTTCATCGATTTTTTTCTCATCATATGCAGGCCATTTTTCTATTGATATCAACCTAGTCTTGCTCATCCTTTTCCATATTTCTTCTGAAATGAATGGCGCATAAATACTAAGAACTTTTGTTATGATTTCTAAAGCTTCATTTATTATCGCCTTATTTTTTTCTTCATTCCTTTTTAAGTACCAATGTAAATCATTCCACATAAAGTGGAAAAGTGTTAAAGCAGATCTGTTTTCAGCATTTTCTAAATTTTCAGTCATTTTTTTCAAATGTTTCTGGAATCTTGACAATAACCAAATATCAATAGGTCTTTTTAACATAATTTTACCTTTGTCATAGTATTTATCGACTAATTCGTACAATGATGAGAGTTTATTCTTCCATGATATGACATCTTTCTCAGACCAATTTGCATCATTCAATCCTTCAGTTGAATCCATCAATGCTATTCTAGTTGCATCGGAACCATATTTTTCTAGAGCATCTTTCAGTATAATGAAATTGCCTTTAGACTTGCTCATTTTTTCTCCTTCTATATTCAGCATACCATTTACAGTGAATGATTTTGGCCATTTCTCAGGATTATCTGGCCAGATGGCAGTGTGGTGAAATATACAGAATGTTAGATGGTTGGGTATCAATTCTTTTGCAGAGCCTCTCAAATCAAACCCATACCAATATTCAAATTCCTTTCTCATTTTTTGCAAGATTTCTTTACTTATTCCTGTACCATCGGATATTTTTTTAACATCGCCATTTCCATGAAAAATAAATTCAAAAACATTATCATTCAATTGATCCGGTTCAATATTCTCGAAATTTATGTAATTAGCGATTGTATAAAATGCCATATATATAACAGAATCGCTTAGTGTCTCTACAATCCATTCTTTATCCCACGGAAGTTTTGTTCCAAGACCAGATTTTCTAGCACATGCCTTTTCTTGCAGCCATTCTATTGTTGCTTCGAAGTTTTTTCTTGCAGCTTCCGGATAAATTTTCATATTTCTTAAACATAACCTTGCCCTTTCTTTCCATCTTTCATCAGAAAAATTCAAGAACCATTGATTTTCTAATATTTTGACATGACATTTTGTTCCACATCTGCATACAACTTCATTTGAAGGTTCCCACATGTTTGATACTGCGTTAATTTTCTGAAAATTATGCGCTAATTCATCTTTTACTTGGGATGCTTTCATACCTTTGTATTTTCCACAGTTTTCTCTTAAAACACCTTGATGAAATTCTTTTTTATAAAGTAGATTGGTTGCCTTTTCGAGTTTTTCTACTTCATTTTGATTTTTAATGTCTAGTTCTTTGCATAAATCAATAGCAGGATGCTCACCTAAACCTTCTGTCTTCACGACGGATATCGGTTTAATTTCTCTAACTTCCTTAACGTTTATTCCAAACTTTCTAAGATAACTTTCATTTTCGATTAAATCTCTTAATCCAATATAATCATAGGGCGCATGAGATGGTACTGACATTACAAGGCCTGTTGCATTATCAGGGTTGACAAAACCAGCAGGCAATATCAAAATTTCATTCATCAATATCGGATTTATGCAATGTTTTCCGACTAATTCTTTTCCTTTTATTTCTTCTTTTATCGTAAAAGATTTCATTTGACCCTTCAATTTTTCAGCACAAGGTTTACTGACTATCCAAGTTTCTTTATCAGATTTAATTTTTACATAAGTCACTTCTGGGTTTACCCAAACATTTGTAACTCCATAAATTGTTTCTGGCCTTAATGTCGCCATAGGTAATATTTCACCGGAAGGAAGCCTAAATTTAAATAGAATATAATTAACAGGAGTTTCACCTTCTCCTTTCAATCTGTCGTGATCGCCGGTAGGACTTTCACAGTGAGGACACCATATGACTGGATGAGTGCCTTTTATCACATAACCCTCGTCTTTTAACAAACGATATTGCCATTCTATGAATCTGTTAAATGGGGGATCTATGGTAGTGAAACTTCTTCTCCAATCCACACACACACCTAAAGTTTGTGCATCTTTTTGTATCCTCTTTTGCCAGTATCGAACGATAAATTTGGGTGATTTGAATTTCTCTATATCTTTTTCAGATACACCAGAATTCAGTAATATTTTCTTCTGAATGGGATCGCCCTTTTTTAACCTTTCTGTTGCACCGACTATAGGCTCTCCTGTGGCATGAAATGCGAAAGGGAACAGAACATTAAAACCTTGCATTTTTCTAAATCTAGCCATCATATCCAATCTCGTTAAAGTGAACGCATGACCTAGGTGTAATGGACCGTCAAGATAAGGGAATGGGAAATTAACAAAGAATTTCTTTCTTTCATCTGGGTTTGCTTCAAATATTTTTTCGTCTGCCCATTTCTGTCTCCATTTTTCCTCTATTTCTTTGGATATTGGAGCTACTATACTAAATCACCTTAGTCTATGAATAAAAAATAGTAAATAAAAAACTAATGGTTAATCTTTTAAATACAATAGTTATCTGTATTTTATGGTTATGAAAAATGTAACTGTAGCTGTGGCACAACTCGGAATAACCCCCAGTGTCAGAAAAAATACAGAGAAAATTAGGCATTTTATTAAACTTGCTAAATCTAAAAATGCCGATATTATTTGTTTTCCTGAAACTTCCTTAAAAGCAGAGCCTATTGACATAAAAGATCCTAAAATAAAAGAAATTCTTTCGGAATGTAAAAAAAATTCTATTTGGTGCATTATAGGTGATTTCATTAAAGAGAGAAAACACACTTATAACACGATGTTGTTGATCGATAGAAAAGGTAAATTAGTTGGTAAACATAGGAAAGTTTTTGTTTGTGAAGATAATCCATTCGTGAAAAAAGGTTCTGGATTTAAAGTTTTTTCTACTGAATTAGGTAAAATAGGAATAGCTACTTGTTGGGATGTTGCCTATCCTAATACTATTCATACTATGGCAAAAAAGCAAGCAGATATTATTTTCTGTCCGATGTACTGGTGCTATGATATATGGGCGCATAAAAAAAATCATTTGATTGAAGAGAAAAAAATATTAGAATCTCTGATATTGACAAGAGCATATGAAAATTTAGTTTACGTAGCTTTTTGTAGTCCATTTGTGAAAACTGAAAAAAAGCTCGTACCTTATTCTGCTATAGCAGATCCACATAAAATAATAAAAGAAATATTCAATAAAGAAGGATTGATATTAGCTAATCTTAATGTCAACAAATTGCATAAAATTAGACAGAGATACAAAAAAGATTACAAAAAAAGATTATTTTGAAATTTTCTCAACTTCATGATATATGTGATTCACTAGCATTTTTGAAATTCTTTCCATATCTCTATTATTTCTGCTCACAAGACTGATAGACGGACAACCATTCACTTCAATAATATACCAATTTTTGTCTTGTTTGATAAAATCTAAACTGCACCATTTCATTCCAAAAGCTCTCGGTGCTTTTTTGCATATATCTCTTAATTTTTTATCGGGTCTAAAAACTCTATAATGCTCTGTTTCTTTGCTCCCAGTTTGCTCCCAAGTTTTTCCTTTTATAGCAACGCCTTGTATAGACTTATCTCCTATCATAAAAACTTTATAACCAACACTTCCATGTTCTATAAATTTTTGCACAATAACAGGAGAGATCGGATTTTTATTTATTATTTTTTTTATTTTGTTGCTGAATTCTTCAAAAGTTTTTGCTCTTTCAACGCATAA
>Ga0315274_10015859_pt1 | contig 10660 bp, 3 predicted proteins | sample YL17G02_20_MG_FD_203700 | JGI IMG/M metagenome (GOLD analysis project Ga0315274, IMG submission 203700) | Sediment microbial communities from Yellowstone Lake, YNP, Wyoming, USA - YL17G02_20 | ecosystem: Environmental > Aquatic > Freshwater > Lake > Sediment | place: USA: Wyoming | collected...
CACCGCCCTGGCGTCGGTGGAGCCGAGGACTGGCAACTGACAGGGCGACCCACACATTCCCACCTCCCTCCGCCCGCCCGCCTGTGGCGGGCGGGCGGAGGGAGGAGGGGTCGGCGCCGCGCGGGTAGTAGCCAATCATCGCTCCACCGAGGCAACCTCGGTGGGGGCGGAATTTCAGACGGCTGAAGTGCTACGATTCCAGATTCATCCCGACCGCATGAAGTCGGGGTTTTCCCTGAGCTTGGCGCGGGTCTCCTCGAACATCATGACGACGGCGGGGTGGTCGCTGGGCCAGGCGCGCTTCGTGTAGTCGGGGTCCTTCCGCATCTTGTCGAGCTCGGGCGCGAACTCGGCGAAGTAGCTGCCGTAGAGGTGGAAGGAGTCGGAGATGTCGGTGTACGTGCCGAGCCCGACGGGCTGGCCGAGCTTGTCGGCAATGCGTCCGGCGATCACCCGCTGGAGGTCGGTGAGCGCGAAGACGTTCATGAACCAGGCCTTGTAGGCGTCGCGGCTCCGCCAGTGGGTGTTGAGGTTCAGGCACAGCTTGCCCTGGCCGTCGGGGAGAAGGCGGAACCAGAGGCGCTGAAGGCAAGGCGGGTCCGATGTCTTGGGGTCCGCCGTGGGCATCCACGTGGTGGCCTGGATGCGGCGGCTGTAGGTGGCGCTCGCGGCCTTGCTGATGACGTATTCGATCTGGTTTGCCGGCGGAAGCCGCTTGGCCTTGGGGTCCTCGAGGTCCGTGGTGGGCTCGTAAGCGAACAGGCGCTGGTGATAGGTGTAGGTCCACTTGTCGGGGTCGGACGGGTCCACCCAGTGGTCGTGGATGCCTTCGACGACCTCCTGGCGGTAGATCTCCAGATCCGCGGGGCCGCCGGGGAAGTTCTTGTGGATGCGCGGCTCGGCAAAGGGGTCGGTGACTTCGACGATCATCGTGCAGTCGCGGCTGGGGGGGTCGAGGAAGCGGCCGCCGCGGTCCTTGCGGTCGTACTCGGTGCGGATGTCCACCCCGTGGTCCCAGAGCGCGATGAGGGCGCGCTCCCAGGCTTCGGGGAGATTCGCGCCAGTGACTTTCAGGATCGGCAGGTGGCCGTTGTTGGTGCGGGGCAAGGGGTTCTCCTCAGGGCTTCTTCCAGAAGAACGGGTCGCCGGCCTTCGGGGGCGTGCGGGCGCTCAGGGCGACGACGCGCGCGACGGAGCCGCTCGCATCGGCCATGACAATATCGAGCAGGCAGACGGATTCTTCGCCGCGGTGGACGTTGAGGCGCATGCCTCGTGCAGCCCCCTGCTTCGCCGAGAGGCTGAGGGCCACCAGATTGTCCGAGGTGGGCGAGGTCAGGAGCTTGCCGTAGAGGGCGCTCATGGGCGGGCTGGCGAGGGCTTTCTCGCGGTTCCTCTTCCACCAGGTTCTCCACGCGGCCATGGCTTTCGAGCGCTCTTCCTCGGCGGCGGCGGGATCGAAGGCGGCAGGGCCGCCCACAAAGCCCAGGAGAGCCGCCGCGGCCTCCCTCCGCGCATCTTCGTCCTTGGACTCCAGGAGGCCGTCGAGCTTGTCGAGGGCGCTGCCCTCGCCGAGGCGGTAGAGGAGAACTGCGGCGGCCGCGCGGACCCCGTCGTTCGGGCCGTCCAGAAGCTTGTTGAGCTCTGGGATAGCTGGCTTGCCCGCCTCCAGGACCGCCCGCCAGTCGTCATAGGTGCTGTCCGGGCTGCGGAGCTTCGCCGCAAGTGCGGCGGCCGAGGGCTCCGCCTCCCCTGCGAGAGCCGACCCTGCTGCCAGAAGGACGACGAAGGCAGACGCCAGGACTCGATCTCGTGGTGTCATCTCAGCTCCTCGCTTCTGCAATGGGTGAGAATTCGGGCTCGGACACTTCGCGGATGGCTTCCGCAACGAGGTCATGGGTGACCTGACGTTGATTCGCCCGGAATGCCCGGGCCAGGGCCGCATCCGCAAGGACATTCACGAGGCGCGGCACCCCGCGGGAGTCCGCCGCAACCTGGGTATCCCGCTCGCCATCGCTCCTGAGCTACGGAGTACGAAGTACGGATTACGTGATCTACCGCCCGATTGTAGCCGGGCGCAGCGGATGCGTCAAGAGCTTAGCTCGCAAAGCCTCGCAAACCTGCGGCGGGGCCGCTCCCCACTGTTCTATCCCAATTGAGACGGAAAAAAGAGAAAGGTAGCCGTTCAGGTGGGGCGTGGCTCGGCCTCTGACTCTCACCCTCTCCGCAAGCGGCTGATCTTTGCCCACATGCTGGGGGAGCGCCGTGGTGAACGGGGCGTTGGGCCTGTCTGCCCGCTCCGCGGGAAAGCCAAAGCGGCGACGCCTCGCCGCACTCCATAATCCTCCCTGATTCCGGGCTGGCGCACGGAGAAACGCGGCCTCCTCGAGAACGGGGAGGAGTGTGGAGTGCGGTGAGATGTCACCGCTTTCAATGCCAGCGGAGCGGGAGAACAGGCGGAGGCCTCCATTCTCAAGGGCTAGGCTGCAAGATGCGGGCAAAGGTGAGCCGCGAGCGGAGAGGGGGAGGATCAGAGGCCGAACCGTACCCCACCTGAACGGTTACCTGAATTCTACGCCGGCGAGCGAGGGCTGGGCTGTGCCGCACCACAACTGGGGGCAATACTCGTCAGAAGATGGTCTGCTTGACGGCGGACGAGATGAGCTTGAGCGCCACCGTGGTCATGCCGATGAGGCCCATGCCGCAGCCAAAGCCGGCCGCGAGGATCGGGGCGTAGGCGCGCCAGCGGAGGTCGCCGAAGCGCTTGCGGAAGTAGTAGCGGCCCAGCATGGCCCCCAGGAACTGCGGAACCGCCAGGTACGCGCCCTGCCCGATCCCCGCCAGGAAGCCGTAGAACATGATGGTGGGGACGCCCAGGAGGCCGAAGATGGCGAACATGGCGCTGCCGACGCCGAAGCCGACGGCAATGTACTCCCCGTGAAGGATCTGCTGGAGGTTCGCCAGCCCCTCGCCGCCGGGGAGCGTCGTGCGCATCCACATGCAGCGCATCGTCGCGCCCAGAGGCCACATCTTCTGGACGAAGGGGTAGGTGGACGACGGGATGACGTCGAGCTTCCAGATCCACGACCAGTAGATGAAGCCGCATATCCAGAGGATGACGAAGGCCAGGAGGCTGGAGCAGACGACGCTGCCAAACTTGGTCTTCGTGAGCTCCAGTTCCTTGAACATCTGTGCCGACGTGCCGTGGTCCTGCATGGGGATGGGGGCAAACCAGACGGCCACGCCCATCGCCCTGCCGGTCAGGAGTTGCGCCCCGTAGAACGACGCCTCCATGAGGAAGGGGAAGGAGACCTGACCGCTGCCGCCCGTGATGCCGACCATGCGCGCGTTGATGTAGGACTGGATGGGCGAGAGGATGAAGGCGAAGAGGGCGGGGATCCACCAGGGGAAGTCGGGGACGAGGCAGGCGCACAGGGCGACGAAGACGACCTGGGTGGCGGCCCAGACGAGGAGCGCCTTCCAGATGGGGACGTCGCCGCGCCCTTCGGGGAACGCCCTGGCGGCCGGCTCTCCCCTGGCGAGGCGCTCGGCGCGCTCGCGGCGCGCGCGCAGCAGCGCCCGAATCGTCGAGCCCACGCCCACGTAGAAGATGACCAGCGCCGCGCCGATCTGGAAGCTGGTCCAGAAGTCGAACGAGTTGCTGATCTGCGTCGGCACGTAGGACATGCCCTCGTTCCAGTTGTACAGGATGCCGTACTTGTAGAGCAGCGGCATGCCGATGAACGTCATGAGCATGGCGCTGATGAACATGCTGACGACGAGCCAGAACGGCAGGACGAAGCCGGTCAGGACCGCGCCAAGCTCCAGGCCGATCGCGAGCGGGGTCGCCGGCAGGAGCGTCCCCACGTACGGGGTCAGGTCGAGGAAGGGGACCGGGATGATCTGGACCGTGCGGGTGAAGAACATGCTGGAGAGGATGGGGACGGCAAGGTAGACGAGGCCGAAGAGGATTCCGATGATGCTGCCGATGCTGAAGACGCGCCAGCGCCAGCCTTCCTGCTTGGAGGAGCTCTCGGCGAGCGCCGTGGCCCCGCCGGCGTAGACGGGGGCCATCGGGAACGGGAGGCGCTCCACGTCGCTCGTGGCGCGGAAGAGCACGTAGCCCAGCGACAGGCGCTGGATGGTGCCCATCAGGTAGGTGAGCATGCCGATCAGCAGGGGAACAATCCAGGCGCGATGAAAGAACGTGCGCTCCATGAGCGCCGTGCTGTCGCGAGGGGGCACCACCCAGCTCGGGAAGTCCTGATGGATGCCGTCGGACATGGGGCACTGGACGAGGTACTGGTTCCAGATCATGCCTGAGAACGGCCCCATGGTGGCGAGGCCGGAGGCGACCCAGTACATGATGATGATTTCCTGGGTTCGGAGCTTGACGAAGGTGCGCTTGGCGATTTCGATGAAGAGGATGATGGTCACCCAGTCGGCGGCGACGATCGTCCCCCCCGTGAAGAGGCCCATGTAGATGGCGCCGGGCATCATCACGAAGCCGACGAAGATCGCCGCCACCACCGTGTTCCAGGTGAAGCCCCACTGGTACGGGGTGTCGGACGGCACGATCTCGAAGGTGTCCTGCCCAAGCGGGTCGTCAGCCAACGCTCTTGCCCCTAACTCACTCGCCTGTCGTCCTCGTCGTCCGCCGGCCGGCGGATCTTCACCACGTTTGTAGTGCGGCCTTCAGGCCGTATCTTGCCGTGGGACGATACGGGCTAAAGCCCGCACTACAAACTCAGCCGCGTCAGGCCCCGGCCTCCCCCGCGACCGGGGCGGCCACTGGCGGGGCCTCTCCGACGGCCCGCTTCCCTTCCTCGGCGTACTCGAGCTTCGTGCCGCTGGGCACGGTGCGCCAGACGAGGAACTGCTTGCGCAGGACGTTGAGGAAGCCGCGGTTCATGCGCTGCCACGAGAGCGTGTCGCCGCTCACGCGGTGGATCGTCACGACGATGCGGTAGATGTTGAACTCGCCGGTGGGCACGGCCCCGAAGCGGACGTCCTGGCTGATCCCCAGGTCGTAGGGCGCGAGCCAGCAGCGGGTGGAGATCACGTAGTCGGCGCCCTCGCCCGGCGGCCCTTTGGCCAGCTTGACGTCCTCCGTGTAGAACGCGCCGATCGAGGTCTCCCCATAGGACTGGAGGAAGCGAGCGAGGTAGCAGTACATGCCGAGGATTTCCGCCCCACCGACGGTGAAGGGGAAGTCGAACTGCCAGCGGTCGCCCTGCGGCGGCGGGAACTCCCAGCGGCGGGTCACGTCGGGCACCGCCATCTGGGATGCTTTCCAGGCCGGGTAGAGAGTGGAGGCGAAGACCGTGAGCATGACGAGGACGCTCGACGAGATGGCGGAAGCCGAGGAGTAGTTGAGCGTGATGGTGCCCAGGAGGTCGAGGTGCTGGACCACGCCGGCGACGGTCTGGCCGATGAGGTAGCCCGCCACGGCGCCCACGGTGGCAAAGACCGCCGATTCCGCGAGGAACAGGGCGGCGATGTGGGTGGGAGCCAGGCCGACCGAGCTATAGATGTAGATCTCGCGGAAGCGCTCGTAGACCGCGCCCATCATGGTGTTGAGCACGATGAGGGCCGCAATGATCATCGGGACGAGGATGTTGCCGATCCCCGAGAACGAGGAGGTCTGGATCGAGCTCCAGACCTCCACCTTGCCCTCCAGCCCCCGGCCGCGGGCGACGAACATGTTCAGGGCCACGCGCTGCATGAAGCGCTGGACGTCGGACGTGAAGTCCTTGAACGGCCGGGTGAACGCCGTCTTGCGGATCGTCTTCCCGCCTTCCTGGACCTCGGTCTCCTTGCAGGTCGAGAGGGCGACGGAGCTCAGCGACCCGCCGACGTCGATGACCAGCTCGTAGGGAAGGAACATGACGTTGGACGCTTCGAGGTGGGTGAATGCCTGGATGGGCGCCTTGGCCGCCTCATCGGGGTTCTCCTCGATCTTCATCTTGGCGCCTTCCTGGACGGTGTCGACGGGGGTGAGCTTCTCGTCGTCGATGTCCTTGTAGGCGTTGAGGGCTTTGGAGTCGACGAGGCCGATGACGCGGAACGTGTGGCCGAGCATGAGAATGGTCGGCTTCTTCTCGTCGGGCTTGTCCTGGAGGGCTTCGGGCTTGATGCCGACGCGCGCGGCCACGTCGTCGGGGAGGATGACGGCGTGCCGGTCGCCCTCAGCAAACCAGCGGCTTCCAGGGAGCATGTGCAGCTGCGGCCCGCCCTTGAGGAGCCCCCCGTCGTTGAGGAGCTGCTGAACCACCGCGGCCTCCTGCGGCGCCAGCCCCGCCAGGTGGATGCGCGCCACGAAGCGATATCGGTCTCGCCCGGGCAGGATGCAGACGTATCTTCCCTCATCCTCGGCCCAGCAAAACCGCCTCGCCAAGGCCCTGTACGGCTGCACACCCTCCGGAGGCATCGGGCCCTCGATGCCGCCACCCCACAGTTCCTGAGGCGTGAGGCCGAAGAGCTTGGCCTGGTCCTCAGGGAGGATGCAGACGGTCGGGTCGCCTTCCGGGAACCAGCGGTCCGCGGCGATCGCCTGGAGCTCCGGCCCTGCCTTGAGGGTGCCACCCCCCTTCAGGAGCTCTGCGACCATATCCGTCTCCAACGGCGTCAGCCCCGTGATCTCGGTCCGGGGCACCAGGTGTACATCGCCCGGCAGGACGCAGACGTAACTCCCGCCATCCTCGCTCCAAGCAAGCCGTGTGCCGGCCGCCAACTTCTGCAACTTCTCCTTCAACTCGTTCGTAGGAACGCGCCCCTCGATGCGTGCGGGGTTGACCCGGACTTCCTGGGGGGTGAGGCCGACGATGCCGTTGACGTTGCTGGACCCGCCGGCGGCGGTGAACTCGTAGAACTCCTTCTCGCCGCGGGTCTTGGAGACGAGCCATGCCCGCGGGGCGATGGTGGCCTCGGCGCTGAACTCGCTGCGCAGGTAGTCGAGCACGACGGTCTGGAGGCCGCGCCAGTTGCGGTCGCGCACGAGCGCGCCCTCGTAGTTCGGCTCGTTCGAGCGGCTGAGCTTGAAGGTGTACAGCGTCTGGCTGATCGAGGTGAAGGAGAGGACGGTGAAGGTCAGGAGGGTGAGGGTGACGGCGGTGAGGGTGGTGCGGACTTTGCGCTTGCGGAGGTTGGAAATGCCGAGCATCACCGCGGCGTAGGTGGCGGAGAGGCGGCCCACGTCGGCCTGCTGGATGCCGGTGGCCGCCTGTTTCATCTTGCGGATCTCCTGGTTGAACTTGCTAACCACGATGAAGAGGACGATCACGCCCATGGCCAGGATGACGAAGGCGAGCAGGATGATGTAGGGCGAGCTCGAGAGCTTGAAGGCGGGATGAACGAAGCGGAGAACGGCGAAGACCAGGAGAAAGATGACGGCGAAGCCGGCGATCCGCCTGCGGATGTCCGCCGCGCCGATCAGCAGCCGCTCCATGAAGAAGGCGAACGGGATGAGGAGGATGAAGTAGAAGACGACGCCCTTGACCGTGTCGTCGGCCTGGCTGGCGACCTCGGGGTAGGCTTTCGCCTCGAAGCCCCAGGCCCGCCGCGACTCGGTCATGAAGCGCTCGTAGTCGCGCTTGCGAAGCGCCTTGTGAGCCTCGATGAGCGCGTGGCGGGCGTAGTCGTGCAGCCCGAGCTGGCCGGCCCTGTCCATCCCCCCGATCTCGTCCGGATAGGCCGCCTCCAGCAGAAGGCGGTTGAGCCGCTGGACCTGCTGCTGGGAGAGCTCCCCGCGGTCCCGCGCGAGGAGGTCGCGGGCCTCGTCGGGAGGGTCGAGGCGGCCGAAGGCTTCCCTTTGGTGGAAGTCGCGGCGGTTGATGACGCCGTTCAGGGCGTCGCGGAGGACGGGCCTCCTGGCCTCGTCGAGGGGTGTCCCGGCTCCCACGGCCGCGATGAGCGTGCGCGCGTCCGCGGAGACCAGCTCCAGGATTCGCTTGCCTGGGCTGGGTCCCTCAGCCTGGCTCTCCTTGCTGAGCCTGGCGCACAGGGGGGCGTACTGGATTTCCTCGGGCCGCAGCAGGGGGGAGCGGCGCTCCGTGGGGAAATTCGCGAGCATGGTGTTGCTGATGCCGTAGCGCTGGAGCTCGCGCAGGCGGTATTCGTTGAGGACCCACATGTCCCACGCGACGCGGTACGTGGGGTACAGGAGGACCTGGCCAGCGGCGAGGTAGCCTCTGCCGCGCGCCTCGTCGAGGGTCACGGCGAGGTCGTCGAAGGGGCTTTGCGGCGGCGTCGCGATCCGCCCCCTGTCCCGGCGTTCGAGCTCGGCGTTGGTGAGGAGGAGCTTGATGCCATAGAGGCCCGTGCCCATGTGCACTTTGAGGCGGGTGGGCTCGTCGCGGACGGTGTCGTAGCGGGCGAAGACGACGGCGGCGCTGGTGGTGCCTCCCTCCTGACGGCTCTGGCCGGCGATGTAGCGCGCGCCCCACTGCTGCGGGACCGAGTTGTCCACGCCCAGCACGCCGACCTGGTCGAGGACGGTCAGGTAGCGGGAGTCGACGATCTCGAGGATGGTCATGGGGCGGCATTGGAAGAGGACGCATTGCGCCCCGCCGCCGTACTTCACGTCGTTGGGGTAGGTCTCGCGGCCCTGGCTGCCCTCGTCCTGGGCGTAGATGATGCGGCCGTCGTCGTCGAGCTTGTAGGCCCACAGGAGCTTCTCCCCCCAGCCCCAGGTGAGAAGGAAGGGGAAGAGGAACTGGCCCTCGAACCGGCCGAAGGCGACATCGACGTTGGCCGGGGCCTCATAGGTGCCCTTGCTTCCGCGCAGGACGAGGGAGCGGATGACGCGCGTCTCGTCGGGGATGTCGGGCTCGTCGGGAGGCAGCTTGACTCGCTCGATGCGCCGCGAGGTCAGGGCGCGTTCGAGCCACCCGGGCGGGTCGAGGTCAACGACGAGCTCGAACCGCTCCGGCGGGACGAGGATCGGGCCGCGGTAGCGCGCGTTGCCCACCTGGATGTGGGCATGGCCGTCGGGGGGCAGGTTGTGGGGGTCGTCCTGCTCGCGGGGGATGAAGCGGCCGCTGCGCTTGCCGATCTCGGGTGGAGCGGGCCCCCACCATCCCTTGAGCGGGGCGCCGGTGGCGGTGGGGAGGGTGACGGTGCCCTCCTTCCCACCCTGAGCCTCGAGGACGAAACGCTCGGCGACCAGGATGGTCGCCGTGGCGTTCTTCCCCGTGCCGGCCTTCTTGAGCTTGCGGGTGGCGAGCCACCGGCCGCTCTGAATCTGGACCTCGCCGTCCTGAAGCTCACCGATGTCCTTGTGCCTGGACCCTGGGTAGTGCCTGGACCACACGTTGATGGTGACGCGGCGGGAGTTCAGAGTGACAGGGTCAATGTAGTAGCCTTGCTCGTAGTTGCCGTCGTGGGGGTTGTCATCCTGGGCATAGGCGGTGTAGAGGGTTCGCACGCCGGCGTTGGTCATGCCTGCGGCGGGATGGCGGAAGGTGACGATGGCGCCGCCGACGGGGGCCTTCGGGATGTTGGGGTTGAGGGCTCGGTCGAACCAGGTGGCGTTGCCGCGCGTGTAGTTGATGCGGTTCTTGAGATGCAGCTTGCTGTCGGTGAAGAACTGGACGTCGCGGCCGGCCTTGGCAAGGAGCGCCGCGACGGTCTTGACCTGGGTGTGGAGCTTCTCGAGGTCGAGGCGGTCGAGGGTGTCGTTCGGGGTATCGACCAGGTTGCGGAGCTCGTTGGGGGTGAAGATGGTGACCGAGTTCTTGCCGCGGGCCTCGACCCCTTCCGCATCGAAGGCGACCGGGCGCGGGACGAAGTTCTTCCAGGTCTTCTTCGGCGGGGTGATCGCGTTGATGTGGGGGCAGGTGGCCTCGGCCGGGCTCTTGCGGAAGATGCGCGCCGCGTACTCGGTGAGCTTCTTTGCGTAGGGAGCGAGGAGGTTCTTGCGGTAGACCTCCATCTCCCACCAGCGGTTGTAGAAGGTGCCGAAGCAGGTTGTGGCCACCTGATTGTTGTGGCTGGTGAGGTCGAGGCCGACGAAGAGGTCGAAATCCACCCGCCCCTTTGGGAGGGCCTTCCGCCACAGCTCGCTGTCGGTGGGCAGGCACTCCTTGAGGAAGTTCTGGACGCCCCACAGGCAATGGAAATGCGAGCTGGTGGCCAGGAAGACGACGGTGTGGTGCGACGGGAACTCCTTGAGGACCCGCGCGGTCTGAAGCAGAGCGGAGAGGCCGCAGGCATTCTCTGCCCCCGGGGCCACCCGCGGGACGACCGACATGGAGTCGTAGAACGCGGAGACGACAATGATGCGCTGCCGCTTGTAGTCGTACTTCTCTGAGGGGGCTTCGGGGGGGAGCATCCCCGGAATGAAGCCCAGGATGTTGCGCGTCTTGACCCGCTTCCACGCCATCTTTGCGCGCAGGCGCGCGCGAAGCTCCCTGCCCTCCTCCCGCGCCCGTCGGATCTCGTCGCGGAGGTAGAGGCCGTCCGCGCGAGAGACCCAGAACCGCGGCAGGTTGGCGGCCACGCCCAGGAACTTCAGCTCGGCTTCGCCGCGCGTGACCGCTTCCGGGCCGCCTGCGGCCGAGTTGTCGAAGAAGACCACCGCCTTCGCGCCGAGCATCCCGGCGTTCATCCAGTCCTGGCCGCAGTCGAAGTTGAGCAGGACGATCGCGTCGGGGGCCTCCTCGAC
>Ga0315274_10015860_pt1 | contig 10660 bp, 19 predicted proteins | sample YL17G02_20_MG_FD_203700 | JGI IMG/M metagenome (GOLD analysis project Ga0315274, IMG submission 203700) | Sediment microbial communities from Yellowstone Lake, YNP, Wyoming, USA - YL17G02_20 | ecosystem: Environmental > Aquatic > Freshwater > Lake > Sediment | place: USA: Wyoming | collected...
CTTTGACGAGGGAGAATGGGAAATCACGGTGGATGGACAAAAGTATGCCCTTGAATACCTGGAGGGGAAGAGGTATGGGTGTCAAATCACACTATCTCAATACGACGAAGCCGAGGATCAATACGTGGTCAAGTGCAAATTCATGGTTGAGTTAACAGCAAAGGAGGTACCCGTTGATGAATAACACGATGCGTAGACCAACAGAAAAGATTATTCGATTCTTGGCCGGTGATAGAACATCCCTGCTGAACCTGATGGATCAAGAGATCACTAAGCCTGGGCGTGTAATCAAGAGTCGAACCATGAAGTGCCCAGTCGGTGGTCCATATACTGGTGAAATTGTATACTTGGAGGAAAAATGACTACTTGGTTGGTTATGTGGGGAGTGATTATGGTTACAATGGCTATCCTTGGTGCCGCGCACTGGATTTGCGACACTATCGTTGTGTGCAACAACAGCAGGCTTATGGCAGTATCCAACGCCCAGCATTCAACAATTGTAAAAGAATAGGGGCTAGAACATGGCAGTGTATAATATCAAAGATCAATCTCTGATTCTAGATTCAAACATTGTGTACTCAATCGATTGTTTACCTGAGGATCTGCCAGTAAGAGATAATGCCATCGCGTCTGGCGATGACGCTTTTGATAAAGAAGTTGAAGATAAGATTTTGAAGGAACTTGATTCTGGGAATCAGTGGGCCTGGTGCCAAGTAAGAGTCACTGCAACCATGAAAGACTCATTTGGTCATACTGTGGCTATTGGTGTTTCTTATCTTGGTGCCTGTTCTTGTAAAGATGAGAATGATTTTATTAATAACAGTGGATACCATCTAGAGATGAAGTCAGAAGCTGAAGACGATTTGATACAACGCTGCAGACATCTAGTGGTAATGGGAAAGATTGCCGAATATTATCTTAATGGGTTTATGTACGTACCAAAGAAGTAAACATGGGGTAGGAGCGCTGCGGGGTGGCATGTCTAAATATGACTGGAGGCATTATGCCGCTGCTTGATTCCACAAAAGAATTGATTCGCGAATGTCTGCGAAACATGCGACTTAATAGTATAGGATATAAAAACAATAACCTTTATCCCTATCTACCAAGAGAAAGGTATACCGAAGTAGAAATTGAACATAAAGCACGTGTAAAAGAACTACACAAAGTGACAAAGGCTCTCCCCGATCTTGATAAATTGGCATTATGTGCTAATGTTATCGATCTTAAGGATATGAAATTCAAACATCCGGATTTTCAGATCAAGAAAAGAAACCAATATTGGAATGATGATCACAGCACAGTACAACGACACGTATTGATTAATAAATATATTGTTGATGACCCAGATTGTCTATGGCTGTTGGCGTATGTGCCATACAATGTATGGTATGAAGATGCTATTGACAAATACAAGGAATTAGCACATAAATTTTGCCAAAGATTTATTGGTGCTTGCGAATCTGGTGAAATTGCACAAATTCCTACGTGTGACTGTCAAAATAGGTTAATACAACTAGCGTATGAAACTGTTGATGACCACCACAAATTCTTCAAATTGGTTAGAAAATACAAATTGACCAGCAAGACAGTCAATGCCGGCCATTATGTACAACGCCGATTGAAGGCTGGTGAAGACATTTCTGAATTTCTCAAAGAATTGGCTGTCACAAATAAAACATGGGACACAATTCCCATAACCGAGGAGATACTTAAGCAAGTGCCAGCAGCTAAGGCATTGCGTATTCTAGCCAGAATGCAGAAACCCATTAGCATCACGCTCGAAGCAGTGAACAGATTGTTGTTCCCACTGATCAACGATAAAGAAATGCTGGCCAGGGTACAAAACCTGTTGAGGGACATGGCCTTTGACTATCGGGGGCTGGCCACCAAGCTAATGCAGCTACCACACAGGCTAAATCACCGGAGTGGCGTACACGTTATGATTGGTGATGTTGTAGAGTTTCTCGCTCAACAGTCAAAAAATGCGCAAGAAGACACTGCGGCGTTCTTAAAGTTCATATTTATTGCTGCTCCAGCACAAACCAAGGATTACATGCGAGTGGCGTATGATGAGGCATTGAAAACTATAATCAATGAAGATGATGAATAAGCTTGATAACCAGCTTAGGAGCCAGCTTGGGAACCAGCTTTTTGACCAACTTGGGGGCCAGCTTTGGAACCAGCTTTGGAACCAGCTTTGGAACCAGCTTAGGGATCAGCTTGGAGATCAGATTTATGACCAGCTTGGGAACCAGCTTTGGAACCAGCTTTTTATGTTTACAATTAACAGGGAGAACACATGACCACTAAACTTGATGAAAAGAAAATTTTGAGAAATGCCAAAAAGATGGGCGAAGAGTGGATCAAGGCTATCAAGTTCGATGGCAAGAATGACCTTGTCAAAATTAAGAAGGAATTGGAAGCCAGGACACATAGTGGTGAGCCGGTCATGGCTGTGGTGGTAGAAGGAATTGATGAGGTTGTACCAGCCATCATCGAAGGTGTTACGTCATACAATAAGAAGACCGGATATGAAGGCGACATCAAGCAACAGATCAAGGATCTGAAGGTTCATGAATGCATTTGGGAATACTACTACATGGCCTTTTATGATTGTGCGTACAAACAGTGTCCTGACCAGTCTCATGAATTTGGGAGACAATCATTCTTGGAGGCCTGCAGAGCAGGTCTCGGTTTTGTCATCAACTTGGGCAACCTGATGATCGGTATTTGTAGGCCGGTCGCACACCGCAACAAGGATTCACAGTTGCACTGTCTGACCGGTCCAGCCATTGTTTGGGGTAAGCACACTGAATGGTGGATTGATGGTGTGCAGGTGGAAGAATATGTGGTGATGAATCCTGAGAAGATCACCGTTGACGAAATTGCCAAGGCGAATGAAGGCCTTCAAAATGTGTTGATCAAGCAATTTAAGAAAGCGAATAAGGATCTTGAAAAGGTATTGTTCCCATACGTTACCACTCATGTTGAATTGGTAAACAAGATCATCAATGCAAAAGTCAAGAAATCAGCAGCTTAAAGGTCAATTTAAAGACTATCTTTGGACTCAGGTTGATATACTGATCTGGAATCAGCTTTGGGACCAGCTTTGGGACCAGCTTTATAGACGGTTTTATAACTGGTTTGGGAACCAGCTTTTTGACCAACTTAGGGATCAGCTGGGGAGATGAAAATTAATGCTGTACAGACTAAATGGACAAAGAAAGACTAAAGTACAAGAACAATTCATGACCTCACTTCACAATGCATCACCAAAACAGAAAGATGAATTACTCTGGCTTGTTTGGAGTAAGTTACGTGGACAATACACAGTGGTAATGAGCGAGTATGTCCAGGACACCTGTGAGGTATATAACATTGTATCCCACTATGAACATTAGCACTAACGATATACGATCACAAATACTGCTAATAATGAACGAACAATGGGGAGTTGGGTGTACTAGCCACATAGTGAAAGAACTTTTTTATAATTTTCTGTCTGACAAAATAATTAACTCATCATATATAGGGGCAAAGCAGCTTCAAGCCATTTCACTCTATGGGTTTGATCTTGACCACACAACTAACAAGTCAGTTTAGGGCCTACATAGATAATATGTTATGGCACGATACAGATAGACAGATCGCTTGTAGGAAAAGAGTAATTCACACCAACATGCATAAAGAATTACGTAATGTGGCCATTGAATTAGAAAAAATTGTGGTAGCACACATACGTAAAATATCGGAGGATAAATGAACCTATTAGTTATGACACACGGAGGTATCATTTTTACTGTGCCAGTACAATTTACTGGCAATGTGGATTGGGGATGTGGTAAGGTACTTACGATTGTAGAGGTGGCACTGGGTTCTGGACGTACGCTGTGGGTACATCCTAATGATTTGGTGAATAAAGACAATGAACTATTCACAGAAGCCGATTTCATCATTGATGCCACACAGACACAACATGTCTATCAATAAAAATGATCAGTAACCAGCTTGTGAGACAGCTTGGGGATCAGCTTTGGAACCAGCTTGGTGGCCAGCTTGGAGATCAGATTTATGACCATCTTTGGAACCACATTGGTAATCAACTTAGGGACAAGCTTTGGGACCAGCTTAGCAGCAGAATTTGGAACCAGCTCATGGATCACATTGATGAAAAAGTCAAGAAGTCAGCAGCTTGTTGGCCAGTTTAAGGATCCTCTTTATAACCAGCCTAGGAACCAGCTTGGGGATCAGCTTTGGAACCAGCTTGGTGGCCAGCTTTATGACCAGCTTTATAACCAGCTTAGGAACCAGCTTGGTGGCCAGCTTGGTGGCCAGCTTTGGAACCAGCTTAGGGACCAGCTTAGGAGCCAGCTTAGGAGCCAGCTTGGGAACCAGCTTGGGGACCAGAATTTAAACATACTAAGAGGCTCAAATGAACGAGAAACTTAATCGGTTGGTAAATGAAGTTCAGAAGCGGCAGACATACAAAGATGGTGATGGACATCAGGCAATCCTTGATATCTGTTATGATGAATGGAACAGACCAGAAAACAAGGATTGGAGTTACGCTGATATGGTATCCTATGCCAAGATCATGTTTGGTCCATTCGCAGAAATGATGATTTTGCTTGGCAAGTATAATCATCAGGTTTGTAATGGTGGACACGACCAATATTTCACCAATGGATATGCTGATACCAACGGTGGTGGATGCTTTGCCGATCACAGTCACGATGTGCCGCTACACAAGCGCACGATGAAACTCATGCAAAAATTTGGTCTCGATAAAACTAAACTGGGCAAGGAAGTGTACGATATTCAGTCTAAATTTGTGCGGCTGACCAGAGTTGCTTGGGAACGTGAACGCGCTGATGAAGATCGGTACGACGAACCTGTATACGATGAGATCGATACTCGATATTTTAAGATCAATGAAGAGTGGGAAGTATTCTTGAGGAATTACGCCAATGACGTATTGGCTGGCCGCATCGACCTTGACAAAGAGGAAAACAATGCTACTGCATGATATTAAAGAGGCCATGTATCTTGAGGGGGATTTCATTGCCGCGTGCTGTGGTGGAAGTAATTTACTACACCATCAAACGTTATGTGTCACACTGTATGTGTCGCATCTTCGATCATAAAATTGTTGTGGTAGGATGCTATCCAGAAGATGGTGGAGAATGCCTAGAATGTACGCGGTGTGGGTGGCACACCACCGTATGGTTCGAGTAGTAGGAGCACTGGGGCGTGATGAGCAAGAAAAACAAATCAAATGAGGCTGCCTATATTGTAATTTCATACATGCCAACTCTGATGCGAAGCCCACATGATATGTATGATCTACACAACAAAAGCGATAAAGACAAGCTCAACAAATTGACCAGGCTGCTCAACGATATTCATGATAGGTATCAGACATTGGGTATCGCGTGGTGTATGAATCATAATAAAGAAGCAATGCCGGTCATTATAATCAATGATCCTAAGATTGTATATGACCATTTAATCACGTGGGCAGAGAACAAACCAGAGGAATGGTTCACTTGTGTATGGGAGAGTATTGGTCAAGACTATAATCTCTTCTTGATTCCAAATATTCAGAAAAGTGCCGATAGATTTAAGGAAACGCATGGATCCAAGGCTACTCATCTTCAAATTATCTTTCATGTGTTGGGCACTGAGATTAGGGCATCAGCTACCTTCAACGCAGACAATTTCCTTATGGGCAGGAAAGAAATTGAAATTGGCTTTATCAGCCTTGACGAGGTAAAGACACAAATGGCGGTACAACACACCGTCAAGGTGCCCTGCGTTCGATACAGTGAGTTGGATGAACAGTCCAAGAAATTTTACGAGGTGTGGTTCAATGAATCCAATATGCGTTAAATGTAAGAAGGAAATGAAATGCAAGAAAAATGGCGTGTGGGTACAGGTTTGTGAAAGTGTCAATGCAAGATCGATGATCTCTGGAGACCTATATGCGTGTAAGTGTGGGAACGAGATTGTTACTGGATTTAGTGAACAGTTCTGTGTTACTGAACATCCTTTCAAATTTCGTGAATCGGAGATCATTAAACTCAAATGAAACATGGGACCTTCGAAGTAGATGATGCAATAACCATCGTCAAGCATCGATTACAATTGGCGCTGGAAGACTGGTCTAAGAAACCCAAATATCTGATTTGCAAAGACTGTCAGACCATGTTCGTTGAAAAGAGCGACTATTATCAACACAGGAAACGATGTCCAAACAAGGGACGCAAATGATCCCGGTAGCAAATACAAATATAGTATCCTTGAATGAGGATGATGTATCACTAGTAGTCAGAAAAAACGGAAATATGGAAATTTTCCTATGTACTTCTGATATGCATAAGAAATATAATCAGGATGAACCATTTCCAATGCTCATGGCTCTATTGTGCGCCATGCAAAATCCTGATTTCATTAAGGCCGCACTAGATTGCTTGAAGGCAGATCTAATTGATATGAAATTTATAGATGATGAATAAGCTTGATAACCAGCTTGGTGGCCAGCTTAGGAACCAGCTTGGGTACCAGCTTGGAAACCAGCTTTGGAGCCAGCTTTGGAACCAGCTTTGGAGCCAGCTTGGGAACCAGCTTGGGGACCAGCTTGGGGATCAGCTTTGGAACCAGCTTAGGGATCAGCTTGGGAACCAGCTTTGGGACCAGCTTGGTGACCAGCTTAGGCTCAAACTTAAGACCCAACTTTAAGACCCAACTTAAAGATAAGAAAAACATTTCTAGACGCTAGGAGACATAAATATGAATGAATACTCTCAAGAAGAATTAGAGAAGATGAGCATTGATGACCTGATTCATGTCAGGTTTGCGGAAATTATGGGCAATGGTGGTACAAAAGCAGCTAGAATTCGTAAACAAACGCACAAAGTTTTCATGGGTAGGCTTGATGAATTTACGCTGAGCCACCTGTCACATCTACTTTTAATGCTCTATAGATATACGAGCATACCGCAGGATGTTTATGCGTTGTATAATCAACTATACGCAAGGCTAGTCACCGCAGATGTAAAATACCGGCACCAATATGTGTGGGAGAAGGCATTGTTTGGCAATAATATTGTGTATGAGGTAGCCACATGGATAGATGGTAAGTCAGGTATCACAGACCAAAATTGGTTAAAGAATAATATTGCCAAATACGTCATTGGTCTACAACAAGAAGAACTTAACGATGTTGCCGAGAAATTGTATGTTCGCAAAACAGCACACATTGGCGCATTATTCCTTAGATTGAGAGATCTTGATCAAAAGTATGTACACGACGTAGTGTCAAATTATGATAATACATCAGTTCACATTGATACTACTGAACGCACAATACTTATGAATAAAGAAGATTTTGATGACATTGGCCCTAAGGCACTTATAACCGTGCTTAAATGCATGATTATGTATACATATCTTCCAGTGGTGAAATTTAATTTTAACAGAGAAGACCTTAATAAACTTTTGTTTGCGTCTGTGTCTCAATTTCCAGCCGAGGCCAAACAAATCATTGAAAATTGTGAAAAACAAAGTTTGTTAAAGACTTAATTGTAGAATTATCTAATTTATAAATCATAGGAGGACAATCATGGATCTGAGTCGCGCACGAGCAATTATGTTGTTGAGCATCAAGGAACACATTCCCCTTATGCTGTGGGGGCCTCCAGGAATTGGTAAATCTGACTTGGCACAGCAGGTTGCAGAAGAGCTTAAATATAATTTGAATGATATGCGGCTGGCACAGATGGAGCCGACAGAATTGAGAGGTTTCCTCAGTCCTAACCGAGAGACGCACCGTGCTGAGTGGTACCAGCTGGGTGATCTGCCTGAGCGTGGACCGGATGGTAAAGGTGTGAAAGGCCCAGGCATCTTGTTCCTGGATGAAATTGATAAGGCACCAACCAGCGTGAAGAGTGCGGCACTGCAATTGGTTCTTAATCGCAGGGTAGGACCATATCAGTTGCCAGATGATTGGGATATCATTTGTGCAGGCAACCGTGAAGAGGATGGGTGTTTCGCAATCCCGGTAGGCCAGGCTTTGAATAACAGAATGACGCACATTGAAATCCAACCAGACATTGAAGTGTGGACGAATTGGGCACACAACCATGGGGTTAGGATGGAGGTTATCGGTTATCTCAATTTCCAACCCAACCACCTGTATGACAACAATGGACAGCATGCATTCCCCACTCCCCGTTCGTGGACCATGGCTTCACGCCTTCTTGGACACACGGAGGATGAAGATTTGCAGAAGAGTCTGGTGGCGTCTGCTGTAGGCGAAGGAATTGCTCTGCAATTTGTGTCGTGGAAGAAGGTATATTCCAAGGTGGACCCAAAGGATGTGATTGAGAAAGGTATCATCCCGACATTCAAGAAGGATGAAATTTCTCTCAAGTATGCGGTTACCATGGCTGTTGCTTTCCACGTACGTAATAAGAGCGTCAAGAAATATATGAACAACATTGCCAAGTATATGGATTCCATTCCAGCAGACATGAAAGTTGTGTTCATCAGGCAGCTCAAGCCCCAGACGCTGGCAGAATTTGCCTTGCACCCGGCATTTGAGAGCGTAATCAAAGCCACGATGGGATCATTGTCGCTGTGAACCAGCTTAGGGATCAGCTTGGGAACCAGCTTGTGAACCAGCTTTGGAGCCAGCTTAGGAACCAGCTTGGGAACCAGCTTAGGGATCAGCTTAGGGGCCAGCTTAATAACCAGCTTTATAACCAGCTTAGGAGCCAGCTTAGGGATCAGCTTGGGAACCAGCTTGGGAACCAGCTTTGGAACCAGCTTAAGAGGTAAACATGGACCAGCAACCACAGGACGCACTGGAAAAAATCAGAGCCAATCTGCTGCTGATGCAGCCATTCTTCGGATTGATGTTGTCCACTACAGAGTGTATTGAAGACAATAAAGCGTGCGATACAATGGCTACGAATGGTAAGGTGATTTACTACAATACAGAATTTAGCAAAAAGCTAAAGACGTCAGAACTGTTGGGTGTGTTCTTGCATGAAGTTCTACACGTTGTGCTCATGCATTGTGATCGTACCAGGGCCGGCACACGAGATTGGGAAATCTGGTGTATAGCAGCAGACTATGCTGTTAATAGTGTGATTCATGACATGGGAACACAATATGTGCTGCCGGGGAAGCATTTGTATGATTCCAAATACCACAATTCCACTGTAGAAGAAATTTACAACGATCTATATAAAGAATTTCAGAAGCAACACGGCATGACTATCGAAGAGTGGCGTAAGGAGCTTGGAGACATGTTGATGGACAAGCTTCTACCCGCCAACGGTAAAGACATGGACGGTATCAAGGAACGCATTCTTATGGCAGCCGACGCGGTTAAAAATCGTGGTACACTGCCTGATGGTATTGAGCAATTGCTAAAAGAATTGCGTAAGTCTAAGGTTAGATGGGAAAGAGTATTTCACAGATTCGTGGGGCAAGCCATTTCTCGTGACGATTATTCATATGGTCGCCCAAACAAGAAGTATCTGCATGAGGATCTATATCTGCCAGACCTAATGAAACACATCATTGGAAAGATCGTACTTGCGATAGACTTGTCTGGGTCGGTGGTCAGCGCCCCAACCATGTTGGAACAATTTGTGGCAGAATTCAAGAAACTAGCCGGTATGGTGGATGAAATAACCTACATGGGTTGTGATGCTGATGTCCATGAGGTGGTGAAGATTTCACAATTTGATGATATCCTCAAGAAGGTTAAATTCAGAGGGGGTGGAGGTACCAGCTTTGTCCCAGTATTTGAAAAGGTACAAGAAATGCACATGCAACCAGAACTATTGATTTATCTTACTGATACTGATGGTGAATTTCCAAAGAAGGCACCTCCTTACCCAGTATTGTGGTGCACAATGAGTAAAGACGCCAAGGTACCATGGGGCATGTTAGTGGAGATTACTGAATGAGCTACAGATGCTTCAACTGGTTACATGGTATACAAAAATATGATTTGAAGAATACTAGCAATAGAATGCATGCGGCATTTAAATTATCATCAGACATGCTGGAAGTAAACAATATAGAATTAAAGGATATTACCACTCTTTTGTTTGAGATGAATTGTGGCCTTGTATACATACTTTTAATGCGCGGTGATGATTTACCATATAAACAGAAAATAGCTGCACTAAGAGTGTGGTGTAAACACAAAGACAGCTATTCTCTATTGAAGTTTTGTACTGATTATAATCTGAATAAGCATTTAACACTGGACTATAAGATTTTAGCAGACCTGGCCACACACAAAAGGATATTTGTATTAGAAGGACTAATCAAATACGCCAAATTTGACATCACTGAAACAGAATTAGATCAATTATTGTTTCCACTTATAGCCACAAATGCTGAGAAATTGACTAAGATAAAGGAGTTGTTTAAAATTTATGTGGTGCAACAACATTCTGTGCGAGATCTAAAGGATAAATTGGTAGATCATATAATGGAGTGTGCTCTTGCCGACCACAAATATCTTAGCAACATAATTAATAATGGAACCTATGGTGTTAAATATCTCACAGATGAAAATCTGATCAGAGAATGTAAAAAGGTAGGGCTTATCAGATGAATAAGATGTTAGATGCCA
>Ga0315274_10015863_pt1 | contig 10658 bp, 10 predicted proteins | sample YL17G02_20_MG_FD_203700 | JGI IMG/M metagenome (GOLD analysis project Ga0315274, IMG submission 203700) | Sediment microbial communities from Yellowstone Lake, YNP, Wyoming, USA - YL17G02_20 | ecosystem: Environmental > Aquatic > Freshwater > Lake > Sediment | place: USA: Wyoming | collected...
CGGAGCGGCAACACAGGCGAAGGCCTCCATTCTCAAGGGCAAGCCTGCAAGATGCGGGCAAAGATCAGCCGCTTGCGGAGAGGGGGAGAGTCAGAGGCCGAGCCACGCCCCACCTGAACGGTTACAATTGGAGTAGGACACCGGGGACGAGTGGGCTACACGGCTGGTGCTTGGCTGTTCTTGGGCGCGGCGTCGCTGTGTGGGAGCTGTCGGACGTGGAGGCCGAGCTTAGCGCCCACCTGCACCACGTCTCCCGAGGCCACAAGCCTTGACCCGGCAAAGAGCTCGAGCGGACGATCGCAGGGCCTCTGGAGATCGAGGACGCGGCCTGGGACCAGCTCCAGGATCTCGCGGAGGCTGACGCTGCGCGACGCGACGACCACCCTGACGGGCACCACCACGGGCAGGAGCCTGGCAAGGCCCCGCTCCTCGGGTCGCAGAGCCGAGAGAAGTCCCTCCCCGCCGGACCAGTTTGCGGCGGGGTCGATCCGGCGCGCCAGGGCCTCGGCTAGCTCCCTGGGCAGGAGCAGGCGGAGGTCAATGGCGAGCGGCCCGCCCAAGTGGAGCTTCAGCCCGGCCAACTCCGTGGCCTCGGCGACTGCGGCGGGAAGCGGCCCCAGCCCCGCTGCCAGGTCGGCGAGCGTGGCCGTGAGCTCCCCAGCTTCGGAGGGCCATCGGACCGCCGCCCCTTTGGCCTCCTCCCAGGCCCCTGTCGCGGCGGCGCCGATTCGCGCCAACGTGAAAACGGCCGCCGCGGTGTCGGCCTCCGTCAATGAAAAGGGGACAGGTACGATTTCTGCGAAGCACCCTCCGGGCCGTTCCGGGAAATCGTACCTGTCCCCTTTTTCATCGGCGCCCCCTCCGCCCGAAGACCGCGCCGCCAGCCGCACCACGGCCTCCCGCCGCAGGATGAAGACCACCGGGCCCTCAGCCCCGCCACCCACCGACCCACTGACGAGCAAGGAGGGGCCACCGAGATGCGCCGCCCACTCTTCGGGGCTCGCCCGCGCAAGGAAGGTCACGTCGGTCTCGACAGAGGAGCCGAGCGACGCGGCCAGTTCCGCGCCGGCTTGGCCCAGCGCTGCCTTCAGGGACGACACTAGTACATCCTGCACGTGGCTGTGGGGCATCTATACTACCCTCTCCACCCAAGAAGGGGCGGACATGAGCGGCAAGCGGGCGGCCCGACGGGGGCACAAACTCGACGGGTCAGGGCAAGCAAAGCTCATGCCAGATGCAGCCGCGGGTCCCATGACGATCCCGAGACAGAGCGGCCCACAACTGTAGGGCGTGCATACTTGCACGCGGAATCCTCGATGGGGCCATGCCGCAACACGGGTTCCGCGTGCAGGTATGCACGCCCTACGGCCTCCCGGCGCGCTGCCCTTTGGCGCAGGAGCAAGCAGATTGCGCCGGCACAGCGGAAAAAACTGCGTAGCTGCCTTGACGAATCGGGGAACCCGTGGTATAGTCCAATTGCGTCCCCCGGGTGCTTCCCCATCGAAGCGCGCCCGGAGGACGCTCCCATGACCGACGACGCCGAAAAGAGTCGCTCCCTCCTGCAACTGGCCCTCTCACTTAGACTTGCAGCTCAGCGCCTGGCGGAGTCCGCCGACCGCATGCAACAGGTGACGACACACCAGCGCGATTACCTCGAGCGGCTGAGTCTCCTGCGTGACCGCGTGGTCGAGCTCCTGAGCATCTGCCGGCGCCTCACCGACAGCCCGGGCGCCGCGCCCACGCCACAGCCCGCCGCCCCCATCGCAGGAGCCGCTCCGGCGCCGCCGCCTCTCCCGACCTCGCAGGCACCGAGGACCCGCCTCCCCGCCTCGGCCTTCGTCGAGTTCTCGAACTGGCAGGAGTTCGAGAAGTTCCGTCGGCTGCCGCCCATCAGCGAGCAAGAGCTCGCCTCCTGCGACATGGATGAACTGATCCGGCGGCTCAGCGAGGCCCGCCCCGCCTTCTGACGCGGGCGCTTTTCGCGTCAAAACGCGGCATGGCCCAGCGCGCAAGCGCCCCCACAGTGCGGCGTCGGGGCGGTCGCCCCGTGCTACCTGTTTGACCTTTCCGGGGGGCCCCGCGTGCCCCGCCCCTACACGCCATCTCCAGACACAGCCTCGACTTAGGTCCTCCAGGGCGGCCACGGGGCGGGCACGTGGACCCGCCCCTAGAGGCCTGGCTCCTGGCCGCCATGCCCCTCGGCGGCATGAGAGTTGCACTCCTGGCCCGCGGCCACGACCGAATCCGGACCCTCTCGCCAAGGAGATGCCAGGGAATGGAGCCGGGAGTCTACTCCGCCGGCAGCAGCCTGGTTGCCAACCTCCGCGCGCAGGAGGTGACGGCCCACAACCTGGCCAATATCAACACGCCCGGCTTCAGGCGGCGCCTGGCGCTCTTCCATCCCTTCCAGGCCCAGCTCGCCGCGGCCCAGCCCAGCGGCACGCAAGTCGATGAGGTCGTCATCGACTTTGCCCCAGGGCCGGTCCAGCAGACGGGGAACCCGCTCGATGTCGCACTGGAGGGGGAGGGCTTCTTTGTCCTGCGCGGGCCATCGGGCTACCTCTACAGCCGCAAAGGCAACTTCGCCCTGGGCGCCGACGGAACGGTCGTTGACAGCGTCGGGCGGCCGCTCCTGGCGGAAGGGGGCGGTGAGCTGAAGATCCCGAACGAGACGCGCGAGATTCGCGTGGACTCGCGCGGCCAGGTCTTCGCCGATAAGACATCGGTCGGCAGGATCTGGGTTGCGGACGTTCCGAAGCCGCGGGCGTTCGTCCCCGCCGCCTACACGGCCTTTACCCTGCCGGCCGGCGCCCCGCCCGCCACGACGGTCGAGAACCCCACCGTGGTGCAGGGCGCGCTGGAGGGCTCCAACACCAACGCGGTCGATGAGGTGGTCTCGATGATCGTGACCCTGCGGAGCTTCGAGGCCGCGCAGCGTGTCCTGCACGCCATTGATGAGAGCCTGAAGCAGACCACCTCGGCCGCCAGCGCGCCGAACTCCTAGCGGAGGCATCCCATGCTCAGGTCCCTCTTCACATCCGCCACGGGCATGAAGGCCCAGCAGATGTACGTGGACAACGTGGCGAACAACCTGGCGAACGTGAACACGACGGCGTTCAAGCGGAGCCGACTCGACTTCCAGGATCTTCTCTACGAGACCCTGGTAAGCCCCGGCGCCGAGTCGACTCAGGGCTTCCAGATGCCGACCGGCCTCCAGATCGGCTCGGGCGTGCGCCAGGTGGCCACGATGAAGCTCTTCTCCCAAGGGCTGCCCCAGGCGACCGGGGGCAGATACGATCTCACGATCAGCGGCGAAGGCTTCTTCCAGGTGACCCACCCAGGCCGCAACCAGACGGTCTACACCCGCGACGGCTCCTTCCGGCTCAACAGCCAGGGCCAGCTCGTGACCGCCGAAGGCTACCTCCTCAACCCGCAGATCGCCATCCCGGCGGGCACGGTGGAGGTCATGATCGGGAACGATGGGACCGTGTGGGCGGTGCCGGGAGCGAACCCTGACCAGCGCACCAACGTCGGGACCCTCCAACTGGTTTCTTTCCCCAACCCCGCGGGGCTGGAGAGCCTCGGCCACAACCTCTACGCCGAATCGCCGGCCTCGGGCTCCGTGACGACGGGCAACCCCGGCGCCAATGGCCTCGGCGAGATCCGCCAGGGATACCTCGAAGGCTCGAACGTCGACGTCGTGCAAGAGCTGGTGAACCTCATCATCGCCCAGCGGGCCTACGAAGTGAACTCCCGAGCGATACGCACCAGCGACCAGATGCTCGAGCAGGCCAACAACATCGTGACCTAGCCCAAGGATGGGTGACTATGAAAGCCCTGATTTTCGGCTTGGCGGCGGTGCTGACCGCCGCGCCTGCATGGCCTGAGGAGCCCGTGACGATCGCCGTGCGGCCGGCGGCCACCGTGGACGCCGCGCGCATCACGCTGGCCGACGTGGCGGCGATCGCGGGCGGCTCCCGCCCGCTCACGGAGCGCCTGGCCGCCATCGACCTCGGCCCCGCGCCAAGCCCCGGGGCGGAGAAGGAAGTCAACCGCGAGTTCCTGGCCCTGCGCCTTCGCCAGGAGAAGGTCGCTCCGCAGGCGATCGCGTGGGCGGGGGCGGAGAGAACCCGCGTGGAGCGAAAGGCCGAGCGCGTGGCGGGGACCACCATCGCCCAGGCCGCCGTGGAGCACGTCCGCAAGGCGCTCCCCTGGCCGGATGAGGACCTGGTGGTGGAGGTGACGCGGACCCCCGCCGACCTGAGCCTGCCGAGCGGAGCCGTGGAGCCGAGCTACACCGTGACGGTGCCGCCCGGCTCGCGGTTCCTCGGGGCGCTCCCGTGCTCCGTGACGATCACCCGCGGGGTTCGGGTGGTGGGGCGGACGAGCGTGGTGCTGACCGTGCGGGTCTTCCAGCGTCTCGTGGTCGCCCGCCACAAGATCCGCGGGGGCGAGCGGATCACGAAGGACAACGTCCGCCTCCAGCGCACGGAGCTGACGAGCCTGACGACGGAGGCACTCACCGACCTGGCCGACGCGCTCGGCCAGGAGGCCCGACAGGACATCCAGCCCTTCGCCGCGGTCACGCGGGCCATGGTGAGCGCGCCGCGGGTCATCCGCCGCGGCGCCATCGTCAGCCTGGTGGCCGACATGCCGCTGGTGCAGATCCGGGCGCGCGGGATCGCCCAGGAGGACGGCGTCGTCGGCCAGTGGATCGCGGCCCGCAACGCCGATTCGCAGAGGGTCGTCTATGGGCGGGTCCGAGATGCCGAGACCCTCGAGGTCCGTTTCTGAACGAAGCGTCCCACGTAGGGGCGAACCTCGCGTTCGCCCTGGACGGAGCACAAGCCCGAGGTGAGGGTGGGCGAACACGAGGTTCGCCCCTACAGGCCCGTCACGGGCGAAAACACAGGAGCACTGACCGATGCGTTCAGCCACACGGATATGGGTCATCGGCGCCCTGGGCGTGGCCGCGGCGGCGGCGAGCGCCGACTCGCTGTGGCCGGCCTCGGGCGCGACGGGCGGCCACTGGTTCGCCGACACGAAGGCCCGGCGGGTGGGCGACATGGTGACGATCCTCATCAAGGAGGAGTCGACCGCCACGACCGACGTGAGCCAGACCCACGACAAACAGACCGAGGGGGAGTACATCATCGAGAAGCTCCGTGGCCTGTGTGGGATCAGCAAGCCCAAGGAGGGCGCCGCAGCCGACGAGAAGGGGCTGCCCGAGGCGAAATGGAACTCGTCCCGCACGTACGACGCGAAGTCCAAGGCGGAGTCGAAGGAGGCCCTCGAGCTCCGCATCGGCGCGGTCGTGAAGGAGATCCTCCCCAACGGGAATCTCCTGATCGAGGGGCGCCGCGAGATCCGACACGACGAGGACGTGCGGCTGGTCCACATCTGCGGCCTCGTGCGGCCCGCCGACGTCGCGGCCGACAACACGGTCCTCTCCCAGTACATCTCCGAGGCGAAGATCAGCTACGAGACCTCCGGCCCGTCCGCCAAGACCAAGAACAAGGGCTGGGGCGGGCGCATCCTGGACAGCATCTGGCCCTTCTAACGTGGCACAGGGTCACAACCAAAGGGGCAAAACGCGAGTTGGGCACACTAGAAAGCAAAGCCAGCCCTGCTGGGTTTGCTTTCCTCTTCAGGGCGCTGCGATGAAGCCACGGGCTCGAGAACAACGACTTATTGAACCGACCGCAAAGCCGCTCGGTTCAGTAAGGTGCGCCCAACTCGCGTTTTGCCCCCCGCAACACGCGCGCGCTCTGCGCGCATGTCGCGGTCCAAGGGTCTAAGGGAGGCAAGGCGAAGCCATGCGGCGCATCCCGCTTCTCACCGCCCTCGCGCTGGCCGGCTCGGCCTTCGGCGCGCAGCCGCCCGCCGCGGCCCCCCCCGCCCCGCTGCCCGAGGCCCTGGCCCCCGGGCCGATGACCGTCCGCCTCAAGGACATCGCCCACATCCAGGGAGCGCGCGACAATCAACTCCTCGGCTACGGCATCGTCGTGGGCCTCAATGGCACGGGCGACACCTCGGAGGCCGTGAGCACGATCATCAAGAGCTTCCTGGAACGGATGGAGGTGACGATCAAGGCGGCCGACCTGGACGCGAAGAACGTGGCGATCGTGACGGTGACGGCGACGCTGCCGGCGTTCGCGCGCCCTGGGACGCGCATCGACTGCCTCGTGTCGTCGCTCGCGGACGCGAGGAGTCTCCAGGGCGGCGTGCTGCTCCAGGCGCCGCTGTTTGGCGCGGACCGCCAGGTGTACGCGGTGGCGCAAGGGCCGGTCTCGATCGGCGGCTTCGCCGCGTCGGGCGCCGCGGCGACGATCCAGAAGGGCCACCCGACCGTCGGCCAGATCCCCAACGGCGCGCTCATCGAGCGGGCCGTCCCGGTGAATCTCGCGGTGGAGGGCGCGCTCACGGTGTGCCTGCGGGAGCCGGACTTCACGACCGCGGCCCGCACCGCGGAGGCGATCAACCAGCGGTTCGCCAACTCCGCGCGGCCGGTGGACGGCGGGAGCGTCCGCGTGGCCATCCCGCCGGAGCACCGCAAGGCCGAGGCGCTCGTGGCGTTCATCGCCAAGCTCGAGGAGGTGGCGGTGCGGCCCGACGCCCCGGCACGCGTGATCGTCAACGAGCGGACGGGGACCATCGTGGGCGGCTCCCACGTGCGGGTCGCCCAGGTGGCGATCGCCCACGGGAGCCTGGTCTTCATCACGAAGGAGAGCGCGCACGTCTCGCAGCCCGCGCCGCTCTCCGGCGGGGCGACCACGGTCGTGCCCGACACGGGGCTGGAGGTCCGCGAGCCGGAGCGCAGCTTCGCGGTCATCGAGGATGCGCTCACGGTGGGCGACGTGGCGCGGGCGCTCAACGCGCTCGGCGTGAAGCCGAACGACATCGTCGCCATCTTGCAGGCGATCAAGCGCGCCGGCGCCTTGCCGGCCGAACTCATTATCATGTAGCGCGAGGGAAACGCCCGATGCCGCTGGAGCCCGTCACCCCCCCGAACCTCCCGCAGGTGCCTCCCGGCCTCGCGGGCCGCCTGGCGCGCCTCGCGGAAGGGGCGCGCGCGGGCCAGGAGGGCGCGTGCACCGAGCTGCGCCAAGCCTGCGAGATGCTGGAGGCCCACTTCGTCACCTGGCTCCTGCGCGAGATGCGCCAGACGGTGCCCCACGAGGGCCTTCTGCCCTATGGCCCGACGGAGGAGACGTACGACGAGCTCCTCGACGACTCCCTGGCGAAGGCGGTCGCCCGCGGCGGCGGGATCGGGCTCGCCCGCTCGCTGGAGACCCAACTCGCCCGCCGCAGCCTCGCGCCGCCCAAAGTGCCACGGCTGGCTGGCCCAGCCGTGGCCACGGTTGGCGAGCCAACCGTGGCACAGTCCGAAGCCCCTTGACCCGCCAAAGTCGGGAGCCCATTGCGAGCAATGGGCGCCTGTGGAGAGCCGGTGATGCAGCAGCTTGTCCCGCAACTCACGGACAACCTGGACCGCACGATCGCCCTCTACGAGCAGATCCTGGCGACGGAACGCGGCAAGCAGCGCGCCGTCGTGGCCTGCGACCTGGACACGCTCGGCGCGGTCCTGGCGCGGGAGGAGGAGCTCGTGGAGCTGGCGCGGCCCCTGGAGGCGGAGCGGGCCATGCTGCGCGCCCAGTTCGCCCAGGCCGACGAGCGCCTCGGCCCGGACTCGCGCCTGAAGCACCTCCTCGCCCTCCTCGACGGCCCCGAGCGCGACCTCCTGGCCGAGAAGCGCCGCCGCCTGCTCACCCTCGCCGGGCAGATCCAGGAGGTCAACCGGGTCAACTTCCAGCTCCTGCGCTGCTCGCTCGATCTCGTCCGCGGCATCCTCGAGGAGATCTTCGGCTCCGCCCCCGCGCCCGGCACCTACGACGCCGCCGGCCGCCAGGACGCCCCCTCCCAGGCCCCGACCCGCGTGGACCAGGTGCTCTGAGGACCCCAGCGTATGGACAACACGCTCTCGATCGGGCTGTCGGCCCTCCTCGCCGCGCAGAAGAACCTCGACATCACGGGCCACAACATCGCCAACGCGACCACCCCGAACTACAGCCGGCAGCGGGTGGCCATGACCCCGACCCCTCCGGGGGGCACCGACCGGCTCGCCACGGGCGCCGGGGTGACGATGGACCAGATCCAGGCCATCCGCGACGGCTTCGTGGACCGCCTGCTGCTCACCCAGGGCCCGCAGGCCGGGGCGGCCGCCCGCCGGGCGCAGTCCCTGAGCCAGGTCGAGAGCCTGTTCAGCACGGACCCCGAGGCCAGCCTGGGCGCGGCCATAGACCGCTTCTTCAACAGCTTCCGCGAGCTCTCGCGCAACCCGTCGGGCGCCGCCGAGCGCATCGCCGTCGCCACCACCGCGAGCACCCTCGGCGCCTGCTTCGAGGACCTGGCCAGCCGCCTCGAGGCCATGCAGCAGGGCCTCCTCCCCCACGTCGGCGAGGCCGTGGGCCACATCAACCAGCTCACGACGCAGATCGCCGGCCTCAACCTCCAGATCCGCGACACCGTGGTGACCGGCGGCCAGGCCAACGACCTCATTGACCAGCGCTACACCGCCCTCCGCCAGCTCGCCGAGCTCGTGCCCATCGCCGTCACCGAGACAGGCCTCTCCCGCGTCGACGTCCGCTGCGGCGGCATGGCCCTCGTCTCGGCCCAGGGGGCCATCCCCCTCACCACCCACCAGGAGGGCGGATCCGTCGAGGTCCGGATCGGCGACTCCGACATCGCGGTCCAGCCGGCGACGGGCCAGCTCGGCGCGCTCCTCGAGCTCGCCGGCGTCACCATCCCAGGCTACCTGGACCGCCTCGATACCCTGGCGGCCACCGTGATCCACGAGGTCAACAAGCGCCACGCCACCGGCGTCGGCCAGCAGGGCAGCTTCACCACCCTCTCCAGCACCCGCGAGCTGGCCTCCGCCGACCTCCCCCTCGCCCGCGCGGGGCTCCCGTTCGGCGTGGCGGCCGGCACCCTCACCGTCTCCATCATCAACGAGACCACGGGCGAGGTGGCTCAGTCCCAGATCGCCTTCGACCCCTCCAGCCAGAGCCTCACCGACCTGGCCGCCGCCCTCGACGGCGTCGAGCACCTCCAGGCATCGGTGAGCGGCGGGCGGCTTTTCCTGGCCGCGGAGGGCGGCTACCGATTCGACTTCACCAACAAGGTGACGACCCACCCTGGCACCCTCGGCGCCTCCACCCCGACGCTCCAGGGCGCCGTGAGCCTGGAGGCCAACGACACCTACACGCTCCGCGTGGACACGTCCCGGACCCCCGGCGGCCCGGGGACGATGGGGACCATCGGCACCACGGAGGGGCTGCGCATCCTCGTCACGAACGCCGCGGGCGCCACCGTGGCCACGCTCGACGTCGGCTCCAGCTACCAGGCCGGCGGCGCGCTCACGCTGCCCGGAGGCATCACGATCGCGTTCGACGCGGCGGACGTGACCGACGGCGACGCGCTCGCCGTCGCCCTCGCGGCCGAGCCGGACCCCCAGGGCCTCCTCGCGGCGCTCGGGCTGAACGCCCTCCTCCAGGGCACCGGCGCCGCGGACTTCGACCTGGAGGCCGCGGTGGCGGAGGACCCCGGGCTGATCGCGGCGGCGCGCAGCGACGCGGCCGCCGACAACACGAACGCCCTGCGCCTCGCCGAGCTCGACGAGCTGAAGCTCCAGGCCCTCGGCGACGAGACCATCGCCGGCTCCTGCGCGCAGCTCATCGGCACGGTCGGCCTCGACAGCCAGATGGCCCAGCGCGCCGACGAGAGCTCCCAACTGATGCTCGAGGCCGCCGAGAACCAGCGCGACGCCGTCTCCGGCGTCAACCAGGACGAGGAGGCGATCAAGCTCATGCAATTCCAGCAGCTCTACATGTTCGCCGCGCGCTACATCAAGACCATAGACGAGCTGCTGGACCTGCTGGCGTCCATCTGAACCGAGTCGTGAGACCCTGCCAATGAACGTGCGCATCACGATGGGCACTCTGGCGCGGGACGCCTTCGCGGGCGTCCGCCGCGCCCAGTCCAACCTGCTCGTCAGCCAGGAGCAGATCGTCACGGGGCGACGCATCAACCGCCCGTCCGACGCGCCCCTGGACCTGGCCCAGGCCCAGCGGCTGCGCAGCGACCAGTCGAAGATCGAACAATACCAGCGCAACCTCAGCCAGGCGACGAGCGAGCTGGACTACACGGCGAGCACCGTGCAGGAGCTCTCCGACCTCTTCGTCCAGGCGCGGGAGCTCTGCCTGCGCGGCGCGAACTCGACGGCCGACGACAGCGAGCGCCAGTCGCTCGCCATCTCCGCCGACCAGCTCCTCGACAGCCTCATCCGCCGAGCCAACACCACGTTCAACGGCCACTTCCTCTTCGCCGGCACGGCGAACGACACCCAGCCCTTCGAGGGCGTGGAGGGCGCGAGCGGCTACGTCGAGTCCGTCGCCTACCTCGGCAACGACGGGCGCATCGAGCTCCAGGTGGGGCCGCGCGCCCGCGTGCAGACCAACGAGCCCGGCTCGGCGGTCTTCACCGCGACGCCCACCCAGCCGAGCGTCTTCGACGCCCTCATCCGCCTGCGCGACCTCCTGCTCAATGCCGACGGGCTCAGCGACAACGCGCTCTCCAAGGCCCTCTCAGAGCACGTCGGG
>Ga0315274_10015866_pt1 | contig 10657 bp, 12 predicted proteins | sample YL17G02_20_MG_FD_203700 | JGI IMG/M metagenome (GOLD analysis project Ga0315274, IMG submission 203700) | Sediment microbial communities from Yellowstone Lake, YNP, Wyoming, USA - YL17G02_20 | ecosystem: Environmental > Aquatic > Freshwater > Lake > Sediment | place: USA: Wyoming | collected...
GAACTGATTTTAATGACAATCAGTTTCCTCTAGCTTTGTTTTGTGACTTTCTCTGTGAAGAGATCAAGAGTATTTATGGTTTTACATTGTCTATTAAATTGTGAACTACTGAAAATAGCTAACTCCCAGCATAAACGTTCTATCCTTTTACCCCTTACACCAAGCCATCTCACAGAAATATCACCCACGAAGCTCAGACAGCAAACTTTCACTATATTTCACCCCCTCTCGAACTCACTAAGACCGCCTAAGCCTTGTCACGCCTATGTTCTTTCACCACTACCAGCTAAACACTTTGATTAAAGGATTCAACTCAAAAATAAAATACCTCTCAAAAGAAGAAATCGAGAGGCTTTTTTCGTGCATCAAAAATCCAAGAGACAAAGCTCTCTTCGGGCTTACCTATCTCTATGGACTCAGGCTCTCAGAGGCACTCCTGCTCAAACTACCTTACGTTGACCTTGAGAATAAAAGGATACTCATCCACAGAGTGAAAGGCGGGATAGGCGGAGAAAAGCCTCTCTTCAAAACAGCAGAAAAGCTCATCAGGAAATATATCAAGGTAAGGCTCAATACTGGTGACGCCCTATTCACTGGCAGACAGGGCAACCTCAAAAGGCAGAGGGTGCAGCAGTTGTTCAAGGCGTACGCCCAGAAAGCAGGCATTGACCCTAAATACTCCGTCCATTCCCTGAGACACTCCATAGCCACCCACCTGCTCGATGCCGGCGAAGGCATAGAGTTCATCAGGGACCACCTTGGCCATACCAATATCCAGAACACCATGATCTACGCACAAATAACCAACAACAAAAGAGAGGAAATTTTCAGGAGACTGGAAACGAGCGTCGCCAAGATTTAGGAGGAAAAGATGAAAAAGCGTTTACTAGCAGTCGTTATTTTCGCTCTGTTGTTCTGCGGCTGTGAGTGGATAGGGGGAAAGCATGACATAACCATAGTCAATGATTTTCCTATATGGAGTGATAGCGACCGCAGCACATTTCTTGTCTACCTCGATGGACACAAACAATTTAGTATAGATGGGGAGTCGAGTAAGGTGATCCATGACGTACCATCAGGGAAGCACAATATTGAATGTGGAGTCAAACTCCCCAACAATGACGTCCTCGTTGAGTCATGGGGAGAATTCGACCTTCAGAGTGATATTGATTGGTCTATCAAGGAGAATTTCTCTTTCACATGGTATGTCAAAGAACATGGTTCAGAATGGTATAAATGGCAGTAGCAAGGGAGATAAGAAGGCTGTAGCCTCAGAAAGTAGGAGGACCGAAATGGAAAGATGCAAACTTGTGATATTGCCTATGATATTAGCCGTGATGATACCCCTGATCGGCTGTGCTGCTTTTACTCAGCATGGGCAAGCATATAAAAGGGCAGAGAACTGTTATAATGCCGGAGATTTCGACGGCGCAGTAATGAATTCCATAGATTCCTTATCGCTAAAGCCTGATTACAAAAAGGCATCGCTCCTTATGAAGAAAGCGATCCCTCAAGCTTACGAAAGACATGATAGCAGAGCTAGGGAATTAGAGGATAAGGCTGAATGGGATAGTGCGATAATGGAATATGATACTCTCCTAAAAATCTCCAAGGGGATCACAGAATCAGGAATCGCCTATCCCGCTATTGATACCCAAAGGATTATGCAAAAAAGGGAGAATGCCACCCAAAAAGCAGCTGAGGCACATTATAGTAAGGGAATACGATTAATGAATTCAAAAAGCTACAATGAATCGGCTAAAGAATTCAAAAGGGCTCAAGATTTCGTCCCTGATTATAGAGATTCTGAATCGCTTTATAAGAGCTGTAAAGAGGCGGCAGTTAGAAAAGTGGTGATCATGACGTTTGAGAATGCTTCAGGCAAACCTCAATTCGGGGATATTGAGGTAAAACTCACTGATCAGGTCATAGATGCTGCGATTAACTCTAACTCGGAACTCCTCGTTATTGTCACCAGAGATCAAATAGGACGGCTTATGAAAGAAAAGGGATTATCAAATACAGATGCTATCAGGAATGATCCTGTTCAAGCGGGAAAGCTGCTTGATATTCATGCCTTCGTGTTTGGTGAGATTAATTCTGCGGCAGTAAATCATACGCCAAAGACAGGCAACACTTACAGCAGAGAAGCTATCATCCAGCGTGCAGAAAACGAAGGCGGCTCATATAAGGTATCGGGCAAATGCACCGTCTATGATAAGAAATGCGATGTTACAGTATCTGCTAAATATGAGATTCTCAGCGCCACAAGCGGCGCCGTTGTAAAAACGGGCGCATTGAAAACAAGCTCATCGGATGAAGTTTCATGGGCAGAATCCAGAGGTGATGACAGGGCATTAAATGAAGGGGATAAAGAGCTCTGTTCGCAAAAGGAGAGAGAGCTTGAGCCTGAGGAAGTCCTCGTGGGGAGGGCAGTTGACGAGTTGAGCAATAACATCGCTAAGGAACTCGTCACATTCTTTGAGGATTTCTTTAAGTGATACCAGTTTAGTGTTATATTTCCAAACCATAATAACGTTTATAAACAGGAGGCAATATAATGTTATCAAAAAAGGCGCTTTTTATAGTTTCAAACTTAGTTTTAGCTTTGGGGATCTGCTCTTTTGTTTTGCCACAAACGCCAGGGAGTCCTGTTGACGTTGTTCCTAAAGAACAAAATACTCAACCTTCTGCTGATTTAAACCAGAACGCAGAACCTAACTCAACTCCAGATTCAGCAAATGCTTCCAATACAGTAACATTGACAGAAGCGGATTACAGATTATTTGGCGAACGGATGCTGGCATCCGGGGCATATATGAAAAAGACCTATAATGCCTATTCCATAGTGCCCGGGACGTGGAAGTGGATGGGTCAAAAGATGGAAGAAGGTGATGCCTTCAGCGCTGCTCTTGGCATCATTATATTACCATTCGATCTGGCTCTTACCAGATTATATGGTGGGTTCGTGGGACCATATAATTCAGGCAAAGCCGGAGAACAGTTCATATCAGCATCCAGGATTTTGCCACCGCAACCGGCATCCTTGATGGAAATGTCTGGAAAGGATATTAAAACGGGTCGGACGTTTGGAATGTTTGGCAATGCCGCATTCTATGGCGGGCTTACGGTGGCATTGATACAATTATATGGTAATTCGTCGGAGGATGGATCATCAGCTAAACCAAAACCAATTGCGGGATTAGGAGCTATGGCATTAGGTTATTGTCTAAAATTAGTATCAGTCCAATACACTGGATCAGCAGGCAGCAGGCTTGAGGGGGTATCCGCATCTTTTCCTGCAATAGAACCTTTCAAAGCTATAGGAGAAGCAGGTAAGGGATTGCGAGACTATCGGAGCTATTCATATTGGGGAACTGCCCTCATGGGCGCAGGGATCGGCATCCTCTCAGCTAGTAAAAAGGATGATTCATTAGTAACGGTAGGATTAGTGACTGCGGTTGTCGGTTGGGTCGTTGCAAGCCCAGTTGCAGCGTATAATATAAAAAATGTCGCAGCTAAGCTTCAAGAGGCTGGAGACCGTATGATACACTGGAAAGAATAGCCCGATCCCGGTATTAATACGTATAGCGCACTACCCGGTTCTTAAAACTAAATAATCGGGTTGGAGGTATCTCTAAATGAAAAAGTCAATTTCTGGTTGTATTGTGATTATACTGATGGTTTTTATTGAGATCATCGCTCTTGCAGACGATCCCGCAGCTTCTGATACGTGGTTTCCAGGAGAATTCGGGTCTTCCTGGACTTACCGAACTTTTTTGGGTAATGTCAACTGCCAAAAACTTCCGGCTATAGCGGGCAAAGGAAAAGAATATCGCTTCATCAAGACAGACGCCCACTGGATCCCTTCTCTTTTAGATGATCCATTCATACCCTTTCAGGGATTGAACCCCTTTTTGGTCTATCGGGTAGAAAGCGATAAAAACGGGGATAGAATATATGGCTATGCAAGAGAGTATATGGATTTTATAACTGAGCGTGCTAAACGAGAACCTGGCATAGCGAACGTTTCTGTTTCAATGGGCAGAGATGAGTGGCTGTTGGTAGATTCTGGGGCTAAACCTTCATTCCCTTTCATAAATCCACGTTGTTGGAAAGTATTTACCCTACAGTATACATTTAAGGACCCAAAAATTTCTCTTAAGACAATAGAATTTGACGGAATTTTTCTGCAAGAGGACAGGGAGAGTGATGCGGTGATCGTTTACTTTAGAAGAGAGTTTGAAAACGATAAACAGTTGGCAATACCAAACGTGGTAGAGGGAGGATATTTGTGGCCGCCGATCTGGGAGTTTTACCTTTCAGAGTTCGGTGCTACCAAAAAAAGCAAGCTCTCCATTTCTAACAAAGAACAGGAAGTAAAAGGGCTATGGGGGGAACCGCTCTATGAACTTTTCTTTTCAAAGGATGGCATTACGGAGATAATAAACATTACTGGTAATATGGAAGCAGCAGTAATGATCGCTCATAGTAAGGAAGTAGCAGGTTTAGTTATTGAACCAATTCCGATAGGAAAAAAGAATGAGGTAGCAGACCCCTTGAGAAAGATAGTCATATCATGGGGTAAAATAAAGGCTCAATGATCCCTGTTGAGGAAATAGGAGGCATTAATGGCTTAATATGCCGTCAGGATGGTTTTGCACTTGCCCAATCCTCATAGTTCGTTATACTGAGGTATTAAGGAGATTAAGCAGGAACGACTATGAAATGCCCTAATTGCAAAAGTCCGAGCATAATCAGGAAAGGCAGGAGGAAGACCAGGTTTGGTTTCAGACAGCTTTATCATTGCAAGGAGTGCAGGCGAGAGTTCGCTGACAGTAAGCTATTGCATAAAACTTATGGACCCAAAGTGATCAGCAGCGCCATTAGCTACTACAATCTCGGCAATACACTGGAAGAATCAGTCAAGCTGGCTAACAAGAGATACAAGGTCAAGGTTTCCAAAAGCTCTGTGAGCCAGTGGCTGAAAGAGTTCAGGGACGTCTGCACCTATCATAAGTTAAGGACAGCAGTGGTAAAGGGTTATCAGAAGGATATTCTGGTCAGCAAGACATTTATTCATAATGGCTTAGCATATAATTTTAGATACCATAAAGCAAAATTAGAAATGTTTTGCGAGGATAAAGAAATTGCCCCTTTGGCCCTTTACATCAAACGTTTTAAAGAACGTGGCTGCCCTTCATTTTTTGATGAAATTGAAAATCGTTGCTCTCAAATGAAAGTTGACGTTAAGATAAAAAAAGACACCAAACTTAATAATGCCTGCCGATTGGCTGATTTCGCTCTGAAGTCCTGTAATAACAATTCGCAGAGGCATTCTGCGGTGGAGAGTTTTATGCTCATCAATGATTCCTCAACAATAGCTTGCGAGGTTCCGGTGTGGCTTTGGGAAAAGGGGATGGACTTGGGAATATCAGGCCACGTTGATGTATTGCAGGTTCGGCACGATAAAATATATATTCTTGACTTCAAGCCCAAAGCCCACAAAGAAAACGAACAAAAAGTTGCCTCTCAGTTGTTCTGGTATGCTATTGGGTTATCTTTCAGAACAACCATTCCGCTGAAAAAGTTTGTTTGCGCATGGTTTGATGAACAAGCATATTATGAATTTATTCCGTCCGAAATCGATATTAAATACCAGCGGTTGAATACGTTGGAAAATAAAAGCCGCCAGAACCATGCTTGTATTTGATCTGGTGGCTTAGTTTTAAGATAAATTATTATACTTCCTCCATCAATAGCCCAATAGTCCCAAAATCTTTCCAGAGTAGGCGGCGGATTTTGGAAATTGGATTTCCCTCAAAGCCAATAATAACCAGCAACTTTGGCAAAAGTAGGCTGCCGGGAAAAGACTGATAGGGAAAAAGAAAAACTACCAGGGAAGTGTTGACAGGAATGGGTGGGCAGGAAAAAGTTGTCGGGAAAAACGGGTGAAGTTTGGAAAATTTTGAGCTTCGGGAGCATTTGATGGCTTGGGAGCGTTTGAGGGTTTGGCGAAGGTTTCGGCCGGCTACTGATTTTCTGGATCCTGATTTTGTTTCCAGAGTGAGCGATGGATTTGGGAAAGGATTGAGGGTTGCTCGGAGAGGACTGGAAATGGTGCAAGCGGCGGATTCTGGAAAAGTGTTGGGCTGGATGGGGCGGAGGTGTTTGGTTGAATGGGTTGAGAGTGTTACGTAGGTCATTAAGCGCCGTCTAGTGCGGCTACTCACCCCACGCTGCTACTTTACTCAAATCTTCCGCTCAAACAACTTCCAAAGGGAATCGCAGATAAGTTAAACATTGCTCAATTTAATCTGTGAACAGTTCATCTAATTTGCTCTCAGGGTCTGGGCTTTGGTCCAAACTTTGTCGAAGCTTTTCATACTCATATACCCTTATCTTCTCTATATTTTTCCCATAACTTTCTGCAATTTTTGCTCTTATGCGCGCATGCTTAGTATATTCTCTTTCCCCGTTTTCTCCTTTGTTTTCTTCTTTGTAACAAATAATAAACAGTATTCGGAACTTTGTTCCTGGACATAGTAACTTTCCCACACAATAATCAGCAAGCACAATAGCACCAGGATAAACCTTCATAGAAGAACATGATGTGTCTTTTCCCTTGCTGCCTGTCTCAATTTCTACTATGTATTTAATTTTCTCACTTTGCCGATCCTCTAAAATTATATCTGGGCAATAGGCATTGACACCATCAATTGGAATAATGTTTTCTGCAAGGTTCTTCCCGTGCCAACCTCTATAATGTTTATGTCCATAACCTTTAGTGAAAACATTATATTTATTACTAATAGAACAATGAAAACACGTAGCAAACCATTTTTTAACCTCATCTTGATTAGCCATTTTTACGCATCTTTCCTTTCTATAGAAAAAGGTGTATTAAGGAAATTAATACGCAAAGCAAAAGTCAGCTATAGGGTATTTAATTATTATTTTTGTGTGTCGGTATTGCCTTCTTGCTCTTCAGGGCTTTCCTCTGGTAGCCACAAATCCCAAACATCCTCATTTGGAGATTTCCCAAGTAAGACACTTTTAGAGGTTTTTTTATCGCCAGTTACTTTACAAAAACTTATGGATGTATTGGTCAATTTGGACATAAGCGCAGGATAATCTGGATTATCAGTCATAAACACCATTAACTCTTTAATGTCAGGATTAAATCCGGCAAATAAAGTTTGTTTCTTTTCTTTCTCATAAATAAAAAGACCATACTCACCGCCTTCCTGCCCGTTTTCCTTGCCAATTTTTGCTAATAAATTGCCGTTATCGTCAACCACCCTCAATTCTTTTACGGTCAAGACCTGCGGTTCATTCTTTTGTTGTGTCACTTCCTTATTTTCCTGCGCTGCCGCATACTTGGGTGAAACAATAAGATTACATACAAAGCCACCAGTAAACCCGGAAACAATAACCAATATTACTAAAATCCAGTATTTCATCTCTTTCCCCCTCTTTTTCCCTTGGGCACTGTAAAAGATAAGTATTATAATTGACGATTAGAAAATCGTCAGCCACCACAACCCACTTACCTCGTGGGATATTGTAAATCCATCTTCTCTGAAAAGTCAACAAAAATAAAGAAAGGCATCCAGATGATGCCTTTTAAGTTGGATGTAGGAGAAATAAGGGCTTAATTATAGCAAGGTGGAATTCACCATCATTTCATCAATATTTGTTAGAGAGAGCGCACCACACAGAAGACAACAAAAGGAGAGAGCAGTGCACTTCTTGACTACATAGAAGCGCACCTTGACGATTGTTAAGCATCATTTGCTCTTTACTTCACCCCATGTAGTGGCAAGCTTGCCGGCATATTCAACGGCGGCAATTGGCGGGGTTTTGAACTCATAGGCACCCATGTCCGGAAAACCATCATTTCTAGGATTTCCTTCGATATCTTCAGCAGGCGCACCATTGGAAGTTCCAGCATCAATGCAAGGAGAACCAGATTGCAGACGATAATCATCACCAGCGGGATTAACAAATAGTGGGTCGGCGTCAATGTTACCTTTGCCTTCCAACCCCCCCTGAATGTTAGAGTATGTTATGTTCACTATTGATGTGCCATCAGTATCAATCTCGCGGGGAGGGTTTCTCCACATAATTACGTTCAATATTTTGGGTGATGAATTCACCCGGAAGCTAATACCACCACTATTGCTGGTGATGGTATTGTTAATGATAGTAGGCGATGAGTTTTCACACCCGATGCCCCCACCTTCCCTCGTTGCTGAATTACTGTATATGATATTATTGGCGATAACAAGAGACGGACCGATGGCAACATTGTCACCCAACCAACCACATGCAATTCCACCACCCGCGATAGCTGAGTTACCAAAAATCTTATTGCTGATAATAATAGGAGATAGATTACCCTGGGAACTACCCTGGGTACAGCGAATCCCACCACCCCAGTTCGCTGAATTGTGAGATATGGTATTGTTAGTAATACTAGGAGACGAGTTGTCAAAACAGAGAATTCCACCGCCATTATGTATGACCGAATTGCTGGTGATGATATTCTGATCAATTATGGGTGATGCTTGCCAGCAGCAGATTCCACCGCCTCCGTTGCCGCCAGCCCGGTTGTTAATGATGGTGTTATTTATAATGGTAGCGGATGATCCAATGCAGAAAATTCCACCACCGCTGTCACCCGCAAGGTTATTAGTAATGATATTGCTTGTAATAGTGGGGGAGGAATCTCCGCAGTATATACCACCACCAGAGCTATCAGAGAGTTCATCACCTGAAACTGAACCGTTTGTTATAGTGAATCCACTCAATACCGATGTTTTACCCTCGCCACTGTGGAAAAACAATCCTCTCCCATTTCCTTCACAATCAATGATGCAATTTGCAGCACCATTCTCCGATCTGACAGTGATTGCTTTACCGCCAAAGTCCAAATTGACGTTGCCCGGCCCTGTATATATCCCATCCGACACCAGCACCGTATCACCATTTGATGACGCATCGATGCCGGCTTGGATCGTTGGATAGTTTGCCGGCACCAGGATAATTGCAGCCTGAGCAGATCCTGCTATCAATAATACACTCAGAAAAACTACCATAACTCTAGCCATCATAATCCTCCTTACCACGAGCATTGTTGAATTTTTTCACAAGGAATGTATCTGTCATTTTTTTGCCATCTCTTGTTTTCTGTTTACGCACAGGTATTCCCGATAATATCTTAAAGGCAAAATCATGCGGGTCAGACACCAACCAACCTGCCGCAAACCGAAGGTAGTTATCAAGTTGTAACCTAATCAATGGAATGGCTGATATAAAATTATCCAGTCTCATTAATGCAATAAAGCCGGAAGATAGTGACATTGACCTTTGTAGGACAGCAATAGCAAGGTAATCAAACATATACAAGTTGCCTCTGTCCGCTTTCAATAATGCTTCTGCCTCTTCAATATGCAGTTTATTATCTTCCTCTAATTCATCTAAGAGCCTGCTAATCATTTCCTTTATATTCTCCTACATTAAGTTAATACAGCACTACATGCCCTATGAGAACGATTCTGTAGATAAGGTTTAACCTCTTGTATCTACCAACGTAAACAAAAACTGTACCATACATGAAACAAAACTGTATCAGCTTCGTCTTGCAAACTTATTTGCAAAGATACTGATCAGACCTCCCAACATTATATATCCAAGTATAACTTCGATTGCTACAATGACACGCGCAATATCTGTTTTTGGAACAATATCTCCAAAACCAAGTGTAGTGATTGTTACTATACTATAATAAAAATAACCTAACAAACTTGGTTGATGTTCTTGTAATACTGTGACATTGTATGTAAAATGATCACATCCCAATCCCCAATACGTAAATGCAAAAGCTATGACGAAAACCATTGACCAAATTGCCCAAAGACTAAAGCTTCGACCACAATGGGAACTCAACTCCCAAATATAGAATAAAAACCCACACATTTTGCTTCTACTACGCCAAGAGGTTATCCATTGCTCATCATCTATGTATCGCTTCAAGTATGGATTGGAATTGCCCTCAATCATGGTAGCCGTATTAAATTGTGAGAAATCTGTAACAGTTAAACGCAAGCACTTTCTCCTACCCCTCGTTAAAAATTTCACCATCGGACATAATATCTCATTTTTTAAGCCTGCCCATACAGTATTCCTACAAAAATTTACTCCATAGAAATTAGCTGGAGGACTCATAATTGTTTCACGAAACAACAATTCATCAGCAAAGCTAGATCCATCAAAGCTAGAGCTATTGTTAAATACAGCAAAGCTAAAATCAGCTTGTTTGTTAAAACAGGTTTTTTCAAAATATGCCTTATGTGTAAAATTAGCGGCATTAAAACTCACATTTTTTCTAAAAACAGCCTTATTGAAATGAGCATTACTGAAAATGTCAAGCGTTCCAAAGTTTGCATTTATAAAACAAGCATCTTCGTCAAAAATAGCATCAAAAAATATAGGACTTACGTGAAAGTTATTTGAATTGAATGATACTAACCTTTGGTGCTAGTTTACAGGCTGAATTCAGCAATTGATAGATGGACAAAACCATTTTCATCAGGTTGAAATCCATACCATTGAACCAATATGTTGAATAAAGCCATTGTGAATCCTAGCTTTG
>Ga0315274_10015867_pt1 | contig 10657 bp, 9 predicted proteins | sample YL17G02_20_MG_FD_203700 | JGI IMG/M metagenome (GOLD analysis project Ga0315274, IMG submission 203700) | Sediment microbial communities from Yellowstone Lake, YNP, Wyoming, USA - YL17G02_20 | ecosystem: Environmental > Aquatic > Freshwater > Lake > Sediment | place: USA: Wyoming | collected...
TGCGCAAAGCGCTGGGGGTTGATAAGGGATCCGCCGAACCCAACCGGGTGAAGGTAGGCAAGATCACGCGACAGCAACTGCGCGAGATTGCCGAGATCAAGATGAAGGACCTGAACGCCATTGACATTGAGGGGGCTGAGAAGCAGATCATTGGCGCAGCGCGCAGCATGGGCGTAGAAGTCGAAGGGATCGACGGGTAACCGTCAGCAGCGCGGTTCGCTTGCTGGCTGCGGGGCCCATTGTAGGTACGGATTGGCAGTTCATCACATCTTTGCTGGTGGGAGGACATAGGAGCTTACCTGGAGAGCACAGCAGCTTGGCCTTGTGCCCGTTCAGACACAGGTGACTGTGCTACTTTATAGGTTGCAACTGGTCCGCTTGTACCACGGGAGGAAACATGGCAAGACACGGAAAACGGTATCTGCAGGCCGCGGAAAAGGTTGATCGCAACAAGCTATACGCCCCGGACGAGGCGGTCAACCTGGTCAAGGAGACGGCGACGACCAAGTTTGATGCCACGGTCGAAGTGCATGTGCGCCTGGGGGTTGATCCACGCCACGCCGACCAGATGGTGCGTGGGGTCGTTCTGCTGCCCAATGGGCTGGGCAAGAGCGTCCGCATCCTGGCCTTTGCTGAGGGTGACGATGCGCGGATCGCTCAGCAGGCAGGCGCCGATCATGTCGGTGGCCAGGAACTGGCGGACCGGATCCAGGAAGGCTGGTTCGAGTTTGACATGGTCTTGGCCACACCGCCGATGATGCGCGTGGTAGGCCGCCTGGGACGGGTTCTGGGTCCACGCGGGCTCATGCCAAACCCAAAAGCAGGGACCATTGCCCAGGGAGAAGACTTGGCCCGCCTGATCGGCGAGGCCAGGCAGGGACGCGTGGAGTTCCGCATCGACAAAACGTCCAATCTGCACGTTCCGGTGGGCAAGGCCAGTTTTGAGGCTCCCAAGTTGCTGGAGAACCTGCTGGCCTTTATGGATGCGGTGAGGAAAGCGCGTCCTGCCGGTGCCAAGGGTACCTACATCCGCAGGGTGGTCGTCAGCGCGTGTATGGGCCCTGGGATCAAGGTGGATCCAAATGCCGCGCAGGTTGCCGAGCTTGTAGCGTAGAATCTAGTTCACACATCGACTTGCCGTAGACAGCCGGGGCGGTTCTCGCTTAATCATCCAGCAGAGGCAAGGCGCGGAAATGGTCTGAAAAGACGAGATCTTTCTTTTAGCGCGCCTTTGCATCTGTTAGATGCAGAGGCGCTTTGTCTTGTGCTTATGAGGAGGTGTTGGAAACTTGGCCATCACACGACAGAAGAAACAAGAGCTGATCCAGTCCTATGTCGATCTGTTGGGACAGAGCCATGCGGTCGTCCTGGCGCGCTCGCACGGGCTGAGCGTGGCCCAGGTCACGCAGTTGCGATCCAAGGCCCGTGAGTTGGGGTCCCGCTACCTGGTGATCAAGAACACATTGTTCAAGCAGGCCCTGATGCAGAGCGGTGTGCCGATGTCGGAGGCGCTGGAAGGGTCGATCTCGGCTACCTTTTGCTTCGGGGAGATTACACCGGTCGTCGGGGCCATCCAAAAGTTCGCCGATGCGATCGCAGAGGGTGAATTCGAGATTGTGGGCGGCGTGCTGGAGAAGCAGGTGCTGGATGCGGCAAGTGCAAGGAGGCTGGCTACATTGCCATCCAAAGACACACTCTTTGCCCAGATCCTGGCCGGCATCAACGCCCCTGCAGCTCAGTTGTCGGGTATCGTGGCCAGTGGGATCCGCCAGGTTCTCACTGTGCTGCAAGCGCGGGCGGATCAGCTCCAAGAGAGCAGTCCCGCCGCGTAGGGTTTGGTCACTCATTCGCGTTCTAGATATCTCAGGAGGGAACAGGTACAATGGCAGATCTGGCAAAGCTCGTTCAAGAGATCAAGGGTTTGACCCTGATAGAGGCTTCTGAACTGGTCAAGATGCTGGAGCAGGAACTGGGCGTGAGCGCAGCAGCGCCGGTAGCGGTTGCGGCTGCGGCTGGCCCGGCTGCTGCAGCGCCGCAGGCTGAGGAGCAGACCGAGTTCAGCATCGTGCTGAAGGATGTCGGCCCGAAAAAGATCCAGGTGATCAAGGTCGTGCGCCAGCTCACAACCCTGGGCCTCAAGGAGGCCAAAGATGTGGTGGACGGCGCGCCCAGCGCCATCTTGGAGCATGTCTCCAAGGAGGTCGCCGACGACGCCAAGGCCAAGTTGGAGGCCGAGGGCGCTACTGTCGAGATGAAATAGCGCTCGCAGTGTACCAGCCGGAGAACAGCCACGCCCCAGAAGGGGCGTGGCTGTTTGAGGTTTTGCGACCCATGGGGTCTTGCTCAGCCTGTCCGAGACCGAGGAAACGTTTGCGCTGCCCCTCCAGGTTGTGGTAAAATGGATAGCATAGGGCAGAGCCTCTGTGCCTGGCTGGTTGAGTGCAGGCCATCGGCGCGCAATGGGACAGGGAAAGGCATCTGGCGTGGAACCGCTGGAACAAGAGGGCAAGCTCTACCTGGGACGTCGCGTTCAGCAGAACGGCGAGGTGTTGGCCAACGAGCCCTTTCTATATGACACGCGGGATCTGACCACGCATGCCGTCTGCGTGGGGATGACCGGCAGTGGCAAGACGGGGTTGGGCATCGTCCTCCTGGAGGAAGCGGCGCTGCACGGCATCCCGGCGCTGATCGTGGACCCCAAGGGGGACATGACCAACCTGGTGCTGAACTTCCTGGGCCTGTCGCCGGAGGATTTCCGTCCCTGGGTCGACGTAGAAGGCGCTCGCCGCCGTGGGGTGTCCATTGACGAGTACGCACAAGAGGTGGCGCGGTCCTGGCGTGAAGGGCTGGCCCAGTGGGGCATAGATGGGTCGCGGATCGAGCACCTGCGGGGGCGGAGCCGGTTCGTTATCTACACTCCGGGCAGCGACGCTGGCTACCCGGTCAGTATCGTACAGTCCCTGCAGAGGCCCGACCTGAGCTGGGACCGCGAGGCAGAGGTGCTGCGCGATACGATCTCGAGCATCGTGTCGGCCATCCTGGCCCTGGTGAACGTGGAAAGCGATCCGGTCACCGGGCGAGAGCACACCCTGCTGGCCACGCTGATCGAACGGGCGTGGCAGAGCGGACAGGACATGGACCTGGCCCAGTTGATCACGCAGGTGCAAAAGCCTCCCTTTGACCGATTGGGTGTTCTGCCCCTGGAAGTGTTCTACCCGGAAAAGGAGAGGCTATCGCTCACCCTGGCCCTGAACGGCCTGCTGGCATCGCCCCGCTTTGCGCAGTGGCTGGAGGGCGACCCCCTGCGGGTGAATACGTTGCTACACTCGCCTGACGGCCTGCCCCAGATGTCCATTCTGCACCTGGCGCACCTGTCGGACAGCGAGCGCACGTTCTTTATGACGCTGCTGCTGGAGCAAGTGCGGGCCTGGCTGCGCAAGCAAGAGGGAACGACGGATCTGCGAGCGATCCTGTACATCGACGAGTTGTACGGTTTCATGCCGCCGCACCCTGCCAATCCTCCGACCAAGGCCGCGCTGCTGACCCTGCTCAAGCAGGCACGTTCGCAGGGCCTGGGGTTGGTCTTGTCTACGCAGAACCCACTGGACCTCGACTACAAGGGCCTGTCCAACGCCGGAACGTGGTTTGTGGGCAAGCTGCAGACGGCCAATGACCGGAACCGGGTGTTGGAGGGGCTGGTTGGGGCATCCCTGGAGGCAGGTGTGCCGCTCGAGCGGGGTGCCCTCGATGAGATCATCGCCCGCCTCGAGGCACGCACCTTTTTGGTGAACAATGTCCACGCTGCCGAACCGGTGCTCTTGAGGACTCGCCACGCCATGAGCTATCTGCGGGGGCCGTTGAGCCGGGACCAGATCAGGCAGTGGAAAGAGGGACAGCGCGAGGTGCTACGCGCCAAGGTTGCGGTTGCGCCTCAGGCTGCATCGCCGGCGCGGCCAGCAGAGACCCCGGCCCGGCTGACCGCAGCGCCGTCACAGTGGACAGCGCCATCGCCATGGGGGGATCTAACTCCACAGCCCCCGGTGCTGCCTTCAGACATCAGGCAGTTCTACCTGCCGGCACGGGTCTCGCTGGAATGGGCCATCCGGAATGCAGAGCAGGACGGGCGCACGATCATCTACCGGGACAAGCAGCTTGTCTACCGGCCGGCCCTGATGGGACGAGCTACAGTGCGCGTGGACAACGAGGCCTATGGCGTGCACGAGCAGAGGGCCGTCGTGCGAGTGCTCTCGGTACCGGAGGACGAGCCATTTGTCTCGTGGAGCGCTCAGCCGATTGTGACGCAGGTGAGGGATCTGGATGATCAGCCCGCGCAGGGCGCGCGCTTTGCACCGCTGCCGTCGCTGTTGAGTGACGTGCGCCGGATGAAGGCAATGGAACGGGACTTTGCGGACTATGTCTACCGTGAGACGACCATCACCTTGTCGCGCCACCGTGCGCTCAAGCTCACCGCTCGCCCTGACGAGTCGCTCGGCCAGTTCAAGCGCCGCTGCTACCAGGTGATCGAGCAGGGCCGCGATGAAGAGATCCGCGGCCTGGAGAAACGGTACCAGGCTCGCATCGAGCGGCTGGAGGAGCGCATCCGCCGGGAAGGGCGTGAGCTGGAGCAAGACCAGGCCGAGTACCAGGCCCGCAAGCGCGAGGAAGTTATCTCTGCCGGGGAGTCGGTGTTGGACTGGCTGTCCAGGAGACGATCCAGTCGCGCGTTGTCCACTGCCAGCCGCAAGCGTCGGCTCACGGAACAGTCCAAGGCCGAGGTCCGGGAATCCTGGGAAAGCATTGAGGACCTGCAGACACAGCGGCAGGAACTGGTTGGCCAGATGGAAGCAGAAAAGTCCGAGATCCAGTCTCGCTGGTCCGAGACGGCGGACGATCTGGATACGGTGCAGCTACGCCCACGGAAGACTGACGTGTTCGTGGAAGCCTGCGGGGTCATGTGGATGCCCTACTGGGATGTTCTGTTCGATGAGGACGGAGGAAAGGAACGGCTCTTGTCGCTTCCGGCGTACGAGTCGGGGGCAGAGTAGGCCAGTGGAGGACAGTCTTGGCAGGGGAAAAGATCCTGGTTGTCGATGACCGAGACGATAGTCTGCAGTTCCTGACCGAGTATATCCTGCAGCCCAATGGGTATCGGTTCATCACGGCGAAAGATGGTGCCGCAGGGTTGGAGCTTGCGCTCAAGGAGCACCCTCATCTGATCATCATGGACCTCAAGATGCCCAGGATGTCTGGCCTCGAGGTTCTGGACGCCTTGCACGAGCGGAACGTGAATATCCCGGTCATCCTGATGACGTTCCACGGGTCGGAGGAGACCGCCGTCCAGGCCTTCCGTCTCGGGGCACGCGACTATGTGATCAAGCCGTACGATACGATGGAGATGGTGCAGGCCATCGACCGCGCCTTGACCGAGGTGCGCCTGCGGGCAGAACGCGACCAGTTGACCGAGGGCTTGATGCAGGTCAACCGCCAGTTGGAGAAGCGGGTTAAGGAGTTGAATATCCTCTCCAATGTGGGCAAGTCGGTGACCGCTCTGCTGGATACGGAGCAGTTGCTCAACCGCATCGTGGAGGCTGCTCTGTATGTGACGGGCGCTGAGGAAGGGTCGCTGCTGTTGATCGACAAGGCAACCGGCGACCTGTACATGCGCGCCGCCCGCGGCCTGGGAGACAAGTTCACGCGTGGGTTTCGAGTCAAAGTGCAGGACACGATCGCCGGCCAAGTGGTCAAGACCGGGGAGCCCTACTGGTCGTCGGCGCAAGACCAGCGTCTCAAGGTGAAAACGGACTACCTGGTCCGTTCGCTGGCCTATGTCCCGCTCAAGCTGGGGAACAAGGTGGTTGGCGTTCTGCTGGTGGACAACAAGGTGTCGACCCGGCCTTTCACACAGAATGACGTGTACCTGCTGTCTGCACTGGCCGACTATGCGGCAATTGCCATTGAGAAGGCCGGGCTGTACGGCGCACTCAAGAGCTTTAACAAGCAACTGGAGCGCCGGGTTGAGGAGCGCACTAGCGAGCTGCAAGCGACCCGAGATCAGTTGGTGCAATCGGAGAAACTGGCTTCCATTGGCCAACTGGCCGCTGGTGTGGCCCACGAGATTAACAACCCCATTGGGGTGATCCTGGGCTTTACCCAGGTGCTGCTCAAGCGCACACCGGCGGATGCCCCGATGTACAAGCCGCTATCTACCATCGAGCGGGAAGGGCTGCGCTGCAAAGAGATCGTGCAGGGGCTGCTCGACTTTGCGCGGCAGAGCAAACCCAGCCCTCGCCGGTTGAACATCAACCAGGTGATCGAAGCGACATGCTCTCTGATGGAACACCAGGAGAACTCGAAGGTGCGGATCATCAAGAACTATGCGGCTGACCTACCCGACGTGGTAGCGGACGAGAACCAGCTTCAGCAAGTCTTCTTCAATGTCGTGCTCAATGCCTACCACGCCATGCCCAACGGCGGCGAACTGCGGGTCACTAGCCAGGCAGTGGATAACGAGGTGCATGCCGTCTTTGCTGACACGGGGGAAGGGATCTCAGCGGCGCACCTGAAGCGCATCTTTGACCCGTTCTTCACCACCAAAGATGTGGGACAGGGCGCCGGCCTAGGCCTCTCGATCAGCTATGGCATTGTGGAGCAGCACGGGGGGACCATCGAGGTGACCAGCGAGCCCGGGGCTGGCGCTACCTTCACCATCCGGCTGCCGGCGGCGCCGCCCGTGCGCTCCTGAGCGGCGCACCCGGCGCGTTGCGCAAGAGCTACAGCAGCAGTTGCTGCTGCTGCTGCTGCTGGTTGGAGGCCAGCACAGACTTGCCACGCCACAAGCGCGACCTGCTGGCAGGTGCGCCCAGATCATGGGTGAGCTGTGGTCTGGATGGTGTGCCAGACCAGCTCAGCACAGCGAACCATGTCCACGACAGCGATGAACTCGGAGGTGGTGTGGACAGCCTGCATCCCCGTGCTGATCGGAATGGCGGCGATCCCCCCCTGGTTTAGGATGTTTGCATCGCTGCCGCCGCCGCTGGCCTGTAGCATCGGCGGCTCTTCTCCCATCGCCTCCAGGGCCACGGCGACGCGCTGGATGATCGGCGCTGTCGGCGGCAGGCGGTAGGCTTCGTATGACCGTTCGACCTTGACCTCCAGGCTGGCTCCCGGGTGGCTGGCAACTGCCTCTTCGAGCGCCGTGCGCATGCTGGCGATCTGGGTGTCGAGCTTGGACCGGTCATGGCTGCGCGCCTCACCCCACAGCTCGACGATGTCGGGCACGATGTTGACGGCCCTGCCTCCTCGCTGCCGGCCGATGTTCGCTGTGGTCTCATAGTCAATGCGTCCCAGCCGCATCTTGACCAGGGCATGCGACGCAACGACAATGGCGTTGATGCCGTCTTCCGGGTTGACGCCCGCGTGCGCTGCGCGCCCGTGGATCACGGCATGCATCTTGTCGGACGCCGGAGCCGCGTTGTACAGGTTGTTCAGCGGTCCTCCCCCATCCAGAACCAGGGCTTGCCTGGCCTGGAACCAACCAGTGTCCATCGCCTTGGCGCCCAGCAGACCCGCCTCTTCGCCGACGCTGAACGCCACTTCGACTGTGGGCATGAGTCCTTCTTCGCGCAGGGCTGCCAGAACCTCCAGGATCACCGCCACGCCTGATTTGTCATCTGCGCCCAGGATCGTGGTGCCGTCGCTGTGGACCACCCCGTCAATAACCTCTGGCTTGACTTGCTTGCCCGGCACTACCGTGTCCATGTGCGCGCTCAGCAGGAGCGGCTCGCCAGTGCCATGCCATCGTCCGAGCACGTTGCGCGCGCGGTCCACGCACACATCCATCTCGAGCAGGCGCAGACGTTCAGCCAGCAGCGCGCTGATGGCAGCCTCTTCGCTCGATGGGCTATCGATGCGGACCAGCTCGAGAAAGGTATCGAGCAAGCGCTCCTGACGGATCATCTTGGCCTCCTTGGATGGTGCAGGTGGTGCGGAGCAGAGAAGCGATGGGGTGGTGGCATGTACATGCTGCGCGGCTAATCACATCCAGCGCAAGACGCCCCACGCGCCGAGAGAACCGATCAGCAGTCCGGCCAGCACATCGCTGGGATAGTGTACACCGACCAGAACACGGCACAGGCTGACTAGAAGGGCCAGGGGATAGCCGATCGGGGCCAGGGCTGGTACGAAGCGCCAGATGACAACAGCGATGGCTGCCATCCGCACTGCGTGCCCGGACGGAAAGGAGTAGCGGTCATACTTGATAGCGTGAAAGTGGCGTCGTTCCTGCGGGCGCGGGCGGCGCACCAGGTACTTGACCGCCGTTGACAGGATGCCAGTCCCCAATACGGCAAGTGCAGAGACCAGGATCAGGGCACGAACGTGAGGTGCGCCCCAGACCCAGAGGGCCACGCCGACGACAGCCCACAACGCACCGTCTCCCAGGTGCGCGCCAAGAGTAGCCAGCCACCGCCACCTGGATTGGTCCGACAGGGCGATCCTCCTGGTTACCCTGTTCTCCCAGGTGTGCAGACGGCGCGTCGTGGCGCGGAGTGCGACCTTCATGCGTTCTGCACCTGTCGGGCAAAAGCAGCCCGGACGACGTCCAGGTGATGCGGCTTGTCCACGTCCATGGCGATCTCGGGGTATGGACAGATGACGGCCTTGCCCGTGATCCCAAGCGCCTTGGTCACACGGCGTTCTAGCCTGGCGATCGTGAGCCGGCGGATCAGAAAGAGAAACACCATATCCAGTCCGATAGCTTGCACTTGCTTCCAGAACTGCTTGCGATGGCCGATGATATCGTTGATCTTGTCTCTGCTCTTGTCGAGCGCGGTTGGCTTGGCCATGCTGATGTCACCACCGGCGAATCGCCCCTCAACCATAGGCACAAAGGTACGCCCCGAGCCAGGGAAAGCACGCTCCATGACTTCCTTGGAAACGATGGAGTAGCAGAAATCCACATCGTAGGGCAGGCACTGATCGACAAAGTCACTGACGATCTGCGGCGTGAGCAGCGGGATGTCACAAGAGCAGGCCAGAATGCGCTCGCTGATCGTGCCTGTGGCCCGCAGATACGCCAGTCCGGCTTCCCCGTTTTCCAGCATGCTGCCGGCATCTGGCAAGAATGCGACCTGGGGACCCAGGTTGAGGTAGTGTTGAGGAGGCAAGCCCACGACTACGATCCGTCCGACCCGTTGCGACTGCAACAGGGCGGAGATGATGCGTTCGAGGGAGGTCTGTCCGTTGAACTCGATCAGGGCCTTTGTGGGAGCGTTCCCGGCACGGGCCAGCAGCTCGGCATCTTTGTCCGGGTCTCCTCCGGCGGTGATAATGACATCCAGCAGCATCGGTACGCCTCCTATAGCTTGATAATCGTCGGCGTATAGTGAAGCTGCGTGAGCATGTCTTGTATCTCGGCGTCCGTCAGTGGGCGGTGCACGCCGGCCAGGGCGATCAGCGCAGCTTCCATGGCATTGGTGCCAAAAGTGCGTCCCTCCAACCGTGGCGTGGTCGTGACCAGGTAGGCGACACTACATTCGCGCAAAAGCTCCAGGTCTGCGCTGGTGGTGGTGTTGGTGACGATCACCTTTCCGGTCATGTCCGGTAGGATGTAGCGCTTGACGTAATGAAAGTCACCGGCGATTACCGAAGCCCAATGATAGTACTTGCTCCACTTGGGCACGTGTTCGGACTGCTTTGCTCCGGTGGGATAGAACCACTCGAAGGGCAGCCGGGTGACGATTGGACAGAGAACACGGGCGACCCTGTGTACCGCTGGGAGGGTGTGCAGTGGGATATCGATGCCCAAGCCGAACATCAGGTCACCGAAAACGGTCTCGTAGCCGGCAGCCACGGCCGACTGGGCCATGTCATATCGGTCGGCGGCTACAGTGATCAGGCAAGTCTTGGGCGAGATGGCTGTTCCCAGCTCCTTCTCCACAAACTGCATGATCTGGCGCTCGACGGCACGCCTGACTCCGGCACCATCTACCACGGGCGTCTTTTTCACGCCAGACACCATACGATGCATGCGGCGGAAAGGATACCATCTATCTCCCACGCGCAGATACAGATCGGTGCCCCCAACGCCAAGGGCATCGACCTGTCCGTCGAGTTCGTTGTAGAGGCGGGTGGCCTTGTCGATGTCCCCATCGGTACCGATGCGCTCGATCGAGATGCGCTGGCCCAACAGCTCAACCTCGACCTTGTGATCGCGTTCGCTGCTCCCAATGCTGATACTGACCGCTCGCTTCACGGTTGTCTCCTCGCTGTAGAACCTCTCTTGGGTGAAGTAGGGCTCGTGGTGAGAGCCTGGCTGGTTGTAGTTGATTATACTCCGGGCGAGGGAAAAGGCAAGGTGGTGATTCTACCTGGCCTTTATGTCTAAACACAGACCCCGTCCCGTCGTTGCGTGGATTGGATGGGTGGGAGGGGACAAGACCCACTTGTCCGGATGTTGTTTTGTGGTATACTGTCTCCCATGTCCGATGTACCCGAGCTGCTTCGCGAACAGGTTCAGATGCGGCTGTTGTCTTGGGCGCGGTCCTGTCTACGCGATCTGCCCTGGAGAAGACAGCGCGATCCCTACCGTGTCTGGGTCTCCGAGACCATGCTGCAACAGACACGAGTGGAGACGGTCATACCTTACTATGAGCGGTGG
>Ga0315274_10015868_pt1 | contig 10657 bp, 4 predicted proteins | sample YL17G02_20_MG_FD_203700 | JGI IMG/M metagenome (GOLD analysis project Ga0315274, IMG submission 203700) | Sediment microbial communities from Yellowstone Lake, YNP, Wyoming, USA - YL17G02_20 | ecosystem: Environmental > Aquatic > Freshwater > Lake > Sediment | place: USA: Wyoming | collected...
GTCGCAGAGCCCGGCGACAGCGTCAACTAGGTCGGCAAAATCGTCGTAGTTCCCCGCGGACAGGCACAATTGCGGCGTGACGAGCGTCGGCAGGGCATCCCTGCCCTGCGCGAGGATCTCGGCGTCGACCGGCAGCGCGCTCGTGTTGAGGTTGGCGACGAGCAGGCGGCGAAGTTTCATCTCCCGGGGCAGCGAATCGAACTGGCCGAGCGCGGCCTTTGTCTTGGCATATTGAAGGGCGTTCCACCAGAGGCATGGGTCGTCATCCCGCGCGAATGCGACAAGCACGTTGGCCGCCGCGTCGAGCGGGCAGTGTGAAAGCGCCTCAAAGAGCGGACGGGCGTCGCCCGTGTTCTTGTGCGCCCGGATGATCTTTTCCACTTTTGCGACGTCGGCCGCGGTCAACTCGTGTCCGTACTCAAAGAAGCGCGCGGCTATCCACTCTGTATCCACCGTGCCCTCAAGCATCGCATCAAGCGCTCGCGGCGCAAACCTCGCAAAGCCCAACTCCAGCCCCCCGGTCAGCGCGTCTCGCCGGATATCCGGGTCGTCAGCGGCGCTCCAGGCGTCCAGCGCTCGCAGTATTTCGTCCCTGGTGTCCTGTGGCAGGCGATCGAACGCGCCGGGGGGATCGTATTTGTGCAGGACGTCCATGGCGTTCGAGATATGCGGGCCGCGCACGACATCGAGCACGGCCAACGCCTGCTCAGGGGTGTCGAATGCCCTGCGGCTGTAGTCGCGCGAGGGATCCGGCTCTATCCCGAGGCGGCGGAAGATTTCCGTCAGGTGCGGCGGAAAGTCGTATTCGCGGTCGTACGCAACTCTGACGTTGTGGAAGACCCTTTCCTTCGGTTGTTCGCCTACGGTCACAAGCGAGACGTCCTCAGGGGACACCCCTTTCACGACAAACATCCTGGGCGCGCCAGTCCTTGAGCCGGAGGATGCTCCCGCGCAGCAGACCCTCTTCCCGTTTCTATCGTACACAATGATGCGTGAGAGGTAATCCGCGGGTTTGGGTGCCTTGTACGAGATCCGGGTGCCCCATGAGCCGCCGAATCCGTACCACACAGACAGAGATAGAATACAGTCAGGATCACCGGGGGCGGGGTACGGCTGCCCCGGTATGAAAGGCCCATTGAACGTCTGCTGCGCCTTGCCCGGGGGCCCGTAGAAGTACCTGAGCGTGAGGTCGACGTTCTTGACGGGGGTCCACCAGGCCGCAGAACGGCGGAAGAGAGGGCGAAAGAAGAACCTCTGCCCCGGGAGTTCATAGTAGTAGTTGCTCATGAGGCTGGAGTTCACATAGAACCTTCGGCGGCCGGACTGGGGACACAGTTCACGGTGGCCGGTGCCGTATGCCCATGAGTCTTTGCTCGTGCCGGACGGGCATATGGAGAGGGCTGGGTCGAAGGTAACGTCGTCGGGGCAGCGGATTTCGAAGATGAAGTTGCGGCCGAGGGTCTTGTATTCCGATGTAATATGGCTCGTCGGTTTGGGCCACAGGCGGTTCCCAAGTGTTTCGCCAATCCTGTTTCCGGCCGGGTCGTACACAATGGTGTCGGTCGTGGGCCAGACGCCAGCGAGGCGGATGTCAAGATTGTCGCCTGTGGCATAGCCGGGGGGGTAGTGCGGGAAAAGGAAGCGGATGCAGAGGTAAGCCGCGGCGAAGAGGACGGCGATGAGGATGAAGAGTTTCAGAAGAATTCTGGAGCGGCGAGGCTTCGTCATGCTGTCCACAATAGCGACCTCCTTGTTTCCGGACGATGGGCGAGACCACGTGTACAGATACTACGGGTGGGCGAATTTGTTTCAAGAAGTAGCGCGACAGTGCGAAGGGGCGTTGGCATAAGTGCGACTCTTCCGAAAGGTTGGGATGGCGTCCTGACAACGATCTGTCGTGAGCAACCCGACCTGTCGGGATTTCGGCCTTTGCGGCGAACCGGGGCCAACAGGTGTTCTCCCTTACCCTTTATCTCTCTCCCGGCGGGAGAGGGGAAATGTCTGTTGCGACACGTCGGGGCGGCGGGGGAACGAGTTGTCGTGAGCCGGGGTGCGCGTCAATCACTACTCGTCGGAGGAGGTCTCATCCGGCGGATTCTCCTGCGAGGAAGTCTCGTCGGAGGACGTGTCCTCCGAGGGGGCTTCGCCGGAGGACTCTTCATCGGTATATTGTTGCGCGGCATCAGCCGGGCCGTACTTGGCCCACCATTTCTCGAAGACCGTCGTACCGGAGAGGACGCTCTTGGGAGAATTTGCGCGCTCGGCGACGAATTTCCACCCCCTGAAATCGTGGACGGTCTCGGGGAGCTCGTCATCCCAGACGAACACAGAAGACACCCCGAACCCATACCCTTCGTAAGGGTCGATGTTAAAGCCGATACTGTAGAAGACGCTCTTCCTGCCTGCGGCCATCCGTTCCGATACTACTTCTACTTCGTACTTGAGTTCGGTGCCGCCGGACGAGGCGACATGACCTCTTCGCACCTCTTTCGGTTTCTCTTCGTAAATCCAGAGGCCGATGACCGAGTGTTCAGGGTCCTTTTTTCTGTAAGCGACAAAGCGCAGGTCGCCGTTCTTTGCCTTGTAGTCCGCGGGGATACCGGCGGAACCTTTGCCGCCTGCGTACCAGTCCAGGGCTTCGTTTATGACCTGCCGCAGGTTGCGCTGGCGAAGGCCCATCCGGGTTTTCTGCACGTCTTTGCCCAAGCCGGCAATATTGACTTTGTTGAGGTAGTTGATGTGCCTGATAACGCTGCCCACCGCGCGGTCATCTCTCACCCATTCCTTCGCGGTCTTGAGGTAATCCACCATTGCCCTGTTAGCGGTGTCCTTGTCGCACTGTTCGATGAGGTCGCCGAGGACGCCCAGGAAGCCCGTAAAATCAGCCTCTTTCAGGTCGGACGTGAGAAGCCCAGGCAGGGCCTTTCTGGCCCCGGCCGTCACGTTTTTGTCTCTGGCGGCCTCGGACTTGGAGAAACGGGACGCGATGACCATCCTGACTTTGATCAGCTCGGGCCACTGGTCCCTCGGGCCGAGCGCTTCGATGGTCCTGTCGCTTCGCAGCGCGGACCACCATACGAGCGAACGCTCGTCGCGCGCAAGGTCGGCCAGAGCCGACGCCGCCTCGGGCAAGGGGCACCCGGCCAGGCAGTCAAGAAGATGTGACTGCTCGGCGCGGGTATCTTTCGTCAGGAGTAACTCCTTCAAGCGCGGGACATCGGCGGCGGAAAGTTTCCTCCCGCGGCGGGCAAGGGTCGCGGCAATCGAATGAGAACTTCCCTCGTCGGCGATGCTTAGTTCCGTAGCGGCCCGGTCAAAGAAATCCTTAAAGCCGACGGCCAGGCCCAGCGCAAGCCCCTCGCCGCGTATGCGAGGGTCGTCGGCGGTCGACCAGAGTTCGGCTGCGCGTCGGACCTTCTCACGCCCCTCGTCCGTAAGGCGGCTGAAGTCGTATTCGGGTCCCTGGTCAGGGGCTCCGCCGTAAGGTCGAATCGCCTCGACGGTATCCCCTATGTGTCTGCCCCTGACGACGTCGATGACCTTGAGCGCGTCAGCGCTGGTGAGTAGCCGGTGGCCCCTCGACGATATCATGGGGGAATCGATCAGGGACTTGGGTTTCACTTTGAGCCGCGCGGCGACCTCGTCAACATACTCAGGGTACGTGCGTTCCGGCCTGTCGGGGTAGATGACCTTGATATTCTGGAAGGTTTTTTCGAGAGGCTCCTCGCCGATCGTTATAGCGGAGATCCCGTCGGGGCCGAGGCCTTCGACCTTGAATTCGTTATCCTCCTGAACGCCCGGAAAAAAGTGGGGCCCGCGCTCAAGGACGCTGCGCTTGCCCGAGGCGTCGTATATAAGCACCTGCGCGGATTCCGCGGGGGCCCGCGTGGAGGCGAACTTGAAGGAGACGCCGCCGGTTCCAACACCGTAGTCCCAGGCAACGGAGAGTTCTCCGGGGGCCTGGTCTTCGGCGGAGCAGGTTTCGCCGGCCTTGAAGGGGCCGAGGAAAGTGTAAGCGGCCTTGCCCCGGGGCCCTTTCCAGTAGGCCACGCTGTAGTCGACGCCGCGATACGCTTGCGAGGCCTTGTCCGCGGGCAGAAGGCGCTGCTCGGCGGAAAGCGAATTCACGAATCGCTCATCGAAGGAAATGGTCTGGTAGAGCCTCACACCGCGAGGTGTGCGGAGGATTTTGCTGCTGGAGCACGTTCCGGCTTCCTCGGAGGTATCGCTGGCCGTCGTAGAAGGCAACGGAGAGAAAACGACGTCGTCGGTGAGACCGGAGATGTCGAATATGAAAGTACGCTCTATTTCTATCCTGTCCGATTCGGACGAGCAATCCGGCCAGGAGAAGGCAAGGCCCAGGGTTTCTCCCACCTTCTTGCCTTCGGCGTCGAGGACGTCGGCGCTTTCATTCGGCCAGACTCCGACAAGTTTGATGTCGAACGGTTCGGCGGAGTCTCCCGCCAGGCACTCCGTGTGTGCGCAAATCGCTGCGACGGCAGAAAACGAAATGAGAGCAAACGTTGCGAATGCGGCTCGAACGGGTCGGGCATTAACCGATGCCGGCTTCTTGAGCGCCATCAGCAACTCCTTCTCAAGACACGGCCTTCGAACTCAGAATAGCCGCGCCGCCAAGACAAGTCAAGCCGGCAAATCAGTCTGCAAATCACCGGAACGAGACCATGGGTGAGTCAGGCCGCCACTCAGATGTTGGGGTCAAATTCGGTGCGGGCGAACGGCATAGAAAAGATTTTTTGAAAAAAGTACGTTTTTGGCAAAGTACCGCAGTGGGGACGCATGGTTCCGTCGCGGGGCTACGACCGAGGTGCGTGTACTCGTGCGGCATTTACGTCGTGGACATCGGTGGAAAACCGCCGCGACTACGCTGGTGTCATACGATATGACAGAATCACCGTGCGGCGCCCACGCACGTTTTGTCAGTGGATCCGCGACGGCGGAATTTTTCCATTGACAACGGGGCGAAAATGTGGTAGGCGGCAAGGCCGACAGCAGGCTTCAGGTGTCGGCTGCAGGAAGAATTCCCCCTCACCCGCGCAAGGCGCGAGAGAGCAGAGCAGGAGAACAGGAGAGCAGTAGAAGAGAGACCGAGACGCACAGACAAAGGGGGACAAGCCGGGGAGAGAGAGGAAGCGGGCGGGGCGAGCCCCGCCCCTACGGTCCTTCTGTGCGCGAGCATGTTGCCTTCGCCCTCACCCCTGCCCCTCTCCCTACAGGTAGAGGGGATTAATCACTGCTGGGCGAGCCAGCAGTGCCACACGAATTCTCCCGGGGGGAGAGGGAATTACACTGGCGGGACAGCAGTGCCACACAAAAAGCGTTCCGCGCGAGGCAAGCCCCGCCCCTACATTATCACTGGCGGGCGAGCCGCCAGTGGGACATCAAGAATGCTCACTGCCGGGCACGCCAGCAGTGCCAGACAATTTCTAGGGGGGAGAGGGGAATAGGATTAGTATTTCCACTGGGAGCGGCTGCGCACTTCATCCATGACCCAGAGGGCCTGCCTCACTTCTTCGGGCTTGACGATGAGTTTGCCGCGCTTGCGGATAGCCTTGTAGAGGTTCTCGTAGAAGTCCGGGAAGGGTTTGGTGGGCTTGGCCGGAACGGTTTTCTCCTGCCAGGGGAGCGTGTCGTCGTTGCCGTAACGGCGCTCGCCGGGGGCGGTCGTGATGAGTTTGAGTTTCGGTGCTTTCTTCGGGTCGAAGTACTTGATTTTGGCTTCTTCGCCATCAATTACCATTGTGCCGCAGGTCCCGCAGACCAGCCAGCCGGGCTGGGGGATGGCGCAGCCGTACGTCGTCTCGATATCGACAAGGACGCCGGATTTCGAGCGTATCATGATCTTGACGAAGTCGTCGGCGTCGCCCGCGCCGACGGTGTGCTTGAGGTCGCCCCAGACGTCCGCAACGGGGCTCTTGAGGAGTTGGAGGATGCTGTCGACGATGTGGGAGCCGCCGTTGTTCAAGAGGCCGCCGCCGAACGCCTTCGACATCTGCCAGTCATTGCGGCGGTAGAACTGGTGGCCGCCCGTGCGGATATGGAAGACCCTGCCGAGGATTTTCGAGTCGAGTATTTCGTGCACGAATCGAGTGCTGTCGATCATGCGGAGGGACTGGTGGACGGTGAGGATTTTTTTCGCCCTCTTCGAGGCGGCGATCATTTTGTCGAACTCAGCGGTCGACATGGCGGCGGGCTTTTCGATGAAGACGTGCAGGCCCGCCTTGAAACACGCGAGCGTCTCGGCGCAGTGGCCGATTGACGGCGTGCAGATGACGGCGAGTTCGGCCAGTTTCGCGGCGAGGGCGGCCTTTAGCGTGGCGAATGTGGCGCAGCCGTAGGTGTCTTCGGCCTCCTTGCGGCGCTCGGGGAGGGGCTCGACGGCGGCGGTGACCTTAAAGTGCGGGTTTGCGGCGGCGGCACGGATGTGATGCTTCCAGCCTATCCGGCCGAGGCCGACGATCATCGTGGTAACGGGTTTTTCTGCTGCCATTCGCATAACTCCCTTCGTTCGTGTTGAGACTTCTCGTTGCAGAATTCCTCGCGCGGCAAATCTCCCGGAGACACCGTATACAGGGCGAGGGGTCAGCTTCCCTCACCCCTGCCCCTCTCCCGGGGGGAGAGGGGATTGATCACTGCCGGGCAAGCGGGCTTCATCGAGGTTCCGCCCTGCCAAGGCCGGCAGTGCCATCCCGACTTGTCGGGATTTCGCCCGCCTGCGGCGGGCTCAACAACTACAGCACTGGCGGACGAGCCAGCAGTGCCACACCTGGGCGGGCGCTGTCCGCCCCTGAGATTCTCCCTCACCCCCACCGAAGGCGGGCAAGCTTTATCCCTCTCCCCCGCTTCGCTAAAGCTTCGCAGGGCAAGCCGCGGGGAGAGGGGAAGCGGGCGACCTGCCGTTCGGCCATGCTCACGGCCCCGAGTCCCGACCCAGTCGGGATCGAGGGGCCGGTCGCCCCTACGATCCGGCGAGCCGCCGCGCCATAGTGTTAATATTTCCACAGGGAGGACTTCCGGACCTGGTCGAGGACCCACGTAGTTTCCCGCACCGACTGAGGAGTCACGAGGAGTCTGGCGCGCTTGCGAATCGAGTTGTAGAGCGCCTCGTAGAAGTCGGGGTACGGATTGGCGGGTTCCAGGGGGACGGTCTTCTCCTCCCAGGGGAGTTTGTCGTCGTTGCCGTACTTGCGGCCCGCGGGGGCGGTGGTGACGACTTTGATTTCCGGGGCCTTCGCGGGGTCGAAGTACTTTATCGCTGCCTGGTCGGTTATTATCTGCATGGAGCCGGCGGTTCCGCAGACGAGCCACTTCGGGCCGGGGAAGGCGCAGGCGTACGACTGTTCGATTTCGATTACGCGGCCGTTCTTGCCGCGGATGACGATCTTGAGCCAGTCGTCGGCATCGCCGGCGGTGACCGTGTGCTTGAGGTCGCCCCAGACGCTCTGGGCGGGGCTGTCGATGAGGCGAAGGACGCTGTCGACGGCGTGGACGCCGTTATTGTTGAGGTAGCCGCCGCCGAACTTCTTCAACTGCTGCCAGTCATTGCGGCGGAAGAAGGTCTGGCTGCTGTAGCGGATCCAGAAGACCTTGCCGAGGATTCCGGAGTCGATTGTCTCGCGGATGAATCTCAGGTCCTTGGCGGCGCGCATGGACTGATGGACGGTGAGGATTTTCTTCGCCCTTTTCGAGGCGGCGATCATCCTGTCGATTTCCTTTACCGACATTGCGGCGGGCTTTTCGACGAGGGCATGGCAGCCGGCCTTCAAGGCCAGAATCGTGTGGGGGCAGTGGTCCGCGGAGCGCGTGCAGATGACTGCGAGTTCGGCGAGCCGGGCCTCCAGCGCCTGTTCGATGGTTTCGAAGGCGGCGCAGCCGAACGTGCCCTCGGCCTCCTTGCGGCGCTCGGGGAGGGCGTCGACGGCCGCGGCGACCTTGAAATGGGGGTTGGCGGCGGCCTGCTTCATGTGAAAGTCCCAGCCGATGCGGCCGAGGCCCACGACCAAAGTGGTAATCGGTTTTTCTTCCGGCATTTGCCTGCTCCCTCTATACAGTGTCGAATAAGTTGCGGCGAGCAAAAAAGGACCAAAAACCAGTCAGAGAATGCTACTTTTCGCGCCGCCGACGTCAAGTGCCGGCGGCTCGCGCGTGTCGGCGGTGCTGTCCTGCGGTATTGTCAGAGGTATAATTCCAGACCAGGTTCTTTGGGGAGCGTGTTCCTTCGGGAATGAGGGGCATTTGGCCAAAAAGCGATGACCAGCCACGAACGCGTCCAGTGCGTAATGAAGGGGGAGATCCCCGACAGGGTGCCCTTCGACACTCCCTTTTTCTTTCCGGAATTCCGCGAGAGGTGGGCGGCCTTTGCCGGGCGGCCCGGCGAAACGCTTGAGGACTATTACGGCCTCGATGTATGGGAGGTCGAGGCCGACCACTCGCCCAGGCCGAGCATGGCCAGGGTCCTGAGCGAAGACTCCGATTCGCGCGTGCTCGTGGACGGCTTCGGCGAGGTCCGCCGCGAAAGGAAGGAGTCTCTCGGCGTATGGCAGGTCCTCGATGTCGCCATCAAGGAGAAGTCCGACCTCGACCGGTTTACGTTCGAACCGGCCTCTGACGACGCGCGGTACGAACGCATGGCGGCCGAATACGAGCGCCGCAAGGATCGTTATTGGGTCCGCGCGAAGGTCGGCGGGCCCTACAGCCGCTCAAAGCGCCTGCGCGGCGAAGTGCCGTTCCTCATGGACCTGGCGACAGACGAGGCTTTCGCCGTTGAACTCGTGAACCGCGTAACCGGCCTCATGATCGCCGTCGGCGTCGAGTCAATACGGCGGCTGAAACTCACGACAGCGATACACATACACGACGACTTCGCGTCGCTCAGGGGCCTCATGTTCTCGCCGCGCGTTTACGAGCGCGTCTTCCTCCCGGCAATGGCCAGGATGTGCGAGGCATTTCACGGCGAGGGAGTCAGGGTGATTTACGGGGGCGAGGGGCGTACGATGGACGTGCTCCCGGGACTGGCGGCGGCGGGCGTGGACGCATTCTGCTGCCTCGAGGCGCGCGCGGGCATGGACGCTGTCGAACTGCGCAGGCGGCTGGGCGATAAGGTCGTCTTTTTCGGGTCGATGTGCAACACCGTCGTCCTCCCGAAGGGGAGCAAAGAGGAGATTCGGGCGATGGTCCTGCGGCACATGAGGCTGGCGCACGAGGGGCGCTCTATAGCCGGCCCTTCGCACAGCGTCAGCGACGAAGTCGCCCCCGAGAACCTCGACTACCTCTGGCGGCTGGTGCAGCAGTGGGCGCCGTGGGACGCCCGGCTTCCAAAGGTTTAGAAGGGCGGCATCGGCGGTGGGCCGGAACTCCTGACGCCGCGGGAAAGATTGGGTGGGAGGGGCGCAAGCGCAGCGCCGATATAGGAGTTCAAGGGGGTTACCGGGTATAATTCGTGGAATGCCCCTCCTCGGGAGGAGGCGTTCTCCGTATGTTCTTGTGCGCCGAAAAGAGGGAATAGCCGGGTGGGGCTCCTCCTTCGCTGGAGTTGCGGAGGACACGGAAGCCCACCGTACATGGGAGCGATTGCATGCACATAGTGCTTTTTGAGGACCAAATGACCGGGGAGAACCGGCCGGTCACGCTGCCGAGGCCGGCGTTTGCGGTGAGCCTGGCGGCGACGAGGCTCTACGACGTGGTGAAGGCGAGCGCCGGCGGCGTATCGGCCATCGTCCGCAAATACCTGGCGGGCCGGGCCGAAAGCGAGTTCCAATTGGAGCCGATCCCGCCGGGCCCGGCGCTTTTCGTGAACGCGTCGCTCGTGCCGTCGTTTGACCTCGTGGCGCGCGTGACGAAGATCGCCGAGCGCGGCAGGAGTTTTCTCATCCAGAACGGGACGCGTGTGGCAGCGGCGTATTTCGAGAAGGCGCCGGGGGGAGCCGGGGACCAGGACGAGAGCACGATAACGGCGTTTCTCGTGGGGCAGCAGCGGCCGAACATGCACGAGGAATTGCCGCTCATCTCGATGCCGCACGAAGTCGTGAAATATCACGTGGAGTTCTTCAAGGAGAATATGAGGCACCTGGTCAAGGGGCTTTCGGAGACGCGCCCCGAGGTCTTCGTGGGCGGGGACGTCAAGATCCATCCGACGGCGGTTTTGGATTCATCGCCGGGGCCGATCGTGCTGGAGGACGGCGTCACGGTGGGGCCGTTTGCCTACTTTGTCGGGCCGGCGGTCGTGGGGCGCCACGCGAAGATCATCGAACGCGCGAGCATCAAGGAGGAGGTGCAGATAGGCCACCACTGCAAGATCGGCGGCGAAGTGGAGCGCGCGAGCATCGAGCCGTACACCAATAAGCAGCACCACGGGTTCCTGGGGCACAGTTACGTGGGTTCGTGGGTCAACATGGGCGCGGGCACTTCGAACAGCGACCTCAAGAACACCTACGGCGAGGTGACGATCCAGCACCGCGGCGCGAAGGTGAGCACCGGGATGCAGTTTCTGGGCTGCATCATCGGGGATTACTCCAAGACCGCGATAAACACGAGCATCTTCACGGGCAAGATCATCGGCATATCGAGTTACCTGTACGGTTTCGTGGGGACCAACGTCCCGAGTTTCACGAACTACGCGAAGACCTTCGGGCAGGAGACG
>Ga0315274_10015870_pt1 | contig 10656 bp, 9 predicted proteins | sample YL17G02_20_MG_FD_203700 | JGI IMG/M metagenome (GOLD analysis project Ga0315274, IMG submission 203700) | Sediment microbial communities from Yellowstone Lake, YNP, Wyoming, USA - YL17G02_20 | ecosystem: Environmental > Aquatic > Freshwater > Lake > Sediment | place: USA: Wyoming | collected...
CAAAAAGAAATAGGACCTTGAAGAATGAGATTGCCACGGCCCGACAAGTCGGGCCTCGCAATGACACCCTAGAATACCATTTTACGAGTAATCTGGAGGCTTCTCTGATTACGCGGCGGTTACCAGGGTCGTGCTGAAGGGAAGACTGTAACTTGACGCGAATGAACGCTATTTCAGGGTCAACGCCTTCCAGATTCGTAATGTTCCACAGTTGGGATGTTTCGGCAGGGCTAAGGGTACCGGAATAGAAGCCGTGTTTGCAGGCATTCCGGTTGCCTTCCTGGCCACCGCGCTTCCTTTTAATCTGTGTTTGGTTTGCAGTGAGGTTTTGAGAAACCTCACCCGCGGGATTTGATTTATCAGGGTAACACACGAGTTCTAAGCAGAGATTAACATGAATTCTTTATTCGAACAAGGGGAAAATGTCGCTTCGAGGGACCAGGGGCACCCCAAAATGAGCGGGTGGCGAAGCATCACTCCGAGCACATAACTCGCGGGAATAATGCCTGATTTGCAGCAGGCCTAATTGGTGCGGAGTCCCTGGAATTCTTGACTGGTGGCATATACTATTGAACAAAACCGAGAATTGTTGAGTGAGTGCTAACAAGGGGCCGATGACTAGATAGAGTTCCGTGTCAGAAGAATGCAGCAATCTGCAAAGACTTGCTCGCAGGAAGCAGGGATAGTTATGGATGGCACAAAAAAAGTGCCCCAAGCAACCTCCCTCTCCTTGGTTTCCTCCCCTCGTCCTTTCGACTTCCGCCTACTCGGTCTCGGTTCTTCGTCCACCAACTTCCTGTTCGGTTGCTTGGGACAATCTTAATAATACCACATCCGTCAATAGTTTGTCAAATTTGGTACTCTTCGGTTGAAGTGGATAGAAAATTTGGGCATAGATGGACATGATTCTGTAGATATGGTGCAATTGGTTAGGTGGGATTGGGTTGTTCGGTGGTCATGGGCAAGCCAACCTGTATGACCGCAGGAAGAGTTCTGTGTTCAGAGCAGATTTTGCAGGTACAACTTGAATCGGTATAATGCCTTATACCAACAAGCACTCCTTTATTTCTGTCTGCTCTCTGCATTATGAGATTAAATATGTCTTCCTCGCCATTCTCAAGGTATCTACGCAATCCGTATGCACATAGGTCGACAATTTGTACCATACTTGTAAGTTGGCTATCAACAAACAATGGTGTCTCAACTATACGCTGTAGGGGAAGGTAGCTAGTTCCCTTCATATGATAACTTTTCATCAAAGCTGTATGCCTCTTGGCAACTGTCTCATTATTATCATGGATTAATAGACCGCAGCACAGTTCAGGAATGGGGGCGTTGGCAGATATTACTTGCAAGTAATGTTCGAACCTCGTAACAACTTGTTCAAAAGACTGCTCAGCAACAGTCCTCCCAGTGTAAACAGGGTCAAAGAAAATCTTGTCCACACATTCTGCAAACAGTCTGGCATTGCCCCATCGTGATACACGAATCGCAACCTCCATCACGACCTGCACTCTTTCTTGGTAAGTGAGGTGAATATATCCATCAGTATGTGCAAAGTTTTTCTTGACTTGCCTATAGGCTGAGCCTCCTGTCTTTTGAAGTCTCAGCAGTTCTGCTTTCCGCAATTGCCTTACTTTAGACCTTCTTTGTATAAAACTTAGCTTCACGAAATTCGGAATCGTTGACTCCTCTTTATATCGTCGAAGCATCCAACCAGTATGGAGTTCAGTATCCTGAAGGTCATATTCCCCTTTTAATTGCTCAATTTCTTTATCTTGGTTCTTCCAGTTTGAGTAAGGAATAGATAGCCCAGCGAGTACATAGTGTGAGGTACTGCCTGGAATGTCTGCAGTCCCCGATTCGTCAATGTAACAAAGGTACATGAAAATAAAAAGCGACTGGACTCTTGGGGTGTAAACCCCAAGGCGAGACGCTCAGCGACTCATTCCAGACGCAAGCTTGTTTTAGCGTATATGCTATATGTATGTCAATGCCAATAAAGTATTGACATTAACTTGTTATCATTGTATGATAATATCAAGCTAGTCTATAGGGAGGTTTTATATGACCAGACGGCTAAAATTTAGGCTTCTTAAGTGTAAGAGGTGTGGTTATATATGGATACCCAAGGTAACAAGACCCATATTGTGTCCAAACTGTCGGAGTCCATATTGGAACAGACCTCGAATCAGGAAGTCAAAATAATCAGCTATGACAACTGGAGCAACGCCCTCATCACATTCTGCGTTGACTTTGATTAGAACTTGCTTATGCTCCTTTACAGCGTTTTCTTTAGTTTCCATTATCCACTAAAAACGAACGATACCTCAAATTTCCGTTCTTGAACCCTGAAATGGGCATCAGTTGCTACTTAAATGACCCAAAAGACACGATCTCCCTTTAACCAAGCCCTCTCTCTGCCTTGCACAATCGTCAGGAAAGTGCAACGCACATTTGGGAGCTACCTCATTGTGGTATTCTGGAGACATAATGCCTGATTTGTAGTAGGCCTGATTGGTATGGTGTCCCAACAATGCGGTCGACCAGCAGGCTGAGCGTGGCGATGCACGGGAGCCGGGGCCAATACCTTTGTCAGTTATTCCTGCAGTAGTTTTCGTATCAGGTCTCGATTTTGGTTCAGCGGCTCGTAAAGCTTCTCTAACTGCTCTGGATGAAGTAATACGAGGCCCTGGGCTAACCGATGAAATGTGCCTGTTAGCAGAGGTGCTACGAGCTTCTCAATTCTTCTGCGATCGCGATCACCCGTCACCGTAAGGAAGAGCCTGCTGCCCCAAGTGTCCTTGGCGTGCTGCAGCTTCGCCAAAGCTTCGATCAGGTTTCCTTTGTCCTGCACCTCGAAGACAAAACCAGGTCTTGGTGCTTGGGGGAAGGTTCGCCACACGACGTCGTATATGTATGGAGACTCATGAACCTCCATTTGGGGGTAGTAACCAAGTATATCTCCGATCTGACTCAATAGCTCTTTGAGATGCTCGTGGGGCCGTAGAACTGGGATTTCTGGTGCGAGTTTATCATCTTGTCTTCGCTGCTCCTCTAGTTTCAGATCCTCAAGCCTCCCGTGCTTTCCCCTTCGCGTGCGCTCGCCGGTTGAATAGCGGGGTTTCCAACCAGACCAGTTATCTTCCAGGAAAGTTTTGCCTTGAGGTGTTATGCGCCACATCCCCCTTGGCTCTTGGTACAAATGCCCCAATGCCACCAGCCTTTGTCTGCACCATTGAACGCGGTTTGCGAATAGAAGTCCATAGCCGGACGGCAATCTCCGGCTCTTGTCTTCTTCAGTGAGTTCGGGAAAGAAGGCTGCTACCCGCATTACCGCATCCTTAAGAGGCAGTTCACCGCCAGCGTCTGCAATGACTCGCAGAAGAGGCAACTGTATACTTTCTTCTATTGGAATAGCCATCGTGATCACCGGCTAACAGCCAATCTGGGATGCGTTCTCTTCGCCTAACCGCACTATAACCCACTCAATACGTTCTGTCAACGAGGATGTTCAGAACTGGCCGTTTAGGGCTGCTGGCATCATGCATCATTTGCAGTAGGCCTGATTGGTATGGTGTCCCTGGAATTCCTCCTAGGCTATTCGCCTCGGACACCTCTAGTTATCTCCATCCATAGCTGGCGTAATATTCTGTCCTTAGCCTTGAGATTGACGATAGAGTCTAAGTAGGGCGCTATTATATCGTCTATCTTCTGCTTCAGGCTTTCCAGTTCGGGGACAATCACTTTAAGGTAATCTTCATCCCCAGGTGTTTTGACTGAATCAAGCCAGGCTTCTAGCCATACCTTGAGGTAGCGGGCTTCCAGTTCTGAGGCGCAATCAATGCTCTGCTTGCCAGAATAGAGCCGCCAGCCCATGAGGCTCTGCTTAATACTGATATCACCACCGGCGGGGGGCAGGCTTTTGGTCTCCAGAGACGGCTGGCTCAAGACTTTTTCTGCATAAAACTTGCCTAAGGTGTCTTCGCCCACCTTCTCTATGGTGAGCCTTACCACGAGGTCAATGTCAATGCCTTCTTTTGTCTTTTTGCGCTTGCCGAAGCTCTTGGCTTTTTCCAGCCTTGATTTCACTAGGTCAATCACCGCCCGATAGACTTCAAGCTGTTCTTCCTCTGTCAAACCCAGGATTTCACCCATAATAATTCTGTCCAGCTCACGGCGATCCGGCTTGACCTTATCTAGGGAGACCTCATCTGGCGAACTGGCACCAAGTTCGGAGAAGAGGGACTCTACAGGTCTGCCAGCTAATCGGCTCAGAGCTTTTTTGACTCTTTCCTTTACAGGTGAATCAACCACGTCTGGGTTCAAAACCAGACTTTGTCTTGCCTCGTCTACGGTGGCTTCAACCGCACCAAGCCCCATGATGGTTCTCTGAAATTCAAGATAGAGGCTGGTGATTGGTGAGTTCAAGGACGCTGCCATTAAGTCGGTATCCTCTGTATCATTTGGGTAAATGGGATAGAATCTCTGATTTGCTAAGATAGGCTTATTAGCCAAAAAGTGACGGTGATAACGGTCAAAAGCCTTCTCCCACAGCAAGCGCGTTGCGGCGATGTCAGGCAGTTGATACCAATTTGTGCGGGAGGAACACGTTTCTGTATTGCTGGGAATTTCCCTTCTGCCTTTCCCCATGTTATAGGGCTTACGTTGCCCATGAGCAATGTACTTATATACCATTTTCTTCTTAATATTAGCTGGGGGCTCATTAACGCTGATAACAAAGTTATCAACCTCATCGGTCTTGATTAAGATGTTTCTAAAGTCGTCAGGGTTTCTCGCTACCGGGTAGACGAATGAGCGTTCCACTAACCACTTTGAGCCGTCACCACTTTGAATTAGGCGCAAGTCGCTAATCTTTCCCTTGTAATTTGCTTGCGCAGCCATTGTGCTGAGTTCATCCTGATTTGCGGTATCTGTTATATCTCTGACATAGAACCACGGGTCGGCACCAGTCGTAAAACCACGTCGCACCTCGGCAATCTGCTTCAAAGGCACCAGCTTGTCTTTGCCTTTTTCCAGAATCTTAAAGAAGATATCGGGTGCCCGTAAATATTTACCCCATTTGGCGCCGGTGTATTTCTGCTCCTCGGCATCATAGCCCTCTTCCCAGAGCTCCTTTTGCCTCTTGGGGAAGATGCGGAAATCATCCCCTTCATAGATGTCGGTGTGAGCGAGGATGGTCTTCTTGAACTTGTCTTTGATGGCACTGATTCTTGCCACCTGTTTTTCCCAGATGTCCTGAGCGGGTGGGATGAAGTAGCGCAGGGGCTTTTTGAGATAAACGAAGCGCACCAGATTCTCATCTCGTTCCTTGCGGTGGTTATCTCCAGAACACTTCTCCAGGATGACAATGCAAGTATTGATGTCCGCATCCTCAAACCAGCGTTCCACCTTACTGCCGATAATGGCAACGATTTTGTAATTTTTCAGGAGGAACTCCTGCAAGCCCTTGCCGTAGTCCACATCCAGCCAGGACTCAGAGACAACGAAACCGAACCTACCACCGTTCCTGAGGAACTTGGCGCCGTGGACAAAGAAATAGACATAGATGCCCGCTCTCCTAGAAATATCGGCGAGCTTTCTGCCGTTGGTATCCTGGAGGGCTTTATCAATAGTCGTCTCTTTATAGCGGCGGTCTTCCGGCGCAATCTCTGCCATCTCTTCCTGCCGGGTATAGGGCGGATTGCCCACAATACAGTCAAACCAACGGGGATACTCTATTTCCCTCTCCTTAATGCCGAGGGTCTTGGCTCTTACCCGCCGCCACTTGTCAGGCATATCAAAACCTTGGGCGGTGCTTAAGAGGTTAAAGAAGTCTTCCTGCATGATGTTTGGGTAGTTCCTGTCCACAGAGAGGTCGTTTATGGCCAAGTTTATGGTGGAGAGGTGGGCAGGGAACTTGGCAATGTCGTTGCCCCAGAGGGTCTCGAGAATGTCTTCGTGCTTAAGATACTGGTTCATCAGCTTCTTGTGCTGATAGGCTCTTACCAGGAACGTGCCGGCGCCGCAGGCAGGGTCAAAGACCTTATCATTTTCCTGTTTCAGGCAGAAGCAGAGAATCAGGTCAACCACATCGGGGTTGGTAAAATACTGCCCCAGATTATGGCGTTCCTCCTGCGGGATGAGCTTCTGGAAGATACCCCCGATTATTTCATAGCCAAGTTTAGAGAAGTCATACTCCTGAAGGATAGATACCAGCTCTTTTACCTCAGCGACAACCTCTTTCTGGTCGGGGAAGGCGATGTTGTCAATGAAATCGGTGGTGTAGATGGTCTCGTAGTCAATATTAATGATGATTTCGTCAAAAAAGCTCTGCAATATCTTTTTAAGCTGTGCCCCTTTGGTTAAGCTCTGGGGAATTTGCAGAGGGTCGAGCTTTTCGGGGCGCTTAGCCTGGAGTAGGTCATAGAAAAGGATTTTATTTACCAGCAAGTAAGCCGTCTGCCGTGCTGCTTTATCAAAATCCTGACGACTCCAACCAAAGCTCCAGCCCTGGTCATTAAACCACTTGCCAAGTTTGGTAGAGAAAGCTCTGTCTTTATGACACTGGTCTTCAATCAAGGGGGCGTAATACCTGGCGAGTCTCTTTACCTTGTCGTGGAGTAAGTAGATGAGCCATTCATCAATCGCCTGCTTTGGTTCTGGCTCTCTGCCGGTATGGACAGCATAGAGCTTGGTCAAAAACCTTTCCAGCTCCTTTATGATGCTATCTCGGTATCTTGTGTCGTCAATGAGATTGAGGTCTTCCAGTTCGGAGAGGTGATACTTATCAACAACCTGTTCCTCGATAGGCTTCTGGGCATTGACGTTTTCAGTCCTAAACCAGATTAGCTCCTGAAAGTTGGTAGTGGCAAAATATGTAGCGCGGCGGTTATTGGCTTTGTCCCAGGCTGGCTTTTTCAGTTGCTCATAGTCAAGAACATCATAGTAAGGAGGCTTGGCTTCAATGACACAGAGCACATTCTGGCTACGCCGGGACTCATAGATGACGGTATCAGGTGATTTTCTGTCCGCACCGGATGTGTCAACATCGGGCAGCCCCAAATCCAGGTTTTCCCTCTCTATAATCTGGCGCATCCAGTGCATCAGGATAGCCACTGCCGACCGTTCGGTTTTGCTAGCAGACGTATCAAATGGGCTGGGAATCCTGACCTGTCCTGACTTAGGTCTTCTCATGTTCCTTCAAGACCTCATTAACGATGCGCCGGGCAATTTCAAAGGTGGCGGCGATTCTAATAGCCTTAACCTCGCCAAGCCCTTTTATCTCCAGCAATTTGCTCAGGGGCTGATTTGCCATTCCTTTGAACGAGCCAAACTTGGCTAAAATGTCCTCGGCGATTTGTGCTGCTGGCCTGTCCTTGACGCCTGATGAGATTAAGATAGCTAGAAGCTCAGCATCACCAACTGAATCAGGCCCAAGCTCACGGAGCTTACCTCCAGGATGGTGCCATTGAAGTTTCCCCAACATCAGCAATTCCCCATTATGAATTGGCAGTCACCAGCATTATAGCCTGAGCGGTTACAAAGGACAAGGACAGCTCATAGAACTATCGCCGCTAAGCGTCAATTATCAATGTTTGGACTCTGATTGAGAAAATATGGGTTGCACTTTTCGTCATTTCGTGCAATTCAAGAAGTACAATATGTAACTGGCCTTGTCCAGAGGGTAGGCCGAGAGGGCAGATGTAGCGAATGTCCTTTGGCTAGTTAAGGAATACTGAGGCGTAAGCTCAAAAATCGTTGAGCCAGCCGACAATCCCCGAACCTACATTCACGCAGGTGAGGGCAAAGTCCTCATTGGAAACCAGGTCTGACTCTGGAATGTCACTAAGGACGGCTACGGATTTTTGCCCCTTTATTATCGCCTCCTCGATTGCCGTTTTAAGAGTTACGAACTCGTCCTGGAGGCATTTCACTTCCATCTCCACTTTCTTACTCCCTCGATTGACTATCACCTTGAATAATGTTAACAATAGCTGCATAGCCTGTCTATCACCAAAAAGTCCTACACCTGGACACCAAGGAGTTCTGGGTGTAGCCTAAAAGTACTAGCGTGGGGAATTTTTCACTCTATAGATAAAATGCTTCTAATTGAAAAAGGTTGTAGGCTAAATGGACCTAGTACTAAGAAAATTTCAAAATTTGGATAGAGATTGCCACGCCCTGACAGGTCAGGGCTCGCAATGACGCAGTTGGAGCTACTGAAGAAGTCAACCAAGACTGAGGCTGGGCACTACATCCAGGTCATAACCGCTTATCTTGCCAGCCTGGAATTGATAATAACCACAGGCAGCCACCATAGCAGCATTATCAGTACATAAATGGGGAGGGGGAATAAGAACCGGCACTGGCGAGCTGGCAAGGAAATGCTGGGTTAACATCTTATTGGCGGCCACTCCGCCGCTCAGTAAAATTTGCTCCACTTTCAATTGCCTGGAGGCCTCAATTGTCTTGGCAACTAACACATCAACTACAGCCAACTGGAAGCTGGCTGCGGCATCAGCCACTGAGACCCCTCCCTTGTGAACAATATGCCACAAAGCAGTTTTCAAGCCACTGAAGCTGAAATCATGGCTTCCCTTGAGCCAGGCTCGGGGGAGGGGCAAGCAAGGGATTCCAGAGCGGCTTGCCTGTTCAATAGCCGGACCCCCGGGGTAGCCCAAGCCCAGGATTCTAGCGGCTTTATCAAAGGCTTCGCCAGCAGCGTCATCACGGGTCCGCCCTAACTTCTCAAATTGCCCATGCCCATTCATCAATACCAAATCGCTATGTCCACCGGAGACAACGAGACAGAGGCAGGGGAATTTCACTCCACCCTTTTCACCAGGTGGAGAGGAATCCAGCCAATTAGCATAGATATGTGCCTCAAGATGATTAACCCCGATAAGAGGTATTTTTTTGGCTAAGGCAATTGCCTTGGCCACGTTAACGCCGACCAGCAGCGACCCGGCCAGACCGGGACCGAAGGTCACAGCAATACCGTTGATATCCTGCCAGGAGACTGCGGTCATGGCCTGGCTGATAACCGGGATAATAGTGAGGAGATGCTGCCTTGCGGCAACTTCGGGGACTACGCCGCCATAGCGAGCATGAATGTCTATTTGTGAAGCGACAACATTAGAGATAATTCTGCTGCCGTCCTCCACTATGGCGGCGGCAGTTTCATCGCAGGAGGTTTCAATACCCATGATTTTCATATCCTGTTAACTTTATAGCAATTCTTGGCACAATGCCAACACTTAATTAGCGTTACAGGCAAAATAAGAGCGAACAGGCCCTTTGCCACTCAGGTACTGCACGAGGCACAAACATCAACCCACCACCCCCTACCTTGAGTAGCTAAGGGCCTGTATAAGGCGTCCCGAGACTATGCTATTTTAAAAGCTACTAATGTTTCTCGCCTACTATTCTCCGGGCTTGGCAACTGTCCACAGAGCTTTTACTGCAGCGATAATCGCGGCTGGTGCTACCAGGATAGCAATGTGCGAGAGCACATCACCCAGTTTTGCACCCACAGTACCAAGAGAAGTAAATGCTTGCCCTCCTACCACAACCAGAGCTACTGTGGCCAGCAAGAAAAGCATAAACTCTTTGGCAGTTACGTTTAGAAAGCCGATTATTATTCCCAGTATTACCAGTACTATGATGATGGTTGCGTTGTCGGGCCACAATAACCCTGCCAGAATGGCAAGAATAAAACCAATGATGAATGCCCAGAAACCAACGAAACCCAGGCCTCCTTTTCCTCCTGTAGCCATATGTTATGTTCCTCCTTTTTTTGATATTTCGAAGACAAAGCCAGCTAGGCTTTTTCTTCGATAGCTGCCGAGGCAGCATTCTTCTTGACAGATTCTATGCCACTCTTGGCGCTGTCTTTCGACTTGTACCCTTCACCAGAATTGGCAATCATCTGCCCGTTAGAAGCTACCAGCCTCCAGCGAAATTCGCCCCTGGCATCTTTATAAAGTTCGAATTTGGCGGGTATGTCTGCATCACCTCCTTTTTTTGTATTCGAGCTTTTCGTATTAGGATACCTCGCATTACGATACATTGTTATCCTATGCCCCAAAAAAGTCAATAGGTTAAACCGAAATTCTCGTGGATTTCCTCGTCATCACCTAAAGATCAGGCAAAAATGATTCGGATTTCTAGCTGACACCAGCATGGGCGCCAAAACAAAGTGCAAAAGAGGGTGATCTAGTTCAGATAGATGGGTGACACATTATATGTTTGCAACGTTGGGTGACAACTTCCTGTGTCATTGCGAGGAGCCGAAGGCGACGAAGCAATCTCGGTGGAGGGGATAGAGATTGCCACGCCCCTTTCAGGTGCTCGCAATGACAGTGAGGTAGAGGGGTTGCCTGGCTTTGTCCAGTATGCTAACGTAGCTTTGTATTTCCGGTGTTTCGAGCATGACTTCTATTATTCTCGCCGGCGGCAAAAGTTTAAGGCTTGGCCGGAGCAAGGCTCTTCAGTCTATCGGGGGTAAGAGTCTTATCCAGTGGGTGGTTGACCGCCTGGCTATTCTCAGCACAGAAATCATCATAGCGACTGCCCATGGCGAAGCAGTTCCCTGCTCCTCGGCTGTAAAGATAAAAACGGTAGCCGATATTTATCCCGGAAAAGGCCCGCTGG
>Ga0315274_10015871_pt1 | contig 10656 bp, 8 predicted proteins | sample YL17G02_20_MG_FD_203700 | JGI IMG/M metagenome (GOLD analysis project Ga0315274, IMG submission 203700) | Sediment microbial communities from Yellowstone Lake, YNP, Wyoming, USA - YL17G02_20 | ecosystem: Environmental > Aquatic > Freshwater > Lake > Sediment | place: USA: Wyoming | collected...
AATCCACGGTCGCGGCCAGCCCGCCGAAGTGGACCTGCTCGCCCATGATCAGTTCCCACAGATCGCCTTCGGGACCGCCATAAACCGCCTGCACGTCGCTCAGACCAATTCCCTCAACGGATTTCATTCTTGTCCCCCCTGACTTGCGCCCATCCGAAACACGCGCGAGAGATGTCTTTCTATTGAGTAATGCTCGTTGCCGGAAAAGATCATCCTAACAGGACAACACCGAGAGCGCTGATCTAGGCCATCTAGATCGTGAGGGTGGGACGTCAAGCGAAGCCCGAAGGAGGCATCTTCCTTTCCCCGAAGGAGCTGCCGCGGGAGATTTCCCGCTTTGCCGGCTCCCTCAATCGAAACGCCTACTCTTCGTTGCGCCGAATTGCCACAGTAATTTTTTGTCCAAGGCAGCCTCTGAGCGCAGCCAAAGTGGATGCGGGAGGGGGTGGACGAAATGGACGGAATGGACGGGATGGACGAAGCGATTCAGGAACGCGGGCGCGCGCACACTCACTGCTCTTCATTCCGCATTCCGCACTCCGCATTCCGCATTCTCAAAAGGAGCTTGATTTCGGCGCGCGCCGCCGTGCACAACAGTCCACGGGGGAGGTGACAGGGGCCCGGTGGCTCTCGCGGTCTTCAAAACCGTGGTGTCGCAACTCTGCGGCAGGTGGGTTCAACTCCCATTCACCTCCGCCATTTTTGGTGCAGCATGGCTGAGAACTCCGAACACAAACCGCAAGACGACGATCCCCGGCGCGGTCTGGCTTCCGTTTCGCTCCTGCTCGAACAGCCCGCGATCCAAACCCTGATCGCCGAACACTCGCGCCCGCTCGTTCTCGACGCCGTTCACGCCGCGCTCGAAGGATTCCGGCAAGCTCTTCGACCGGGCGACCCGACGCCCGATCTCCACGCCGTCATCGCCAGGACCGAAGCGGCGCTGGCCGCGAGCGAGTTCCAGCGCCTGCGGCCGGTCGTCAACGCGACGGGAATCATTCTCCACACGGGCCTGGGGCGGGCCGTGCTGCCGCAACGTGCCGTGGACGCTCTGGCGGGACTGAACCGTTGCTGCAACTTGCAGATAGACCTCGAGACCGGCCTTCGCGGCAAACGCAACTACATGACCGAGCGCCTGTTTTGCAGGTTGACCGGCGCCGAAGCCGCCACGGTCGTCAACAATAACGCCGCCGCCACGCTGCTCATTCTCGCGGCGCTTTGTCCGGGCCAAGAGGTCGTCATTTCGCGCGGACAGCTGATCGAAATCGGCGGCTCGTTCCGCCTCCCCGACTGCATCCGCCAGAGCGGGGCCGTCATGGTCGAGGTGGGGACGACCAACAAGACTCATTTGCGCGACTACGAGAATGCCCTCACCGAAAACACCGGCATGATTCTCCACGTTCACCCCAGCAACTATCGCATCGTGGGGTTCACCGAAGAGGTCTCGCTCGCCGAACTGGTCGGGCTGAAGCGCAAGCGGCCGGTGCTGGTCGTGGACGATCTGGGTTGCGGCGCGCTGGTCAACCTCGAGCAATACGGCCTTCCGCATGAGCCGACCGTGCAGGAGAGCCTCGCCGCCGGAGCCGACCTCGTTTGCTTCAGCGGCGACAAGCTGATCAGCGGCCCGCAGGCTGGAATCATCGTGGGCAAAAGCGACCTCATTGGCCGGATCAAGAAGCATCCGCTGAGCCGGATGTTGCGCGTGAGCAAGCTGACCGATCTGGCGCTCGAACAGACGCTGCGGCTCTTTCTCGAACCCGAAACGCTCGTCGAGAAGAACCCCACGCTTCGCATGTTGGCCACACCGGCGGCGAAGTTGAAACGGAGAGCCGAGCGTCTGGCCCGCGCGATCCGGAAAAGAAATCCCGCCGTCCAGGTGCGCGTTGCCGAGGGCGAAAGCGCCACCGGCGGCGGTTCGCTCCCGGCCGTCGCCATTCCTACTTTCGTTCTGGCCGTCAGCGCCTCCAACCAATCCGCCGACGAGTTGAGTCACTGCCTCCGCCGCAACAAGCCTCCCATCATCACCCGAATCAAAAACGATGAAGTCCTCCTCGACATGCGGACGCTGCTCGATGGCGATGAGAAGACCATCGAAGAAGCGTTCGCAAGGTTGTCATCATGCCCGTGAATTTGGAACGCCGCAAAGCCGTAATGTCGCGCTCGATGAAGCTGGGCCACTGCGTCTGCAATCCGCAGCAGCCGTGCCCATGCGAATTCTTCATAGAGCAAAACATCTGTACCTGTGCGGGGGAAAAGCCGCCAACCAAAGCGGGCGCCGTTCGCCTGACACAATACGTCCAGAAAACCGGCTGCGCCTCGAAGATCGGCCAAGCCGACCTCAAGCGAATCCTCGGCCAACTGCCGCCGGTCAGCGACCCCAACGTGCTCGTGGGCGCGGCCGCGGGCGACGACGCCGGGGTCTATCGCCTCGACGCCGCCAACAATCTCGTCCTCACTGTGGACGTGTTCACGCCGTGTGTGGACGACCCCTACCTATTCGGTCAAATCGCCGCCGCCAATTCCGTGAGCGACGTTTACGCAATGGGTGGCCGGCCGCTCACGGCGCTTTCGATCGTCGGATTCCCCATTGACGAACTCGACGGAAGCATTCTCGAAACGATTCTGCGCGGCGGCGTGGATAAACTCGCCGAAGCCGGTTGCAGCCTTATCGGCGGCCACAGCATCAACGACCCCGAGATCAAATGCGGCTTCGCCGTCATCGGCCTGATTGATCCCGACCGGATCATGACGCGCGACACCGCGCGACCGGGCGACGCGCTTGTCCTGACCAAACCGCTCGGAACCGGCATCGTCTCTTTCGCCGCTCAGATCGGCCTGCTCGGCGAGCCGTCGCTGAACGACGTGGGGGCGTGGATGGCCGCGCTCAACAAAGGCGCCGCCGAAGCGATGATGCGTCACGGCGCCCACGCCTGCACCGACATCACCGGCTATGGACTCGCCGGCCATCTCGGCGAAATGGTTCGCGGCAGCGGCGTTCGGGCCGAGATTGATCTGTCAGCCATTCCAGTTTTCGGCGCGGTCGAGTCCTGTCTGGAAAACGACGTTCTTCCGGGCGCCATTGAGCGCAACCAGGAATTCGCCATGGCGTGGGTCCGAGTCGCCGCTGCGGGAGGCGAACGAAACCTTGCCGTCCTTTACGATCCGCAGACTTCGGGCGGCTTGCTGATCTCGCTTCCGGAAGACGCCGCGAAAGCTCTGGTGGCCGAACTTCGCGAGCGCGGCAACGCGGCGGCGGCGATCATCGGGCGCGTCGTCGAAAAACCGGCCGGCGCGCCGGACGGCGAGGTCGTCGTGGTGAACGCGCAACTTGCCAACTTCATCGGGCCTCGCGAAAAGATCATTCTGGAGTCGGAAAAGTCGAAGCCTGTCGTCCCCGAAGCGCCGCAGGTTTCGTCAAACCCGCAACCGGAGGAAGCGATGAGTTGTTGCAGCGGCGGCGCTCCCGAACCGCGGGACGTCAAACCCGCACCGACGATCACGGACAAGGAGAGTCCTATGGAGGCATCGTCTCTTTTCACCGATTTCATGAAAGAAGCCAACAAGGAGGGCCTGATTGACAAACGCGCCAAGAAACTCATGGCCGTTGCCTTGTCCATTTCGCAGCGGTGCAAGCCGTGCCTCATCATTCATCTCAAGACCGCTCTGGACATGGGGATTTCGAAGGCCGAGATCGAAGAGGCGGCCTGGCTGGGCATCTCCTTCACGGGGTGCTCGGGAATGATGTTCTACAAGGACGTTTGCGCGGAGATCAATTTCTGACATGTGCGTGGCGCAGGCTGTCAGCCTGTGTAGAATGTCACACGCGCGCCAGAGTCTTCGCTTCAATGCTCGTGCACAGGCTGACAGCCTGCGCCACGTGGAGTTCTGCAACAGCCCACTGAAGTGGGAACTACCAACGCGTTGGACGCAAGTTGATGAGTCCTCTTCCTCCCGGCTATCTCTCCCCTCGCGTCAATCCCGAAGTCGTGATGATGCTCTGCACCGCGGGCCACGTGGACCACGGCAAGACGGAGCTGGTCAAACTTCTCACCGGCTGCCGCACCGACCGTCTCAAGGACGAACTCGAACGCGGCATGACGATCGAACTGGGCTTCGCGCCCTGCTATTTGGGCAACGAGCTGTGCGTGGGGATCGTGGACGTCCCCGGCCACGAGAAGTTCATCAAGAACATGGTCGCGGGCGTTTCGGGGATCGAAATGACCGTCTTGATCATCGCCGCCGACGACGGCGTCATGCCGCAGACGGTCGAGCACCTTCAAATCCTGGATTTGCTCGGCGTGCGCCGCGGCATGGTCGCGTTGACCAAGACCGACTTGGTTTCGCCCGATCGCGTGCGCGAGCGCGTGGACGAAATTCGCGGGTTCCTCAAGGGCACGTTTCTCGAAGGCTGCCCGATTTGTCCGCTGTCGGCGAAGACGTTCGAAGGCTATCCGGAGTTCTACGAGGTGCTGGTGCAGCAGATTCGCAGCCTCGTGAAGCGGCGTCGGTGCGGCGTTTTTCGGATGCCCATTGAGCGCGTTTTTGCGCGGCCCGGTTTCGGCGCGGTGGTGACGGGTATCCCTGTGGACGGCGCCATTGCCCTCGGTGACCAGGTCGAAGTCGTGCCCGGCGGCCAGTTGGGCAAGGTGCGCGGCATCCAGCGGTTTCTGCGCGACGTCGAGCGCGGCGAGTACGGGCAATGCCTGGCGTTGAATGTCCCGGAGCTCAGCAAGAAACCGCCGGCGCGCGGACAAGTGGTCTGCGCCCCCGGCTATCTGACCACTTCGTCGTGCTTCCATGTTCAGATCAAGGTCGTTCCCGGTCTCGACAAGCCCGTGCGCAACGCAGAGGAGATCAAGTTCCACACCGGCACCGTCGAAGAGCCGGGTAAGATTTACCTCTTCGGCGAGAAGGCGCTGCCCGCGGGCAGCGATGCGCTGGCTTTCGTGGTGCTTCACCATCCCGTCGCCGCCGCCGTGGGCGACCCTTGCATTCTGCGGCGCGCTTCGCCGCCCGCGACCGTCGCCGGCGGCGAAATCGTGGAGATTGGCGCTGCCGAACAACGCGCCAACAAGAAGCAGATTCTCGACCGACTGAACGAGCGCCGCGACTTTCTCGCCGGCCTCGATCCCGTCTCGCCCGAGGGAATTGACACGCGAACTGAATATGTCCTGTTGCGCGAACGCCCGACCGGCGCGTCCCTCGACGCGGTCTCGAAGGCGACGTTGCTGCCGCTGGAGGTCGCCAGGGCTTCAATCGCTCGTCTGCTCGAAGCCCCAAAGGTCTCCGCGCTCGCCGACGACTATTTCATCCACGCCGACAACTACCGCGCTTGCGTCGCCGAGGTCGAAGCCCGGCTCGAAAAGGCCGGCAAGGACGACCACGCCCTGAGCCTCACCCTCAGCGACCTTCGCAAGGATTTCAACTGGCCCGCGCCGCTCTGGAACCGCATCCAGGGCGAGATGGAACGGCGCAACCTGGTGCGGCGCAAGGGCGAGAAGATGATCCTCCAGGCCGCCGTTCAGGGCTTGTCGGACGCCGACCGCGCTCTGATGGACCGCCTCGTTGGCCTCTATCGCGAAACCGGCTACCATTCGCCCCGGCCCGACGAACTGCCCGAACGGCTGGGCGTTCCGGCCGACCGAATCGCCCGCCTCCTCGATTATCTTTGCAGCGAAGGGCAGCTGATTCGTGTTGCCAAGAGCGTCGTCTTGAGCTATGAACATTTCAAGAAGGCGCAGGACGCCGTGGTCGCCGCGATTTTGGAAAAAGGAACTCTCAACTCGGCCGATTTCAAGTACGTGATTGACTCGTCGCGAAAGTACGCGTTGGCCGTCCTCGATTATCTGGATTCGAAGCGAGTGACCATCCGAATCGGAAACGACAGGAAACTGACAGCGGACTACCGGAAGTATCTGATTTGAAGCCGCAATCGGCCAGCTACCAAAAGATTCTCTCGTGGGCGATGCTTGTCGTCGCTCTTGTGCTCCTTTATGCGGGCAGCCGCTGTTTCCATCAGGTCTATTATGACCCATCCGCCGAGCCGTCCGCCGCCGTTGTGACCCCGACTATTCAGAACTCGCCCGACGGGGAGACCTTCACGATTCCCGCCCCACCCAAGCCGCTGTTCGAGCAGATCAGCGACAGCGATCTGCTGGCCAACGCCACGTTCACGGGCGTCGTTCGCCGCGACGGCCGCCTCTATTGGACCTACGATCCCTCGCAAAAGCAGGGCAAGCAAGCCTGCCCCACCTGACAATAGAAAGAGTTGGGCGGCCAGGGCGGTCGCCGAAGTTCCCCATGATGAAAAGACGATGGTATCAGTTGGCGTCGCTCCTGGCGCTGCACAGCGCGTGGGGCATGGAAGCGAAATGGCTCTGCAATCCCGTGCTCAGTTGCCACTCGTGCGCGCTGGCGTGGTTTGCGTGTCCGGTCGGCGTGCTGGTTCACTATGCCTCTTACGGCCTGTTTCCGTTCGTCGCCGTCGGAACGATGTTGTTGGTGGGAACGCTCGTCGGGAAGTTGCTGTGCGGCTGGGTCTGCCCGTTCGGCTTCGTTCAGGACTTGCTCCACAAAATCCCGAGCCGTAAATTTCACCTGCCCGCCTGGACCAATAACATCAAATACCTGGTTCTGATTTTCATGGTCCTGCTTCTTCCTTATTTCCTGGGCGAGGCGACCGACTGGATATTCTGCCGCTATTGTCCGGCGGCGGCGCTGCAGGTCACGTTGCCCAACTTCATCGCGAGCGGCCTTCAGATGAGTTCCGCGACGCTGATCAAGTTCGGCGTGCTGGCAATTGTGCTCATCGGCGCGATCGTGAGCAGTCGTTCGTTCTGTCGCGTGCTGTGCCCGATCGGCGCCCTGCTGGCCCCTCTCAACTACATCAGCTTCTGGGTGGTGAAACCGGCGCGAGGCGCCTGCATCGCCTGCAAGAAATGTGACGATGTGTGCAGCACCGACGTCAAGCCGTCCGCGCGACTTCTGAACGGCGTTCCCGCCAACCGCTCTCTCGATTGCATCGTTTGCCACGACTGCAAGTATGCGTGCGAGGGAAGGCAAGCGGCCGCGGCGGTCATGGCAGGAGCAAAATAGCTCGCCCCGCCGTCCCGCGCCACTTCAGCTTCGCTTACACCGGATCGGGAATCTGATACGGCTTTCGCTGGGGGCGCGTGACGTACTTGTTCGCGTCGTCGTCGCCGACAAAGAGTTCCTTCGCGGGGTCCCATTGGAGCTTGCGCCCCGCCCAGCGCGCGATGTTGCCCAGGTGGCAGACCGTCGTCGAGCGATGGCCGATTTCGACGTCGCCGACCGGTCTCTCGCGCGACTTGATGCAGGCGACCCAGTTGCCGATGTGGTTGTCGCCCTCGCCGCGCGGGATGCCTTTTTCGCCGATCAGTTCTTTTGACAGTTCCGCCGGCTCCACCTTGCAGTAGCCGCGATCAATGGTGATCTTGCCTTTGTCGCCGACGAAGATCGCGCCGCCGTGCGGGCCGTTGTCCAGTTTCAGCACCGCGCCGTTGGCGTAGCGCATGAAGACGATCGGATGGGCGCACGCGGCGTTGCCCTTGGCGATCGGGCCGGGCTCGGTCCAAACGGGCGGATTGAATTTCTCGCCCTCGGTCCAGATTTCGACCGGGCCGCTCTCGTCCATGCCCATCGCCCACTGTACCTGATCGAGGCCGTGCGCGCCCCAACCGGTCATCTCGCCGCCCGAATAGGGGCGCATCGAAATCCAGCCCGGATTGCTCCGCGAAACGTAGATGTCCTTGTGGAACGGCACCGGCTCGGTCTGGCCGCACCAGGCGTCCCAGTCAAGCCCTTCGGGGACGGGCTGGCCGGGGAACTTGCACTCCCACGGGCTTTCATAGTTGTAGGTGATGATGGTTTGAACCTTGCCGATCGCGCCGGTGCGGACCAGTTCGCAGCCCTTGCGATTGGCCGCCATCGAGCGCTGCTGGCTGCCGACCTGAACGACGCGCTTGTACTTCCGAGCGGCCTCGACCATGAGCCGGCCTTCGCGGATGGTGAGCGTCATGGGCTTTTCGACGTAAACGTCCTTGCCCGCCTGACAGGCGTGAATCGCGTGGAGAGCGTGCCAGTGGTCGGGCGTGGCGATCATGACGGCGTCCACGTCCGCGAGTTCCAGCATTTTGCGATAGTCCTGAAAAGGCTTGCAGTTGCGCCGGGCCGCGAACGTCTCGGCGTTCTTGATGTTGACGTCGGCGACGGCCACGATCCGGCAGTCCTTGGGCAGGGCGAGCAGTTGGCCGGCGCGCCGTCCCATGCCGATGTAGGCGATGCCGACGCGGTCGTTGGCGCCCGGTTGGCCGGGCGCACCCAGAACGCCGCTTGGCAGAATGAGCGGGCCACTCGCCGCCGCCGCGGCCAGCGCCGTGGAACGTTGAAGAAACTGTCTTCGAGAGACTCTCTCCGTGTGTGCCATGTTCTTGGCTCCAATCCTGTGGGATGGCAACGAAGCGCCGCGTTACATTCTCGAAAGAGTCTGGGAGAAATCGTAAGGCGTCGTCAAGGAATCTAAACGCACGTGTGCGAAGTTCGTAGTTCCTACTTCAGGGGTCGCTGGTTGTTCAAAACGCCCACTGAAGTGGGGACTACATGCTTTTCGCGCAATGTCCGAGAGGCTCCAAGAGAATCGAAAGAAACGCCCGTCCGTCCCGCCGGCTTGAAGTTTTCCTTGCATCTATCCGCCGAATGCTTCAAGAGCCTGTTGAAGCGCAAGCGATCCTTACCAAGGCGAGGTAGGCAAACATGACACACGATCCACGACACGGTTCGACAACAGCAATGCCGCACGGTCCCGTCAACGCCTGCGGTTGCTGCTCCATTTCGCGGCGCGGTTTCCTCGGCGCGATGGCGACCGGCGCGGCGGCCCTGGCGACGGGTTGCGCCCGCATGGGTTCTGCGGCCAGGGAAATCAACTCGCGCGAAACGATTGACCTGGCTGCGTTCCGACCGCGGCCGAAGGTCAGAATCATGGGCGCGGTGGTGCGGATCAAGCCGCCCTACTGGCTCAACTGGCCGGGGACATCTTATCCTCTGGAGGCCGAACGCGCCCGCTACTCGAAGGTCTTCGCCGATTCGGCGAAATCCGTGGGAGTCGGCTTCGAGGAGGATTCCGAACCGCTCGAAACGCCCGAGGCTGTGGCCGCGTTTATCAAGAAGATTCAGACCGAGAAACCCAACGCCATCCTGCTGCACCTCCAGCACATCCGGCAGTGGCCCGCCGTCGGCGAAATCGCCAAGGCCGGCATTCCGACGATCATCTTCGCGCCGGTGGGCACGGCTTTCACGCAACACGTCAAGACCATCTCGCGCCAACCGGGCGTCCACGTGATCTCGTCGCTCGAAACACCTGCGATCGAACAGGCCTTTCGCATGGTTCGCGCGAAGCATCAGTTCGATGAGACCCGCCTGCTCGTTGTCCGCGGCGAGGCGCGCACGGAGTCGGCCATCGAATGGCTGGGCATGAAGGTCCGCACGATTCCGCGCGTGACGTTTGAGGAACTGTTCAGCCGAACGCCCGAAAGCGACGAGGCGCGCGAGGTGCAACGCAAGCGGTTCCGCCACGCCGCCAGGATCGTCGAGCCGACCCGACAGGACGGCCTGAACGCCGCGCGCTCCTTTATCGCCGCCAAGCAGTTGCTGAAAGCCGAAGGCTGCAACGCCATCACGACCGACTGCCTGGGGATGGTCACGCAGCGCAAAGTGCCGACGCCGCCCTGCATGGGCGCGGCGATCTTTCAGGACACGGGCGTCACCTACGGGTGCGAGGCCGACGTTCTCGGCGCCGCGTCGCTGATGCTGAGCTCCTACCTTCTCGACAAACCGGGCTTTATGAACGACCCGGTGCCCGAGACCGTGAAGAACGTCCTCATCGTGGCCCACTGCGTCTGCGGCACGCGCCTGAACGACCTCAAGAAAGAGGACCACGAACCCTATATCCTGCGCAGCCACTCGGAGTCGGCCATCGGCGTCTCGACTCAGGTGCTGTGGCGGCCCGGCAATCGGGCAACTCTGGTGCGGTTCCAGAATCCGAAGACGATCATCGTGGACACGGGCACGGTCATGGGCAACGTCAAGACGCCGCCGGCCGGAGGGTGCCGCACGAGCGTCGAGATTCTGATGGACAACGTTGAGGACGTGCGCGACGTGCTCGGCTTCCACCAAAACGTTTTCTACGGCGACCACCGCCGTGACGTCGAAGCGTTCGCCCAGATGTACGGCATGGACGTGGTTCACTCGCCGGAGCATCCCGAAGCGAAGAAGCCGGAGCCTGCGGCCAAGAAGAAGGCGTGAGGCGCCCGTCTGAAAGACGGTATGTGTTTAGCGCCTCTCTGTAGCTCAGGCCCTTGTGGCCGTTTTGTGCTTTGGCCGAAAGAGCAAGAAGCAGAATCATGCCCTGGGAAAAGTGAAATCTCTGCCCCCTTTGCGAATCGCACATGAGGTCTTGTCATGCGTAAAGCGCGAATGACGTATTTCGAGAAAAATGATGTGCTTCACCTGACGGTTTCGGATGAACCGGAGGCGCAGAGCATCGAGATCAGCCCGAATATCACCGTGGAATTGAACGAACATGGGGAATTGATCGGGATCGAGATTCTGGAGGCAAGCGCATTCGTGCGCGATTCCATTTTG
>Ga0315274_10015874_pt1 | contig 10655 bp, 4 predicted proteins | sample YL17G02_20_MG_FD_203700 | JGI IMG/M metagenome (GOLD analysis project Ga0315274, IMG submission 203700) | Sediment microbial communities from Yellowstone Lake, YNP, Wyoming, USA - YL17G02_20 | ecosystem: Environmental > Aquatic > Freshwater > Lake > Sediment | place: USA: Wyoming | collected...
CCCTGTCGGGTGGGGGGGTGGTGGCGAGGGCACCGCCCCCACGACCGGCAGACAGGAATGTCTGTCCCACGATACCTCAACGGACTTGCGGCTAAACCACTTGGCAACCGACTTCCCGGTTGCGTTCCGGGCATCGCCCCGCCAGTCTTGCCGCCAAGCTTGACCCGCGATGCGCGCCGTCATCCAGCGAGTGTCCCAGGCCTCCGTCACCATCGGCGGCGAAGTCCGCGCCACCATTCCGCGCGGCCTGCTTGTGCTGGTGGCGGTCGAGGATGCGGACACGCCGGGAGACCTCGAATGGCTGAGCGGCAAGATCGCCCGACTCCGGGTGTTCAACGACGCGGACGGTGTGATGAACCGGTCGGTGCAGGAGACCGGGGGCGAGATCCTTGTGATCAGCCAGTTCACCCTGTTTGCCAGCACGAAGAAGGGGAACCGCCCCTCCTACAGCCGGGCCGCCCGACCCGAAGTCGCCGTACCGCTCTACGAAGCCTTCGTCCGCAAGCTGGCCCAAGACCTCGGCAGACCGGTCCGCACCGGTGAGTTCGGTGCCGACATGAAGATCAGCCTGACCAACGACGGGCCGGTGACGATCCTTTTCGACACGAAGGTGCGTGAGTAGCTCGCGAAGTTCGCGATTGCACCTCGCCGGAAGCGGGGTATCTTCCGGCCGCCATCGAGCGAACCAGAGACCATTATGCGATTCCCCAAAACTCTCCTGGCGGTTGCCGCCGCGCTGGCGATGACCGCGGTGTGCGCGGCCGCGAGTGACGCCGCCACCAAGCCGGCCGACAAGGCCGCGCCGACCAAAGCGGCCGCTTCCGAACTGACCGTCGATCTGAAGGTCAAGGGCATGACGTGACCCAGCGGTTGCGTTGCCCGAGTGCGGTCCGCACTCACCAAGGTTCCCGGAGTGATCAGCGCCGACGTCAGCATGCCCGACAAGGCGGTGGTCAAGTATCGCAAAGACAAGACCACGCCGGAGAAGATGATCGCCGCGATCAAGAAAGCCGGCTACTCGGCCGAGGTCCGCAAAGACAAGAGCGGCGAGAAGACGCCGGAGAGGGACGCGAAGAAGAGTTCCTAGCCGTCGCGCCCGGTCTGAGCTGGACAATCGGCTTTCGTCTGCCGCGTACCCGATCCGACCTAGCCCGCCCTTCGCTGCCAGACGGAGTTCTTGCCAACGACAGCCTACCCGAGGCGCTATTCCCGGCCTCGCTCCAACCGTTCGACCTCGGCCTTGAGCAGTTCCGTGATGCGGTGTTTGGCCAGATAGACCTGGTTGAGACTCAGCCCGAGCGTTCGAGCCACTTTCTTGGCCGGCCATTCCTTCTGAACGTAGAGGTCGAAGATCTGGAATTTCTCGGGGTCGGCTCGGCGGCGCACGTTCAGGAGGGCGGTCTGGACCACCTCGGCCTGCCATTCCTTCTCCAGCAGGGTATCCAGGCTCGCCGCGGCTGGGTCCGGGACACTCTCGATCAGCGCGGTGCGAAACCGGTTGGCGGTGCCAGTGGCGAGGGAGGCTCGCGCTCGCCGACGCCGGCGCAAGTGATCCAGGATGCGCCAACGCGTGAGTCTCAGCAGCCAGGCTTTGAACGAGCCTCGCTTCGGATCGTATTCAAAGGCAGGCATCTTCTTGGCCACTTCAAGGAACGTCTCCTGCACCACATCGTCCGCCTCGGCTTCGGTCAGTCCCGATCGGAGGGCTACGCTGCGAACGATGCGCTTGTACGTATCATGAAAATCCTCCCAGCTTGTCTGGTCATCCCACCGTCTGACCCGGCGCAACAGACTCGACCGGGTTCGGATCGAATCGTCCTGGGGAGGCACCATGCGCGAGTATGGGTCTGTCGCCGCACGCCTGGCAACCCAAATACTGGTCTCACGGTTTCCGCAGCCGGAAGAAGAGGGAGGTGGCGGGCACATCGAGGGTGATGCGTTGCCAGCCACCGAGCTGTTCCGGCGCAAAGACCGGGACAGGAGTCCATTGGGCCGGGTCGAGACTCCCGGTCGTCTCCAACTGGTACCCCGCCGCATCCGCCGGCCATTCCAGCACCATCACCGTCGGACTGCCCTCGAGCCGAACCCTCAACTTCGGCCACAGCTCCACCTGCCCCACCCAGTGCTCGACCACGTCGATGGCGTTGCTCACCGCCACCCGGTAGGCACCCTCCCCGCTCGACTGCAGATTGGTCAGCAGCAGCGTCTGGTTGGTCGCCCCCGCAATCCGCTCGTCCTCCCGATACCACTGACACTGCGCCGCCGGCAACGCGTTGCTCACCCCCACGCTCAACGTCAAACTTCCCCCCGGGCTCACCAGCGCGTTCGTCCACGTGCCGCTCACCGCCGGCGCCCGCCCCAGCGCCCAGTTCAACGTGATCTGCCCCTGCGCCAACTCCACCCCGTCCACCGCCACCCAATACTGCCGCCCCGCCTCCACTTCGATCAACTCCCGCGACCGATGCATCCCCGGCCCGCTCACCGCACACCCCACCTTCTCCATCTGCAAGAGCGCATTGGTCGGCGTGTAGGCGGCCAGGACCGTGTCAATGGCACTGCCCTGCGTGTCCAGCGCCAGCGTGCCCGAGTAGTTGGGCTTAACCACCAGCCAACGCGTGGCGTTGCAGATCACCCCGCAATGGTTCTCCTGCGCACTGGTCGTCCCCAGGCTGTTGTCCAGGATATGATGGTCCACGTCCCCGGCCGCCACCTGAATCATGGGCGCGCCCGAACCGTCTTTGGGCGGGGGTCCCGGCGGAGGCTTGCCGCCGCCGAGCTCTGTCAGGTTGAACGTATCCTCGAGCTTGTCCTGGGACGACACCGCCGGCTCGGGCCCGATCTCGAGCGCCACCAGCACGCTCTCCAGGCCCCGGCCCAGCGCGTTGGTGATCGCCACGGTGTAGAAGCCCACGTCCGCCGCCTGCACGTTCGATAGCGCCAGCTCACGATTGGTCGCCCCCAGGATGCCGAGGCCGTTGAGATACCATTGGTAGGTCAACCCCTGGCCGCTGGCCACCACGCGGAAGGTCGCACTCGACCCTTCCCGCACGGTCTGGCTTAGTGGGACCGTCACGATCACCGGCAGAACTTGCGCCGTCGGTTCCAGTTCCCAGGTCAGAATGAACGTGCCCTGTTCCCCGACAAAGCCATCGATCGCAATCTGGTATTCAGTCCCTTGGACGGCATTGAACTGGAGTTGGCTGGTCACGTAGCCGCCCCGGTCTTCGTCCGCCGCCACCGATACGAGATTCGTCACACTGGTCCCGACATAGACCCCCAGCAACGTGTCAAACGTGCTGCCGACCGTCCGCAAGGTGGCGATCCCGGAAGCGGGCGCAGTCCAGGCATACCAGACGGAGTTGGAGCCGAACTTGCCGGCGTGGAACGGCTCGCCCAGCTCGCGGGTGGCCCAGCGGTTGGTGCCGCCGATGGAGTTGGTCCAGCCGGTGATGGCGCTGCGATTGGCAAAGTCGTCCCCCGGCGGCACCTGGGGCACCGCGATCACCAACAACGTCGGATCGCTGGTCACCACGCCAAAGACATTGCCCACGACCACCCGGTAGCTGCCGCCGTCGCTCAGTTGGACGTTGGGGATGGTGTAAGTGGCGTTGGTGGCGCCGGGGATATTGACGCCGTTCTGGCGCCACTGATAGCGCCACGGCGGCGTGCCGCTGACGACCGCGGTCAGCGTGACAGTGGAGCCCAAGGCGGCCGGCGTGCTCTCGGGCAACGGCTCCAGTACCGGCGGAGATACCACACCCATCCGAGCCACCCGGCTGGTGACGGTGCCCCGCGCGTTGCTCACCACACAGCGGTAGTCGCCCGCGTCCGTTACGGCGACCGACTCGAAGCGGAGGGTTGCGTTGGTTGCGCCACTGACCACTGACCACTGACCACTGACCACTGACCTGTACCATTGGTAACTGAGTGGCGCGTCACCCAAGGCCATCACCTGGAGCGTGGCGCTGATGCCGGCGAGCACGGTTTGGCTTGCGGGCTGCACCGCCAGCCGGGGCGAACCATCACGCACCAGCGCCAAGCTGTGATTCCCACCCGCGGCAATCCCCACCACATGGTCCAAACCCGAGGGCACACTCGTCTGCCCGTAATCATTGGCACCCCAGGCGACCACGGTGCCATCGGCTCGCAGCGCCAGGCTGTGAGAAGAACCAGCGGCAATCGCCACGACGTCGATCAGCCCCGTAGGCACAGTGGTTTGTCCGTAATGGTTGTCACCCCAGGCAACCACCGAGCCGTCGGCCCGCAGCGCCAGGCTGTGAGAAGAACCCGCGGCAATCGCCACCACGTTGTTCAGACCCGCAGGCACGTCGGTCTGCCCGGCCCAGTTGTAACCCCAGGCGACGACCGTGCCGTCGGCTTTCAGCGCCAGGCTGTGTGAATAACCAGCGGCAATCGCCACCACGTTGTTCAAACCCGGTGGCACACTCGTCTCCCCAGAATTGTTGGCACCCCAGGCGACGACCGTGCCGTCAGATTTCAGCGCCAGGCTGTGAGAAGAACCCGCGGCAATCGCCACCACGTTGTTCAGACCCGCAGGCACGTCGGTCTGCCCGGCCCAGTTGTAACCCCAGGCGACGACCGTGCCGTCGGCCCGCAGCGCGAGGCTGTGATACTCACCCGCGGCAATCGCCACCACGTTGCTCAGACCCGCGGGCACCGTCGCCTGCCAGTAAGGGTCGTCACCCCAGGCGACGACCGTGCCGTCGGCCCGCAGCGCCAGGCTGTGGGCGCCACCGCCAGGTTCTCCACCCGTGGCAATCGCTACCACGTTGGTCAGACCCGCAGGCACGGTCATCTGCCCAGACCAGTCGCCGCCCCAGCCGACCACAAACGATGGCACCACGCTTAGGGTGGCTTCCGCACTGAGGACCGTGCCGAAGGCGTTGCTGACCGAGACCCGGTAGCGGCCCTGGTCGGCCAGTTGGACCGTGGGCCAGCTCAGCGTTGCGTTGGTCGCGCCACTGACCACTGACCACTGACCACTGACCACTGATTTCTCCCACTGATAACTCAGCGGCAGGCTCCCGACGGCGGCCACGTCAAGGAAGCGACTCATGCCTGTAACGGCCATCTGGCTGGCGGGCTGGCGGATCAGGAGCGGGGGGCCCGCCAACGCCTGAATGGCCAGGTCGAACGTAATCCCCTGGTATTCACTATCCTGGTGCACTTCCGCCGCCAACACGTTGGTTCCTCGCACGAGCAACGCTGGGTTGAGAGCGATCACAGGAGAGGGCTCTTGATCGGTACTCCAAGGCACCCAAGTACCATAATTGACCGGGCCCTCCGGCATGTTCCACCGATACGCTTCCGTGCCGTTCAAATAGGCAATCACCCCGCCGTCCACCAGGTTCGAGGCCACCAACGAAAGGGTCGCTGGATCCTCCCCGAGCGTGAACCGGGTGCGGAAATAATAGGTGGTGATTGGCCGCCCCAGCGCATTCGTCGGGGCCAGGACCGTCCGGACCCAGGGCGTCGCCGCCGGGTTCTCTTCTACCGCCAGCGCCCCCGGTCCCTCCGGCCAGCCGGTGTCGTCGAAAGCCACCTCCCGCCAGGCCGTCCCGAGGTCCGTGCCGGATTGATCGTATTTCCAGACCTGGCCCAGGGGCAGTGCGCTCCGCGCTTCGAGCAGGCTGACTTCGGCGCTGGTGACCGTGCCGAAGGCATTGCTCACCACCACCCGGTAAACGCCCCAATGGTTGGACTGGAACCCGGTCAAGGTCAGGCTGGCCTGGGTGGCGCCGGGCAGATCCACGCCATTGAACTGCCACTGGTAGCGGAGCGGCAGGGCACCCTGGCCAGACGCGCTCAACGTCACGCTACCACCGCTCGGGACAATCTGGCTGAGAGGCTGGGACACAATCGCCGGAAGCAGCGACGGGCCCCAGAACACCTGGTCCACCCAGCCGGCATCCTGGCCGACACTCCCGCTGCCATTCTTGGCATAGACCCACTCGACGGTGTGCCGGCCCGGCCCCAGGCTGAGGCTGCGCGACTGCCAATCCACTTCCCCGGAAAGACTCGCTTGCACCACCCCGTCCACCAGGAACCGCAATTCGTCCGCCCCCGCCTCCGAAGAGACTCTCCACCAAAACGCCAGGGCCCCGGGTCCGATCACCGTGGTGCCCAGCCGGGATTGCTGGCCATGATCCAGCGCGCCGCTTTGCGCCGCCTCCACCCCGTCGTGCGTGGTCACACTCTGAGCGAACCACGCTGCGTCACTGCTCGTGCGCCAAGCCAGACCGGCCTGGTCGAGCGCCTCGGGCAAACGCGCGCCCGACCCCACCAGCGCCAGGCTGTGAGAAGAACCTGCGGCAATCGCCACCACGTTGCTCAGCCCCGCTGGCACCGTCGCCGGCCCGTAAGAGTTGTCGCCCCAGGCGACCACCGTACCGTCAGACTTGAGCGCCAGGTTGTGAGACTCACTCGCGGCAATCGCCACCACGTCGGTCAGACCCGCAGGCACATTCGTCTGCCCATTCTCGTTGTCACCCCAGGCGACCACTGTGCCGTCGGCTCGCAGCGCCAGGCTGTGGCCCGAGCCTGCCGCAATCGCCACCAAGTTGCTCAGACCCGCCGGCACCGTGGCTTGCCCGTAGGAGTTGTAACCCCAGGCGACCACGGTGCCGCCGGACTTCAGCGCCAGGCTGTGATAGGTACCCGCGGCAATCGCCACCACGCTGTTCAGACCCGCGGGCACAGTGTCCGCCCCCCAGGCGACCACGGTGCCGTCAGACTTCAGCGCCAGGCTGTGACCCCATCCTGCGGCAATCGCCACCACGTCGGTCAGACCCGTAGGCACCGTCGCCTGGTTCCAATTGTTCAATCCCCAGGCGACCACCGTGCCGTCGGCTTTCAGCGCCAGGCTGTGTGAATAACCCGCGGCCAGGACTACCACGTTGGTCAGACCCGCAGGCACATTCGTCTGCCCATGCGAGTTGTCACCCCAGGCGACCACCCAAGAAGGCTCCACGCTCAGCATGGCCTCACTACTGACCACCGTCCCGAAGGCGTTGCTCACCACGACCCGGTAGCGGCCTTGGTCGCCCAGTTGGAGCGTGGGACAGTCCAGCGTCGCGTTGGTGGCTCCACTGATCACCGACCACTGACCACTGACCACTGACCTCTCCCACTGGTAGCTCAGCGGCTGGCTCCCCACTGCAGTCACCTCGAAGGAGCCATACAGACGCGGAAGCGCCCGCTGGCTGGCAGGCTGCCGGATCAGCAGCGGGGGACCGGCCGCGGTCTGCAGGACCAGGCCGAAGACAACATCCGAGCTGATCGCGTCGGCTTGATGCACCTCGACGGCGAGGGTGTTCTCCCCTGTTACCAGGCTTGCCGGCGCAAGGACCGTCAGCTCGAAGACACCTTCGTCGCCAGTGGCTACCGTCCGGTTGGCGAAGGTGCCGGCCGTGACCGGGCCGTCTGGCATGCCGAGGCGATAGAGTTGCGCGCCGTTGAGGCACACTATCGCGCCGTCATCCACCAGGTTCGAGGCCACCAGCGACATTGCCCCCGGATCCCCGTCGAAGGTGAAGCGGGTGCGAAAATAGTAGGTGTTGATCTTCTGTCCGAACGCGTTTGTTAAGGAAAGGCGGGTGCCAATCAAGGGCGCCACGGCGGGACTGTCCTCCACCGCCAGCACCCCCGGTCCCTGCGGCCAGGTTGAGTCGCCGAAACCGACTTCTCGCCAAGCCGTGCCTAGGTCCGTGCCGGATTGATCGTATTTCCAGACCTGGGCCAGGGGCAGCGCGGTCCGCACTTCGACCAAGCTGGCCCCGGCACTGGTCGCTGTGCCAACCGCATTGCTGACCACCACCCGGTAAACTCCCCAATGGTTGGACTGGAACCCGGTCAAGGTCAGGCTGGCCTGGGTGGCGCCGGGCAGATCAAGGCCGTTGCACTGCCACTGGTAGGAGAGCGGCAGCGGGGGGGCCTGGCAAGCCACGCTCAACGTCACGCTAGCCCCGGCCAGGACAAACTGGCTGAGCGGCTCGGACACAATGACCGGAAGCAGCGACTGGCTCCAGAACACCTGGTCCACCCAGCCGGCATCCTGCCCGGCACTCCCGCTGTCGTTCTTGGCATAGACCCACTCGACGGTGTGCCGGCCCGGCCCCAGGCTGAGGTTGCGCGGCTGCCAATCCAATTCCCCGGAAAGGCTCGCTTGCACCACCCCATCCACCAGGAACCGCAGTTCGTCCGCCCCCGTCTCCGACGACACTTTCCACCAAAACGCCAGCCCGCCCGGTCCGATCACCGTGGTGCTCAGCCGGGATTGCTGGCCATCGCCCAGCGCGCCGCTTTGCGCCGCCTCGACTCCGTCGTGCGTGGTCACGCTCTGGGCGAACCACGCTGCGTCACCGCTGGTCCGCCAAGTCAAACCAATCCGGTCGAGCGCCCTGGGCAACTGCGCGCCCGGCCCCACCAACACCAGGCTGTGAGATTCACCCGCGGCAATCGCCACCACGTTGGTCAGGCCCGCAGGCACATTGGCCCCCGCGCCTGAACCCCAGCCGACGACCGTGCCGTCCGCCTGCAGGGCCAGGCTGTGAGATCCACCCGCAGCAATCGCCACTACGTTGCTCAGACCCGCAGGCACAGTCGCCTGCCCAGCCCAGTTGTCACCCCAGGCGAGCACCGTGCCGTCGGCCCGCAGCGCCAAGCTGTGAGATCCACCCGCAGCAATCGCCACTACGTTGCTCAGACCCGCCGGCACAGTCGCCTGCCCAGCCCAGTTGGCACCCCAGGCGAGCACCGTGCCGTCGGACTTCAGCGCCAAGCTGTGACCGTAGCCCGCGGCGATCGCCACGACGCTGCTCAGACCCGCAGGCACATTCGTCTGCCCATTCTCGTTGTCACCCCAGGCGACCACTGTGCCGTTGGCCCGCAGCGCCAGGTTGTAGAAATCGCCCGCGGCAATCGCCACCACGGCGCTCAGACCCGCGGGCACCACCGCCTGCCCGTAAGAGTTGTAACCCCAGGCGACCACCGTGCCGCCGGACTTCAGCGCCAGGCTGTGATAGGTACCCGCGTCAATCGCCACCACGCTGTTCAGACCCGCGGGCACAGTGTCCGCCCCCCAGGCGACCACCGTGCCGTCGGACTTCAGCGCCAAGCTGGGATTCCGACCCCCGGCAATCGCCACCACGTTGCTCAGACCCGCAGGCACATCCGTCTGCCCATATGTGTTATCGCCCCAGGCCGCGACGGGAACCACGGCAAGCCAGGCCGCCGGACTCACCACCGCACCGAATGGGTTGCTGACAACCGCCGAGTACTGGCCCGCCTGGCTGTAAGTCACCTGGCTCAAGTGCAACACCGAGTCGGTCGCGCCGGGGATGTCCACCCCGTTGAATCGCCACTGGTAGCTCAACGGGAGTGAGCCCCCCGCCTCCACAATGAAAACCGACGGACCGCCCAGCCAGGCCACTTGGTTGGCCGGTGGAAGCTGAATCACCGGGGGTGCCTCCACGACCGTCAATTGGGCCTCCGCGCTGGCCGTCCGGCCCAGCCCATCGGTTACCACCACCGTATAGACGCCGGCATCGCCCAGTTGCAGATTCGTCACCGTGAGCAACGAGCGGGTCGCCCCGGCCAGGTCGCTGTCGTTGTGCTGCCATTGATAGCTCAGCGGGGGTGTGCCAGTGGCCGGTGCGTAGAATCGCATGTCGCGACCGGTGGAGGCGATCCGCCTCGCCGGTTGCACGGTCACCCAGGGTAACCCTCCATCCCCCTCGCCCGCCAGGGCCAGGCTGTGCTGGGAACCCGCGGAAATCGCCACCACGTGGTCCAGATCCGCAGGCACATTCGTCTGCCCAGACGAGTTGTCACCCCAGGCGACCACCGTGCCGTCGGCCTGCAGCGCCAGGCTGTGACCTTCCCCAGCCGCAACCGCCACTACGTTGCTCAGCCCCGCAGGCACATTCATCTGCCCATTATAGTTACTGCCCCAAGCGACGACCGTGCCGTCGGCCCGCACCGCCAGGCTGTGACTGTAACCTGCGGCGATCGCCACCACGTTGGTCAGTGCCTGTCCCGCCAACGTCACCACGCCGCTCGAATAATAGGGCTCACTCGTGGTCGGGACCCCGGTAGCCTGTCCGCGAGAGTTGAACCCCCAGCCCACGACGGTGCCGTCGGCCCGCAGCGCCAGGCTATAATCAATACCGGCGGCAATCGCCACCACGTTGGTCAGTGTCTGTCCTGCCAACGTCACCACACCGCTGGAGGAATAAGGTGAAGACGTGCTTGGGACGCCGGTGGCCTGACCGTACGTGTTGTAGCCCCAGCCGACCACCGTGCCGTCAGCCCGCAGCGCCAAACTGTGAGATCCGCCCGCGGCGATCGCCACCACGTTGTTCAGACCCGCAGGCACATCGGCCAGCGCGCCTGAACCCCAGCCGACCACGGTGCCGTCGGCCCGCAGCGCCAGGCTGAAACCGTCGGGCAACCCACCACCCGCGGCAATCGCCACCACGTTGCTCAGACCCGCAGGCACCGTCGCTTGTCCATAAGAGTTGTTACCCCAGGCGACGACGGTGCCGTCGGCCCGGAGCGCCAGGCCGTGCTGGCTACCTGCGGCAATCGCCACCACGTTGCTCAGACCCGCAGGCACAGTCGCTGCCGAGCCCAGA
>Ga0315274_10015878_pt1 | contig 10653 bp, 8 predicted proteins | sample YL17G02_20_MG_FD_203700 | JGI IMG/M metagenome (GOLD analysis project Ga0315274, IMG submission 203700) | Sediment microbial communities from Yellowstone Lake, YNP, Wyoming, USA - YL17G02_20 | ecosystem: Environmental > Aquatic > Freshwater > Lake > Sediment | place: USA: Wyoming | collected...
CGACCAAAGCTTTGAGCGCCGCCGGCCGGAGGAGAGGCAGGTCGGCCGGGACGACCAGAACATCCTCCCCCGCTTCGTCCTCGATCTTTTTCTTGGCCGCGAGGACGGCATGGGCGGTGCCCTTGGGCGATTCCTGCTCGGCCGGCCGGGCCCCGACGGCGGCCGCTTCGGCCAAGACTCTCTCCTTGTCCGGCCCGGCGACGACCAGAATCCCGTCGGGCTTCGCCCCCAAGACGGCGTCCAAAACCAGCCGGAGCATGGAAGTCCCGAGGAGAGGATGGAGGACCTTCGGGGTCTCGGACCTGAAACGGGACGATTTCCCCGCCGCCGGGACCAAGGCGATCAGCCGGCTGGTCATGGGACCCGGGTGATGAGCCTGAACCTCTTGTCATCCCAGAGAGGCTCAAAATCGGCCTCATTCTGGGCCAAGATTCGGTAGGACTTGTCGAGTTGGATAGCCTTCCGCAGGGATTCGAGGCCGGCGTCGGTTCGCCCCATTACGCAGTAAAGGCCGGCTAGAAGAAAATGGATCCGGGCGTCCTCAGGACCGAGCTTCAGGGCTTTGTCGAGCAGCTGCTCGGCTTCCGCGCGTTCTCCGGAATTCATTTTGAAGACCGCGTAATAGAAAAAATCGCCGGCCGTCTTCAAAGTCACGGCGGCCTTGGACTCCTTGAGTTTCTCCAGGCTGATCGCGAGATAAGTTTTCGCCCGGTCGACCATCTCCCGCTCGGCCGGAAACTTCTCGACGAAAACCCGAAGCGTCTCGGCCGACTTGTCGAACTTGCCCTTGCGGAACTCCTTGACCGCCTCGGTGTAAGCCGTCATCGCTTTCTGGTATTCGTCTTTCTTGGTTTTCTCGTCCTTCATGAAGAGCTCCCAAATCTAAGATGCGCCGTATTTTACTCGAATTCCGCGGCCCCGTCAAAGAGGAGGGCTTGGAGTGGAAGGCTCGCTCCCTGCGCAGAATGACCACAATCGAATCTGCTCCGGAGAACGGCCTCCGACATTCCCGGAAACGCTTACGTGATTCTGGGCTCCCCCTTGTTCAAGGGGGAGTAGAGGGGGTGAGTCTCAATAAGAGCGAAGTCCGAAAAGCGTTTCCGATTCTCGGCGCCTCGGTCTCTTGGATAAACGACCTTTCACCATGTCCCTCGTTGGGCGTTGTCGGTCTTCTACCCCCCGGCGTCCGAGAATCCGGGAACCTCGAAGAGCGTCTGCGGGGCGGCAAACCCTCATCACGTTCCGGCCGTCCCCGGTCGCGTGCCGGCGAGCAACGAAAGAAGAAGCGAAATTACAATCTGCATGACGGTCGGGGGGCTCGGGTTGGAGACTCGCCCCATCATAGACAAACGAGAATCCGGTGTAGTCTAAGTCGGCGCTTTGTCCTCGCCCCGTCTCAAGAAGAAAATTTTCGGAAAGGGCTGCGGAAATCGTGCAAAATACAAGAAAAAAGGGTTCAGCAAACCGTGACCGTCAGGCCGCGCTCGTCGATTTCGAAGCCGAAGAAGCGGGCCCGCGGATTCAACGGGCTCTGGGTGAGGGACCGACGGACCGCGGCCGCGTCCCGCTCCGACCGGCAGACCATGAGCAGAAATCCGCCGCCGCCCGCGCCCAGGAGTTTGGCCCCCCAGATGTGCTTCCGGATCCGGCGGAGGATGCCCTCGATTTCCGGCGTCGTGGAGTCCGGGTCGATTTGCTTATTGAGGTTCCAGGCGACGTCGATCAATTCGCCGAACCGGCGGAAATCCTTGCGCGACATGGCGTCGACCATGCGCGGTGGATAAGCCCGGAGGCGGCGGAGCGTGTCCATCGTCGCCTTGTCACGGTCGAGATAATGCCCGACGACCGAGCGGAGGATGTTCTTGGCGAGGCGGCGGATCCCCGTGTAATACAGGAGTGTCGCCGCGCCGTTCCGCCGCGGATCCAGGACGTCGGCCGGGACATAATAAACGAGCGGGTCCGGGACGAGACCGGGCTCGGTCGTGATCATTTTGACGCCGGGGAGGACGCCGCCGATCTGGTCCTGCCACCCGCCGCCCGTGGTCAGTTCCTGCTCGAGCTGGAGGACTTTGTAAAAAAGCTCGTCCGAGGTCAAAGCCCGTCCGACCATCCGGGATATGACGCCCATGAGGACGGCGCCCATGATGCTCGACGTGCCGAGCCCGCTTCCGCTCGGGATCGCGGCCAGGGTCGTAAGCTCGATGCCGCCGCCGAAACGCCGGAGCATGTCCCGGAGGGTCCGGACCCCCGCGGGCCAGCGGGCGTGGGTCGGCGAGAATCCCGAGAGCGCCAGGGCGGCCTTGGCCAGGCCGAACCGGCTCGCCGGGTCCTTGTAATCCAGGAGCTCGGCGAGCTCCCGGATCCGGATCCCCACGCCGTGATCGATCGACCCGATCCGGATGTCGAGCGCCTCGGTGACGCGGGCGTAGGCATGGATCGGAGGCTGGCCGTTGAGGGTGACGGCGGCGTTGATCACACAACCGCCGCGTTCGAGGGCGTAGGGCGGCGTGTCGGTCCAGCCGCCGCCGAGATCGAGACGGGCGGAAGCGCGGCCCCAGATGATCTCGTCCGAGCGCAGGGAATTCTCGGGATAGGCGGGCCGGCGCCGCTCGCCGAAGACGATTGTCCGGCCGATCGTATCGAAGGCGGTAGCCTGAAGGGCCCGGGCCCAGGCCGCCGGCGTGACGCCGAGGCCGAGCCCCATCCTCTCGATCTGGGCGCGTTCTTCGGCTTCGAGCGCGTCGCCGACTCGATCGCGAAAGACGAGCCAGGCGCCCTTTCGGAAAGGCCGGCCGGCGAGAAAGGCGGTGCCGAGGGTGTGGAGAATCCGGGCAAGGTCGAGTTGCCGGACGCCGCGGGATGTCCGCGCCTCGGCGCAGATCGACTTGAGGAATTTCGCCAGCCAATCGCCGATGGCCGCCCGGTCCGCTCCACCCCATAAGGCGATGAGCTCGGCGGCCGAAAAATCGGGCTCGTTCTTGAAGTGCTGGACAGAGGGAAGCATTTATTTGCCCCGGAGCGCCTTCACCTGGGCCTTGATCCAGGGATAGGTCCGGGCGATCCCGTTCCGGAGCGAAAACTGCGACGTCCAACCGATCGAGGCGATGCGGTCGTTCGTGAAATTGCGGGCTTTGACGCCGACAGGTCCTGAAACGTGCTTGAAATGGACCGTCTTGCCGGCCACGGCGGCGATCGTCCGGGCGAGCTCGTCCACCGAGACATACTCGCGGCGGCCGATGTTGACGCCGTTCTCGAGTCCGGAATGCATCAGCCGGACGATGCCCTCGACCATGTCGTCGATAAAGGTATAAGCCCGCATGGCCGAGCCGTCGCCCCAGACTTCGATCGTGCCTCCGCCTTCGGCCTCGGCCTCGGCGATCTTGCGGCAGAGGGCGGCGGGGGCTTTCTCCCGGCCTCCCCGCCAGGTGCCCTCGGGGCCATAGCAGTTCTGGAAGCGGGCGATCCGGACGATCATCCCGAAGCGCCGGCCGTAGGCCATGGCGGTGCGTTCCGCGTAAAGCTTCTCCCAGCCGTATTCGTTATCGGGGAGGGCGGGATAGGCGTCGCCCTCGGTGAGCTCGGGCTCGTCGGCCCGCATGTCCCGATAAACGCATGCGGACGAAGAGAAGAAATAACGCTTGACGCCCTGGACGGCGGCGCTGTGGCTCATCTGGATATTGATCAGGCCGCTGTTGCGCATGATCTCGCACTCGGCGGAGTGGATGAATCCCATCCCCCCCATGTCGGCGGCCAGTTGATAGACCTCGTCGAAAGCGGCCCCGCCGGGGAGATCGACGGCGGTATGGCAATTCCGCTCCTCGCGGAGGTCGAGAATCGGGTATTCATCGGCTGCGGTGGGCGAGAATTCGGGATATTTGAGGTCGACGCCGCGGACCCAATACCCGTCATTTTTCAGGCGCTTGACGAGATGGCTGCCGATGAACCCGCCGGCGCCGCACACCAGGGCTTTTTTCATGGTCGATGCTCCTTCGGGGAATCATCATACCAAAAATATCGGGGGACGCGATACCTAGGAGACATCGAAATGTAGCATTAGGTCGTCTAATTTCATATCTTGTTGTTTCTCTCTCTGGAGAAAAAAGGATGAAAGATCCCTCAAAGTTGAGAGAACGATAATCGAAAGAATTTAAACGATATATCTTTTTGACAAGAGAGCGCGGACGGCCTGGAGGTGGAGGCGATGGCCGGCTTTATACGCCGAAACGAGGCCGATAAGAGGCCGGCCCAACAAGGCCAAGTCGCCGGCGAGGTCGAGGAGCTTATGGCGGACGAATTCGTCCGGGAACCGAAGCGGAGGATTGACGATCCCCGCTTCGTCCAGGACGATCGTGTTTTCATAAGATGCACCGCGGGCAAGTCCCTGCCGGCGGAACCACTCGACATCCTTAAGAAATCCGAAGGTGCGGGCCGGCGCGATTTCCCGGGTGAATTCCGGCCAAGACAAGGCGAGGGACCGGCTCTGGAGGCCGATCATCGGATGGTCGTAAGAGATTGTATATGAAAGAGTTAATCGCTTCTTATCCCCAGCTTCCGCGGGCTCAAACCGGATCCAAGCGTCTTTTTCCTCGACGGTAAAAGCCTGGACAATGCGCCAAGAGGATTGAGAAATTTTAAGATCGGCCGTCCCCGCCTTTTCGATGGCCTGGGCGAACGGAAGCGCGCTGCCGTCCATGATCGGGATTTCGTCGGCGTCGAGATCGATGACACAGCTTCCGATCCCGGCCGCCCAAAGGGAAGCGAGGAGGTGTTCGACGGTCCCGACCCGAAAATTCTCGCCTTCGAGGACGGTGCTGCTCGACGTCACGGCCTTATGTGGATTCAGGAGCATTTCGGCTCCGCCCAAGTCGGTTCGACGAAAAAGGATTTGCCCCTCTTCGGACGGACGGAGGCGAAGGTGGACGGAGTGGCCGGAATGAACCCCGATTCCTTCGATGAAGATATCTTCGCGAAGCGTTTTCACCGGCCCATTTTAGCAAAGAAGGGGTCAAACCTACACATCTGACATTTTGCCATAGTAACCATTCTTATGGCACTCATTCTTCCTTTCGAGGATAATTTTGTCAGATGTGTAGGTTTGACCCCGTTTTTTTGATAAAATTCGGGCATGAAATCCCAGATCGAAGATATCCTGACGAAAGTCCACAAAGGGGAAATGAACCCGCGGGAAGCTCTCTTAATCCTTAAGGACTACCCCTACCAGGACCTCGATTTCGCCAAAGTGGACCACCATCGCGAAATCAGGAAGGGTTTCCCTGAAATCATCTACGGCCTGGGAAAGACCGACGATCAGATCGTCAAGATCGCCAAGGCGATCGTCCGGAAAGGCAGCAACCTCCTCGTCACCCGCGTCGAAGCCTCGACCTTCGCCAAGCTGAAAAAAGCTATCCCCAAGGCGGAATATAACACCCTCGGCCGGATCATCTCCTTGAAACAGAAGACGGCCGTCTCGGGCAAGGGCAAAATCCTCATTCTGACCGCCGGGACGTCCGACATCCCCGTCGCCGAAGAGGCGTTCGTCACTTGCGACGTCCTGGGAAACGACGCCGAGCGGGTGTATGACGTCGGCGTCGCCGGACTCCACCGCCTTTTCGGCGAATACGACAAGATCAAGAACGCCCGGGTCATCATCACCATCGCCGGCATGGAAGGCGCCCTGCCCAGCGTCGTCGCCGGCCTGTTCTCGGTCCCGATCGTCGCCGTTCCGACGAGCGTCGGCTACGGGGCGAGCTTCAAGGGCGTGGCCGCCCTCCTGGCGATGCTCAATTCCTGCCCGGGCGGGGTGGCCGTGGTCAACATCGACAACGGTTTCGGCGCCGCCTACCTCGCCTCGTTGATCAACCATCTATAAGGCCATATCATTTCTTTTCTTTCTACAAAGCGAGTAGGAACGGCCGGAACGTGATGAGGGTTTGCCGCCCTGTAGACGCTCTTCGAGGGTCCCGGATTTTCGGACGCCGAGGTTTCGGAGACCATCAAGGCTGACCTGAGATCTACGAGCTGGTAAAGGGGCAAAAGCGTAAGGTCCGAGGCGCCGAGAAGGAACGTCGAAGGGTGGTTCATCAAACCCGATCTGGAGTGAAGGCCGTTTCTCCGAGCGCCCCTTGACAAAGTGTCGGGGTAAACCTATATTCTTATAAACTTTGGAGATCATTGAACAAGTTCGGGGGGCGGCGAATATCGTCGAACTCGCCGGACAATACACCACCCTCCGGCAACGGGGCCGGAAATTCGTGGGACTCTGCCCGTTCCACGCCGAAAAATCCCCTTCCTTCACCGTGGACGCCGATAAACAGCTCTACCACTGCTTCGGCTGCGGGGTCGGCGGGGACGTCTTCTCCCTGGTCATGGAGAAGGAGAACCTGAGCTTCCCCGAGGCCCTGAAACACCTCGCCGAACGCTACAACATCCCCCTCCCCCGGCGGAATCTCACCCCCCAGGCCTTGAAGCTCGAAGAACAGGTCCAGAATCTCAACGAATCGGCCCTGGCCTTCTTCCGGAAAAGCCTCCAGGCGACACCGGAAGGGAAACAGGCCCTCGATTACCTCAAGAAGCGCGGCCTCACCGACGCCCTCATCGAGGAGTTCAAGCTCGGCTACGCTCCGAATTCCTGGAACGCCATGATGTCCCACTTCAAGGCCAAGGGCGTCGCCGAAAACCTCCTCGAAAAGGCCGGCCTTGCCCTTCCCGGACGGAAAGCGGGCGAATATTACGACCGCTTCCGCGGCCGGGCCATCTTCCCGATTTTCAGCCTGACCGGAAAAACGGTAGGCTTCGGCGGCCGGTCTCTTTTCGACCAGGATCCCAAGTATCTCAACTCCCCGGACACCCCCGTCTATACCAAAGGCCGTCTCCTCTACGGCTTGAACTTCACGAAAGACCACATCCGAAACGCGGGCGAGATCATCCTCGTCGAAGGGTATACGGATTTTCTGTCCCTTTACCAGGCCGGGTTCAAAAACGTGGTCGCCTCCCTGGGCACGGCCCTCACCCCCAACCAGGTCGCCCTCGCCCTCCGCTTCGCCCCCAAGGTCGTCATCAACTATGACGGGGACGCGGCCGGAAAACTTGCGACGTCCCGCGCTATCCCCTTACTCTTCGAAAGCGACATTGAAGTCTCGGTGCTGATTCTGCCTGAAAATCTCGACCCGGACGGCTATCTCAAAAAATACGGGCCGGAAAAATATCGCTTGATGATTGAGAAAAATCGGACTCCTCTGATCAATTTTCTAATCGGCCATTTTTCGCCGAAGGATCCGACGAATACGCCCGAAGAGAAGAAAAAAATCGCGGTATCGGTCTTACAGACGACCTTGATCAATCCCGACAGCCTCAAGGGCAGCGAGTATCTAAAACAGATGTGCGAACGGCTCGGGATCGAAGAGAACATCGTGAGAAATTCCCTGACGATAAAATTCAAAGACGCGGATCGAATGAATGTCGGCGAATTCCTCCCCGCCGAAAAGCGTCTCCTCCAGATCGTTTTCGAAAGCCCGGAGCTGCGGCCCGCCGTTTTCGCCGAAATCGGGGAGGGCGACCTCCAGGGCTTGAAAAGCGAGCCGATTTTTAGGATAATATTCGATTCGTTCAGAAAGGACCAAAACCTCATCATCCACGAAATCCAGAAGGAGATCGGGCCGTCTCTTTCCCGGCAGCTCTCGAAGGCGATGGTCGAAAGGGGCGCCCCCCCCTCGGTCGAGGAGGCCTTGGACTGCCTTTGCGCATTACAGATTTCGTGCAAAGAGACTGCGTTACGCAAAGTTCAGGTTGAAATCGCCCGGGAGGAACGCAACGGCGACCGGGCCAAGGTCGAAGCCCTGCTCGGCCTGAAGCAGGACCTCACGAAACAGATCCTGGCTTTGAGATAGAGGCCGGAAAGCCCAAATCGGGACAAGAGGAGCGCGACGTGTCGGCTGAGCATAAACTCCACAAAGACGAAATCTCGGAGCTGATTTCGAAAGGCCGGAAACAAGGCTATCTTCTCTTCGAGGACATCGACAAGACCTTCCAGGACGAGCTCGACACCGGAGATAATTTCGACGACTTCCTCAGCTCGATCGACGACTACGGGATCAAAATTCTCGACGCCAAGGGGAACGACCTGGCCCCCCGCCGGCGCAAGAACGAGGTCGTTTCGACCCAAGGCCTGGAGCGGACGACCGACCCCGTCAAGCTCTACCTCCGCGAGATGGGGAGCATCTCCCTCCTGACCCGCGAGGGCGAGATCGCGATCGCCCGGGAGATCGAGCGCGGCGAGAAGGCGATCGTCAAGGCCCTGTCCAAGACCCGGATCGTCCTTAACGAGGTCCTGGCCCTCGAGGAGAAGATCAAGATCGAGCCGATGGTCCTCACCGAGGTGTTCGAGGTCAGCGAGGACGACGTCGCCGAAGGCAAGCTCGAGGAGAAAAAGAAGCAGATCCTGGGCAAAATCAAGAAGATCAAGGACTTGAGCAACAAGCTCGACAAGATTGCGAACACCAAGCGCAACACGATGTCCCGGAGCCGGATCATCGTCCACATGAGCGAGCACATCCGCGACCTCAACCTCCGCGCCTCCCAGAAGGAACGGATCATCGAAGTCCTCCGGAACAAGCTCCATGTCATCAACGACCTGGAGGAGCGGAAGGACGACCTCACCGCGACCCTGGCCAAATCGCGCAAGAAGAAAGACGCCGAGGAGCTCGAAATCAAGCTCAAGGAGCTCCAGAAAAATCTCCGGGCCAACCAAAAGGACATCGGCCTCGACTCCCCGAACCTGCGGAAGATCATCCGGGCGATCACGACGGGCAAGAAGATCAGCGACCAGGCCAAGAAAGAGCTCGTCGCCGCCAACCTCCGGTTGGTCGTCTCGATCGCCAAGAAATATTCCAACCGCGGGCTCCAGTTCCTGGACCTCATCCAGGAAGGGAACATGGGCCTCATGAAGGCCGTGGACAAATTCGAGTACCGGCGCGGCTATAAATTCTCGACCTACGCGACCTGGTGGATCCGGCAGGCCATCACCCGGGCGATCGCCGACCAGGCCCGGACGATCCGCATTCCGGTCCACATGATCGAGACGATCAACAAGCTGATCCGGGTCAGCCGCCAGCTCGTCCAGGAGATCGGCCGGGAGCCCTCCTGCGAGGAGATCGCCAAGAAGATGGACATGCCGGTCTCGAAGGTCCGGAAGATCATCAAGATCGCCCAGGAGCCCATCTCGCTCGAAACCCCCATCGGCGAGGAGGAAGACAGCCACCTCGGCGACTTCATCGAGGACAAGGTCATGCCCTCGCCTCCCGACACGGTCATCCACATCAACCTTCGGGAGCAGATCGAGGAGGCGCTCAAGAGCCTGACCGAGCGCGAGGCGAAGGTCCTGAAGATGCGGTTCGGGCTCGGGGACGGCAACGAGCACACCTTGGAAGAAGTCGGCCAGCAGTTCAAGGTCACCCGCGAACGCATCCGCCAGATCGAGGCCAAGGCCCTCCGCAAGCTCAAGCATCCGAGCCGGTCCAAGAAGCTCCGGTCGTTTACGAACGGGTACTAATCCGGACGCAAATCGCACTAACGACAAAAGATAGGGAAATTGTTGTGCGTCCGCCCGAACTATGATATAAAAGGTCGGTTCGGGCCTATAGCTCAGCGGTAGAGCTCCCGGCTCATAACCGGTCGGTCCCAGGTTCGAATCCTGGTAGGCCCATTTGCCCAGAAGGATCCAATGTGGAAATCGTCTTTGACCGATTGATCAAACTCCAGAATGTCGACAGCGAAATCAATACGATCAACTCTTTCCTCGAGGCCATCCCCGGCAAATTCGAGGCCATCGACCTGGCCATCAAGCAGACCGCCGAAATCGTCGCCCGGGCGAAAGAGAATCTCGCCGCCAACCAGAAGAAGCGCCGCGATCTCGAAGGCGAGGTCAAAGTCTTCAAGGAGCAGGCGGCCAGGTTCAAGCGCCAGCTCAACGACGTCAAGACCAATAAGGAATACAGCGCCCTCCTTAAGGAGATCGAGGAGTCCCAGCGCAAGGTGGACAAGATCGAGGAGGACATCCTCAACGAGATGATCGCCGCCGACGACATCGAGAAAGAGATCAAGACGGCCCACCAGAAGCAGGTTGCCGAGGAAAGCACTCTCAAAAAGGAACGCGAGACGATTCACGCCGAGCAGTGGGAGCTCGAGGCCAAAAAGGACGTCCTCTTCAAGGACCGCGAAGCGATCCTGCCGGCCATCCCCGCCGAACGGCTCCGCCTTTATCTCCGGATCAGCAAGAAAATGAGCGGCGTGGCCCTCTCCCCCGTGACCGACGACTTCTGTTCGATCTGCCAGCTGCGCGTCCGTCCTCAGATGCTCGACGAGCTCATGGCCATGAAGGAGATCATGACCTGCGAGGCCTGCGGCCGGATCCTCTACTGGGTGAGGCCCCCTGAGGAAGAGGACGACGAGGCCGAAGGCAAAGCGCGGGGCATCGCCGGCGGGGCGGTCCGAAAGGCTGCCCAAGTCAAACCGGAAGTCGAGGTTGAAGGCGCGGCTCAAAGCACGGCTGAAGGTGCGTCCGGCAGCTCCGTGGCGGAAGAGACGAAAAAAGCCGACGCCCCGTCCTCCCCCGAGGGTCCGGCGTCCGAGTAATCTCCTATTCGGCCGCGAGCCGAT
>Ga0315274_10015882_pt1 | contig 10652 bp, 7 predicted proteins | sample YL17G02_20_MG_FD_203700 | JGI IMG/M metagenome (GOLD analysis project Ga0315274, IMG submission 203700) | Sediment microbial communities from Yellowstone Lake, YNP, Wyoming, USA - YL17G02_20 | ecosystem: Environmental > Aquatic > Freshwater > Lake > Sediment | place: USA: Wyoming | collected...
TTCAGTTTTCCATTCTCCCCAATTACCTGTTGTTAAAGTAGTTATGTTAGAATAGCAAATATTTCCTCCTGTTGAAGCGTCATAAACTGTAAAATTAAATTCATAAGTTCCTTTGTTAAATGTTGTTCCTGTATAATATTGTCCTTGCCAGACTGAAACATTTGATGCATAACTAGTATTGACAGACAATAGTGCTAAACTAAACAGTATAACCACTACAATTATCAGTTTGTTATTCATAACTTTACCACCTTTATACAATTGTATAGCTAGACATCTTAACATGCTGTCTGAATAAAAAATAGTTTTACATCAGGACAGTGTATATTTTTTAACCTCATGCAAGGAGATAATCTTTCATTTCCTCAGCTAAGTGAAGCAATTTTTTAGTTTGTGTTCATACTCTGAGTAATCTATGGTAGAAGCTATTTCAAACATTGTTCCCTTGGCAGGAGGATTTGCAGTGATACTGGCAGGTTCGGCAATCGCAGTGTGGCTTAAAAAGTACAAGAAAAAGCTGAGACAGAACATACTCAGAGGGTTTTAAGCAATGGAAATTGAGTTAGAGCGTTATAAAATAATGATATTTGTAGTAGCACTTTCGGTTATTTATGTGGCTATATTTTATGGAGTACCTAATAGCGCAGACAAGATGGCGTTTGTTCCAGAAAAAGTATTAAATGGAGGATGGTACCGTATCTTTACATTTCCTTTCGCACATCTTGACGAGATGCATCTGCTTGAGAATATAGTAAGTATACTAGTGGTTGGTTTAATAACAACAGAACTTAAGACAGAGTTTTATGATTTTGTTGTAATATATATGTCCGCAGGTTTCCTAGCGGTTTTACCCGTATTTCTTGTTAGCAGTTTTTCTGCAGTAGGTGCGTCAGCAGCAATTTATGCAGGATTTGGAATTGTAACACAGGAACTTGCCAAGTTCAAACTTCAGGCACAGATACCACTTATCATAATGTCGCTTGTAGCTTTCTCAAAAGTATTTACTGCAGTTCTTGAGTGTGGAACAAAATGTGAACCCTTTTTCTTTGCTCTTAAACAGGGAGGAACACATTTTACAGGACTTCTTATGGGAGTAATAGGCTTTAGATATATGAACAATATGTCAATAACTCCGAATAACATATTGAGAGGTGTAGCAAATGACAGCTGATAATTATAATCGCATAAAAACAGGGATTGAAGGGCTTGACAAGATGCTCGATGGAGGGTTCATCCCAGGAAGGAATATCCTGCTTAGCGGTCCTGCTGGAACCGGAAAAACAACCCTTGCAATTCAGTTTGCCTACAAAGGAGCAGTTGAATATGATGAACCTTCTCTTTATGTTACAATGGAAGAAACAAAGAAAAAAATAATTGATGATATGTCCCAGTTTGGATTTGACATAAAATCTGCAGTTAAAAGCGGGAAGCTCATGGTGATTGGTGGTCCTCTTTCTGAAATCAAGACTGGCATGTACAAGTCTGATGCTTCATTCAGGAACCTCATTGATGAGATATGCGAAATCGTGAAAGAGAAAAACATAAAAAGAGTTGTCATAGACTCTGCAAATGTTTTCATGATGCTAATGAAAAATGAAGAGGACCAGCGAACTTCAATTGCAATGCTCTGTAACAAATTGTCGAGTCTAGGTTGCACAACCCTAATCACTTCAGAGACAAAAGAAGGAAGCATGGATCTTTCAGCGCATGGCATTGAAGAATTTGTTGTAGATGGTGTTGTAGTACTTTACCTTGTCAGGCAGGGATCAACATTTGTTCCAGGAATTGCTGTTCGTAAGATGCGTGGCACAAAGCATGACAAAGGAATCAAATTTGTCACCTTTTCTGACAAAGGGATAGAAGTGCATCCAGAAGAATCAATGTACACTGACATCTGAATTATTATCCGATGGGGGATGGTAAAATTGTAGGCCTTCCCGGCGTTTCATACATATTAAGCATGTAGACAGTAGTTATTTTCTCTTTCAGGTAAAAAAGAATGTTTCCCCCCGCTAGGTATACGAACAGGGTTATAGTTTCAAGAAAGCTATGCATCTTCATCCTTTTGCAGAGGGTAATGTTTTACACCGTTGCAAGGAACTTTGGGGGGACGTGTAAATGGACAACAATGAACTGACTAAGTCTCTGGTTGAGTTAGGATTGACCCAGTATGAGTCAAAAATATATTCTACTCTTGTAATAGAAGGAGTGTCAACTGCAAAGGACATAAGCAATATTTGTGGAATCCCCTATGGCAAGATATACGAAATAATAAACTCACTCACAAACAAAGGCTTTGCTATTGTTTTGCCAACAAAGCCCATGAAATATCGTGCTGCACCTCCAAAGGAAGTCATAAAGCAGGTAAAGAACAGCAATGAAAAAAAGATACAAAAAGCTGAATCCGTAATAATTAATGAACTTGAATCAATATTTCGCAAGAACAAGGAGTTCATCGAACCAAAGGGGCTTTTTTGGATAATTAATGGAAGGACTGCAATAAACAAGAAGACTGAAGAACTGCTCGAGAAAGCCAATAACCACATCTACATGTTCCTTTCTGAAAAAGGGATAACCCGTATGAAATATTATTACGAGATGCTAAAAGAACTGCGCAAAAAAGGCATAAAAATTTCAATTTCAACCAAGGTATCAAAAGAGAACCTTGAGTCATTGGAGTACCTTAAATTCTGTGACATAACTCATGTGGAAGCCAGCATATCGAATCAATTCATATCTGTGGATGGCAAAGAGGCATTGATGTACGAAGCAATACCTGATGATGAGAACCTAAAGTATGGAAGGGATATAGGTGTATGGATACTTAATAATTCCTTTACCTCCTTTGTAGAGAACTTCTTTGAGATGAACCATCAGCATTCAATTAAGGCAAAAGATGTAATCACAGCTTCATTTAAGGAATAAACAACTGTTCGGGGATAAAACTGTTATTCATATATTTTAATAAATCAATCTATTTACCTAAATGTTTAGTATATTCTCTAATGATTAAAGACATTGATACTGCACTTAATACACTTGGACTTACTCAGTATGAAGCAAAGATATATCGCACAATAGCTACAGAAGGCGCTTCGACTGCAAAAGATATCAGTAACATATGTGGCATTCCATATGGAAAAACATATGAAGTGATTAATTCTCTCGTGAACCGCGGCTTCGCTGTAGTGTTGCCCGTCAAGCCAATGAAATATAAGCCAGTTGACTGCGGGGAAACGCTCAGGATTCTTCAGTCAAACCTGTCCAAAGAGCTTGAGCACGCTAAAAATGTCTTCAGTTCGCTCAAAGAAAAGCAGAAAGAGATTGAAGTCCATGAGCCTCGTGGAAGTTTCTGGGTTCTGCATGGACGCAGTGCAATAAACAACAAAATTGAGAACTTAATCAGAAAATCCCGCAAATCAATAATGCTTTTCCTTTCCGGCAATGCGATTTACAGGATGATGTATTTTAGGGAACTTTTAGAGCAAAAAAAGAAAGAAGGAGTAGATATATCAGTTATAACCACAAAATCTTCAGATGAAGGCATCTGTTCACTATGGAGCTGCTCGTTTTGCGATGAACAGAACATGAACACAAAAAGCAACTTTGTCTCAGTTGATGGCCAGGAATCTATAATATTTGAATCAGTTCCAGATGACAAGAACTACACAACTGGCACAGATATTGGCATATCTATTATTGAAAAATCAACAACATCTTTCCTTGAGTCTATGTTTTCTGTTTTTAACACATACCGACACCTGCTAATGTCTTCCACAAATGCCATTTTTATTATTGATGCTGAAACTATGGAAGTGATTGAAGCAAACAGCCAATGCAGTAAGATTATTGGTTTTGGTAGAGAAGCATTGGTAGGAAAGAATATTAAGGATATTGCAAAGCAATTGGGGATGGTATCGCAGTCGTTCTTCGATTCCTCATTAAAGAAGATTAAAAAAGAAAAAAGCGTAAATATAAAAGATTTTGAGATTGACATAGGCAATAATGCAATAACAGCCAATGTTTCAGCTCATATACAAAAGTTCTACGGAAAAGATGCCATTGTGATAAATGTTACAGATGTTACTCACGAAAAACAGATTGAGCATGAAAAAACCACAATATCTGAACGATATAGCTATCTGTTCCATACACTCCCACTGCCAGCGCTACTTCTATCAAAAGATGATAAAGTGCTGATGGTCAACAAGGCAGTTGAAGAGGAGTTCAGTTTTAATTTCAATGAGAAAAAGGATGTTTCAATATACAATTTTGTACCAAAAGATAGGCATGCGCAGATGAAGAAAATCAGGAAAATGTCACAAAAGAAAGCCGTCATCATCAAGCTACCACTTGTAACTCCAAAAGGGATTAGAGAGTTCATCATATTTTTATCAAAAGCAGATTCTGACGGGAACAAGATTGTTATTGGCAAGGATATCTCAGAGCTTCAGGATTTGAAAAGAGACAAAAAGGAAATTCAGAAAGAGCTCAAATCTTCTGAAGATAAATACAAGATTCTTCTTGAGAGCCTTAACGAAGGTATCTGGGCAATCGACAAAGAAGATTATACTACATTTGTAAACCCCAAACTGGCAGAGATGATGGGATATCTCCCAGAGGATATGATTGGCAAACACCTTTTTTCTTTCATGGACAAAGAAGCAATTGCGCTTTGCAAAAATCTTCTCAATAATCGCAAAGATGGAAAAAAAGAAAATCACGAATTTGAATTTTTTAAAAAAGATAGCAGCATAATCCATGTTTACATGAATACGGTTCCTATTTTTGACAAAAAAGGTAATTACGACGGAGCTCTTGCTAGTGTAACAGACATTAGCGGAAAAAAGCATGCGGAAGAACAACTAAAAGAATCTGAATGTAGATACAGAACCTTGTTTGAATCCTCAAGTGATGCAATCATGACTCTTGCGCCGCCAACATGGAGTTTTACTGAAGGCAATTTATCTACGTTAAAAATGTTTCAGGCAAAAGATGAATCTGAATTTGCCTCAAAAGGTCCATGGGAACTTTCGCCAAAATACCAGCCAGATGGACAGCTTTCTTCTATAAAAGCAAAGAAAATGATAATGAAAGCAATGGAAGAGTGTTCAAACTTCTTTGAATGGACACATAAAAGGGTGGATGGTGAGGAATTTCCTGCTACAGTACTCCTTACAAAAGTAAAGCTTGGCGACAAAGAACAGCTTCAGGCAACTGTCAGAGATATTTCTAAACAAAAAAAGGTAGAGGAAAAGCTGAGTGAAAGCGAAGAGAAATACAAAACAATTGTTGAAAGCGCAACAGACCAGATATTTATGTTGGATACAAAACTTAGGTTTGTTTCAGTAAACACAGCCGCAGCAAATATGTCACACCACACACCCGAGGAGCTGATAGGCAAATACATATTTGACATATTCCCGAAAGAAACTGTGATTAGGTTTTCAAAAAACTGTAAAGAAGTTCTTGAAACAAGTAAAAGCAAGTTCATAGAAGAAAAGATGGTCGTTAACGGAAAGGATTTTTATAATAACACCATCCTGAACCCGGTCAAAGACAGCAAAGGGAATATTGTAGCAGTTATGGGCATAGTAAGGGATGTTACTGAACAGCAGAGATTGGAGAAAGAGAGTTTAGAGAGTCGTGCTAAATACAAGTACCTTTTCGACAATGTAAAAGCAGGCGCATTCTGCTCTTCTCTAAAGGACGGAAAAATTCTGGATGTTAATAGACACATATTAAATATGTTTGGATATGAAAAGAAGGCGGATGTTATAGGACGTCATGTAACAGAATTTTATGCAAGCTTAGAAGAACGTAAAGAATTGATTAACAGAGTAAAGAAAGAGGGTATCGTAATTGGATATCCAGTAACAATGAATAAAAAGGACGGAACTAAAATGCGTTTGGATGTTTCATTATGTTACAGTCCGTATGATGAAACAATAATAGGCATTTTTAGGGAAACAAGTGACAAGCAGATCTAAAGCGTAGTCACAATTGGTTTTTCAAGAACAATTACAGTATGCTCATGCTGCGAAACCATTCCATTTCCTGTTTCCTTAAGAGCAGCATAACCATGTAGTGCTTCGACTTTCATTAATTCTTTCATACCTGCTTCAATTCCGAATGCGCCAAACTTTTTGATAAGCCATCTTTTACAGAATGGTAATGTTTGGTATTCTTCTGCTGCAAATTCAAGGATTTTTCTTGCAATCTGCATTCTCACAGGTTTTGGATTTTCAATACTGAATATTTCAACTTCACTCAAGTCGCGTATACCACCATTACCATTTGTTGCAAATGGCTCAATTGCGACCACAGTTCCTTCTTCTATAACCTGTGTGCTCTTGTTGTCAAAATTAGGGATATGCAACCCACCATGGAGCATATACTCATCAAGACTATGCCCTGATAGGTCAGTTATTGGAACGTAACCATATTTTCTGATTTCTTTTTCAATTGCAGCTCCAATTTCAGAAACAGTTATACCAGGTTTTACCACTTTGAGTGCCGAGTCAAGTGCTTCTTTTGATGCTTTAATAAGGTTTTTCCATTCAGTAGTCCCAATCTCTTCAGTATAAGCAGTATCAGCAACATAACCGTCCACATGCACGCTAAAGTCAACTTTTATCAGATCACCTTTCTTAAGAAATATATTATCACCAAATTTTGGAGTATGATGTGCAGCAATGTTGTTTAGAGAGAGATTCACAGGGCAAGCAGGCTTTCCTCCAAGTTCTACAATTTTTGCCTCAATCTTTTCAGCAATATTAAGCATAGCTGAACCATCAAATATCAAGCTCTTAGAGAATTCTCTAACTTCTTTTGCAATCTTTCCAGCTTTCTCATACTTTTCAATTATTTCCTTTTCCATCATTTCACCATATCCATCTATTTGAAAAACCCTGCAAGTGTTGTCTGCAACTTTCCAAGCAGTTCATCTTTAGAATATCCCATAACTTCAAAAATCTTTTCAACAGCAGGTATCACCTGATTATTTATGTAATATTCTGGGTCATACTGATAATTCGCTTCTTTTACATCATCCATGATATAAGACCTGTCAGATATGCTTCCTTCACCCTTTGTGACAATATATTTTATCATTTGTCCAGCTGAAAACTTTCTTCCCTTTTTAGTAGCTTTCATCGCAGCAGCAACATGCGGTCCGATTGATTCATAGCTTTCAATGTTCCTTGTAAGCTGTGTATAAATGCTTACATCTTCTGCACTTATCTTATTAGCTCTGAGTTTACTGATTATATCTTTAACTATTTCAAGCGCCTTTTCTTTTGAGCCATCAATAAGGACTGCTTTTATAACTTTCATTTGTGTTTCCCTTGCAACTTCTGACCAGTCCCTTCTTACGTACTCAAATCCGCGTATTGTTATATCACCATCTTCATCTACAAGCGCATATTTTTTCTTAGCACCTTTTTCTATGTCAGACTTCTTTGAAACAAATATTCCACGTGGATAAAAACCCTGAAATTCAAGTTCCATTGCTTTTGGCAATGTCTTGTTAAACTTCTTTACGAATTTTTCAGAATCCTCAATTTTCTTTGAACCAAGGGATAACATAACTGAATCAGTGTCAGAGTATATTACACCAAATTTTTCTTCTTCAGCAACATCAATTACTTTTTTGATATATTGCCTGCCCAGCGAAGTTATTGCTGAAGCACATTCAATGCAGTACCATCTTGAGCGAGCAAATCCAAGATAACCATACATTGCATTTGCGACAGTTTTCAGAGCATAACTCCTTGCAGAAAGTATATTGTAGTTTTCATCTTTTTTGTCCATCTGTTTTAATATTTCTTTTATCCTTGCACGCCTGTTTATTAAGTCATCAAGAACTGAAGGTACAAAGCCCTTTTTCTTTGTGCAGAACCATGATTCTCCATGTTCTTCACAACATGTACACCCCATTGTTGTAGGACATATATTATACGCAACTATAATTGAAGGATAAAGTGACCTGAAATCAAAAACAACAATATTTTCATGAACTCCTGGTTTTGGTTCATGCACATATGCACCAATATAAGTTTTTGTTATTCTTGTTGCAACTGAGGTTTCAATTGGCTTGTTTGGTATAAACTCTTCAAAACCAGCAGCATTTTTTATCAGGTACCACTCTACGCTTTGTCCATAAGTCATCCTGCTTACATCAAAAACAGGTTGCCCGACAAGTTTTGTGAGCTCAACTATATTTGGGTAAAGTTTTTCCGCGAGTTTTAAAGTTATGTAAGAATCATGCATACAATATTCTGCAAGTTTCTTTAAGCTATGTCCGCCTTCATCCCATGCCTTATGTATGCTTTCCGGATGTATGTCTTCATGTTTCTTTTCGCCAATAAGTTCTTCAGCGACAGAATTTAAATCAAATGCTTCTGTTTCAAGATTTGCTGCAAGAGCATTCCTTACAAACTGGTATATGTCAATATGTACAAGTCCTTTTATTTTAGCAGAGAAGTCTCTTCCCTTTCTGACGAATTTTACTATTGAACCGCAAAGTAAAAACCGTTGTTTATACTTTTTTGCTCTTACAGCAATGTAAGGAAAGTCAAAACCATCTGAATTGTAGCCAACTATGAAAGAAGGAGCTTCGTCATCTATGTATTTAATTGCCCTTTTGATTAAATCCGGTTCAGAATTAACAAACTCAACATAATCTGGCGCACCTTCAAACTTCTTCCATGTTATAACCTTCTTTTTACCAGTGCTTGATGCAAAAGAAATCATAAGTATTGGGTCAATTTCAGGTCTTGATGAACCAATAGGGTTGTATGTTTCTATATCAAAAGCAAGAATGTTTGGGTTGGTTATCTGATTTTCTTCAATTCCAACAATCTCTCTTGAGCGTATAACCAAATCTGCTTTAGCAGGGTAGTTAGCTACACTTTCTCCAGATGTTCTCATACAGGATAAAGGCACTATCTTTTTGTCAACAATATACCTTTTAACAAATGGGATGTCATATTCTAATTTGTCTTCATATTCGCTTATTTTCTTAAGTTCATCTTTTATTATTGATATGTCATGCGGTTGCCAAACTGTTATTTTTAATGTATCTGTCTTCTTGCCCAAAAGATTTTTTGTAACCTTTTCTAGTTTAATAGGTGAAACAGTTCTGTCTTCATACTCCACCTTTATTTCCATTACCTTTTTTCCTATGTCTGATAGGTCTGCTTTTTTGTCAAAAACAGCATAAAAGTAAGGTTTGAAAGAATTATCTATCAAAATTACACTTTTTCCCTCCTTTGTTACACCATACATCCTGATTACAGCTTCATTATTTTCTACAGTGTAGTCAAAATCAAGAGGATAAAACTCCAGTATTACCTTATCAGCCATACCAAAAGAATAATTAAATGTTGGATATTTAAACTATTTGATGAAGGACACACTTAACTACCTCGAAGTACATGTCTTGACACGTGAATTGCAGGGTTTGGTAGGTGCAAGAGTCGACAAGATTTATAATCCTTCTGAGGATGAGGTTTTGGTTCAATTGTATAGTACCAAGCTTAAGAAGACGACATTGAGGATTTCTGTTCCAAACTTTATTGTATTAACAGAACACAAGATTGAAAGGCCAGAGTCACCATCACACTTTTGCATGTTCTTAAGGAAGTACCTAAATGGTACAAGAATAGCAAAGGTTAGTCAGAAGAAGCTTGAAAGGATAATTGAGATTCAGTTTGAGCATGAAAATGAGAAGTATCTCTTGATATGTGAGCTTTTCAGTAAAGGAAACATCATAATTTGTGATGAAAACAACAAGATACTTGTTCCGCTTAAAGCCCAGATATGGAAGGACCGCACAATAAAAGCAAAAGGAGAGTATTCACTGCCCCCACAAAACATTAATTTGGAAGATCTCGACTTCTCAAAATTCAAAGAGATTATTATAAACTCAGGTAAAGACCAGGTTGTAAAAAGCATTGCAACAGCATTAGGTATTGGCGGCACTTATGCAGAAGAACTTTGCTTAAGGTTTAATATAGAAAAGGAAAGACCTCCCAAATTGATGGAAGATATTGAATTAAGGAACATTTTTAAGGAGTTCACTGACCTTATTGAAAAAGCAAAATCAGGTGAAATTAAAGCGTACATTGTTTACGAAAATAAGCAGGCTATTGATGTGCAGCCATTTGAGCTCGAAACGTATAAAGGAATGGAAAAAGAATACTTTGACTCCTTTAATAGCGCAGTTGATGCATTCTTTGTTAAGAAATTTGGTTCAAGACTTACAGAATCAAGCGAAAGCCGGATTGAAGCTGAAATTGCAAAACAGGAAGCGCTCCTTAAACAACACAGACATTATCTTGATGATACTAAAAAGAATGCAATCGATTCAAAGCAAAAAGGTGACATGATTTATGCCAACTTTGAAAAAATAAAGGAAATAATAGAAACAGTCATTGATGCGCGCGAAAAACGTTACTCATGGAATGAAATAATAGAAAGAATTGAAAAAAGCAGAAGTGAAGGAAATGAGTACTCAAAATTAATCAGAAGTATTAATCACAATACAGGTATAATAACACTTGATATTGATTCTGGCATTGAGATCGACATAACCAAAAATGTAAATGAAAATGCAAATGAATACTACGAACAATCCAAAAAACTACAGG
>Ga0315274_10015885_pt1 | contig 10651 bp, 11 predicted proteins | sample YL17G02_20_MG_FD_203700 | JGI IMG/M metagenome (GOLD analysis project Ga0315274, IMG submission 203700) | Sediment microbial communities from Yellowstone Lake, YNP, Wyoming, USA - YL17G02_20 | ecosystem: Environmental > Aquatic > Freshwater > Lake > Sediment | place: USA: Wyoming | collected...
CGCGTGCTCTGGCCATCGGCCTGGTGGCCGCGTTGGTCTGGTTCCTGGTGGCTTTCGTGCTCGAGAACATCGCCTGGTATGTGGGCCTTGTGGTGGGGGTTGGGATGATACTGCTCACTGCCGACTCGCATCGCGTGTGGCAGCGCATCGAGGAGCAGGGCCGCCGCAGAATGCGTGACGCGCACCAGACCATCGAGCTGGCGCAGGCAGGCCTGGTCGAGTCACGGGCTCATCTGGAGGACCGTGCGCTCGAACGCGAGCTGTGCCAGGGGCAGGTGGCAGGCCCTCAGGCGGCCGGAACCCAGTTCCCGTCCACTGCCGGAGCATCCCCCAGCGAGCCGTAGTGATCGGCCTGATCCGGCCAACGATCCCGCTCTTGAAGTATGGATGGTAGTAACGATTTGTGGCGTTGCCACCGTAGAGCAACTCAAGTCGCTACTACGACCCCGATCCCCTGAAGGTTCTCCAGCCCTCTTCGCTCTGCGCACTTGGAGTGCCCTCCGAGTTGATGTATAATCCCCCTCGTCATTGTCTCTTGGCAGGAGGAGTGATCATGGAACAGGACGCGGCAGCCGCATCTGGAGAGGCTGCCCCTGGCCTGCAGCCGCGCAGGCGGGTGCACCGTGGAAGGGTACGGATATTCACCAACTGGTGCAAGGGCTGTGGGTTGTGCGTTGCTTTCTGTCCGCAAAAAGTGTTCGAGTTCAATGGCGGCGGACGGGCCAGCGTGGCCCATCCCGACAAGTGCATAGCATGCGATTGGTGCCGCCTGCACTGCCCGGACTTGGCGATCACCGTCGCACATGTCGATGAGGAGGAAACGGGAGGGCCAGCGTGAGCGTGCGTTTCATGCAGGGCAACGAGGCCTGCGCCGAAGGAGCTCTGGCGGCCGGGTGCCGCTTCTTTGCCGGGTATCCCATTACGCCCTCTTCCGAGATCGGCGAGATTCTTGCGCGGCGTCTTCCCGCGGTGGACGGCAAGTTCATCCAGATGGAGGATGAGATCGCCAGCGTAGCCGCGGTGATCGGCGCCTCGGTGGGCGGGGTCAAGGCGCTCACCGCCACGTCCGGCCCCGGCTTTTCCCTGATGCAGGAGAACATCGGCTATGCCGCCATGACCGAGATTCCCTGCGTCATCGTCGACGTGCAGCGCACGGGACCGAGCACCGGGTTGCCCACCTCGCCCGCCCAGGGAGACGTGATGCAGGCGCGCTGGGGCACGCACGGAGATCATCCCATCATCGTGTTGTGCCCGTCTTCGGTGCGCGAGGTCTTTGACTTGACTGTGCAGGCTTTCAACTTCTCCGAAAAGTACCGCACGCCCGTCATCGTGTTGATGGACGAGGTGGTTGGGCACATGCGGGAAAAGGTCGAACTGCCCGCGCCAGAGGCGATCGAGATTGTCCACCGCCTGGGCACGGACGTGCCGCCCGAGTGGTATTCTCCCTACGACGACACCCCCACGGACGTGCCGCCGCTGGTGAGCTTTGGCGAGGGCTTTCGCTACCACATCACCGGGTTGATGCACGACCGCGCAGGCTTCCCGACGGAGCGTCGCGACGAGATTGACGACTGGCTCCGGCGCGTCTTTGGCAAGATTAGCCGCCACGTGGATGACATCAGCATGACGGTGCAGGAGGGCGTAGAAGAGGCCAACACACTCGTACTGGCCTATGGCGCGACGGCGCGCTCTGCGCACCAGGCCGTCAAGCTGGCGCGCGCCCGGCGGCGCAAGGTGGGCTTTCTCAAGCTGCTCACGCTGTGGCCCTTCCCGGAGAGCCTGGTGGAGCACCTGGCAGATGGGGTGCGCAGCGTCGTTGTGCCCGAAATGAACCTGGGCCAACTTGCGCTGGAGGTGGAGCGCGTGGTCGGGCGGCGCAAGGTGCGCCGCGTCAACCGCGCCGATGGCGAGATGGTCACGCCGCGCCAGATCCTGGAAGCCATCGAGGAAGGGTGAGCATGAGCGGCCCCAGACCAGAAGAACGCATCTACGAATATCTGCGCCACAAGAAGAAATTCCCCAACGTGTGGTGCCCGGGCTGCGGCATCGGCATTGTGATGCACGCCCTGGTGCGCGCCATCGACCGCATCGGCCTGGCCAAGGACAACGTGGCGCTCATCTCGGGCATTGGGTGCACGGGCCGCATGCCTGTCTACGTGGATTTCAACACCATGCACACCACACATGGCCGCGCGCTGGCCTTTGCCACGGGACTCAAGATGGCCAAGCCGCAGATGAATGTCATCGTGGTCATGGGCGATGGCGACGCGTTGGCGATCGGCGGCAACCACTTTATCCACGCCGCGCGCCGCAACATCCACCTGACCACTATCGTGGTCAACAACCAGAGCTACGGCATGACCGGCGGGCAGCATTCGCCCACCACGCCCACGCACATGCTGGCCAGCACCGCGCCCTATGGCAACGTAGAGCAGCCGTTTTCGATCTGCAACCTGGCCAAGGCTGCCGGGGCGGCGTTTGTGGCGCGCAGCACGGTTTACCACGCGACCGAACTCGACCGCCTGATCGAACTGGCCATCCTCAAGCGTGGCTTCTCGGTCGTCGAGGCCGTCAGCTACTGCCATACGACCTACGGCCGCATGAACAAGCTGGGCACGGCGGTGGACATGATGCGTGCGCTCAAGGAGCGCAGCGTGACCCAGGAGGCCGCATCCAAGCTGGACGAGGCGGAGCGAGAGGACAGAATCGTGCGCGGCGTGCTCGTGGACCGCGATTGCCCCGAGTACACCGACCTGTATGCCGAGGTGATCCGCAAGACCAAGGCTGCGGCCAAACCTTTAGGGTCTCCAAGACCCTAAAGGTTTCATGGAGAGGGATGATGAGCACACGTTACGAACTGCAGTTGGCAGGCGAGGGAGGCCAGGGCCTGATCCTGGCCGGCATCATCCTGGCTGAGGCGGCCGCTATCTACGACGGCAAGAACGCGGCGCAGACGCAGTCCTACGGGCCCGAAGCGCGCGGCGGAGCCAGCAAGTCCGAGGTGGTCATCTCCGATGGCGAGATTGACTATCCGAAGGTGATGGAAGCCGACATGTTGCTGGCGATGAGCCAGGAAGCCTGCGACAAGTACTTTTACGAGCTCAAGAAGGACGGCCTGCTGGTAGTGGACTCGATCAACGTGGGCCGCGTGCCCACATCACGCGCCTACCGCGTGCCCATCACGCAGATTGCGGAGGAAGCCACGGGCAAGCGCATCACGGCCAATGTACTGGCGCTAGGCCTGATCGTGGGCTTGACGGGCGTGGTCTCGCGGAAAGCGATTGAGGCGGCGGTGGCCGCGCGCGCCCCCAAGGGCACGCAGGAACTGAACCTGAAGGCCCTCAGCGCCGGGTTCGACGCTGCGGATGGCCTGAAGGCGCAGAAGCCAAAGTAGGCCGGGGCAGGGGCACAATGATGCGAGTAGAGATCCAGTCCCACGAGCGCGTGTACGACGGTCACTTTTCTCTGGAGCGGGTCACGCTGCGCTACGAGACGTACTGCGGGCGCATGAGCGGAGAGGTGGAGCGCCTGGTCTTTGAGCGCGGCGACTCGGTCGCCGTCTTGCTCTACGACGCGGCCCGCGACGTGGTGACTCTGGTGGAGCAGTTCCGCTACCCGCCCTACCTGCGCGAGCCCGACGACGGACGGTTGCTGGAGATCGTGGCGGGCGTCGTGGACGGGGGGCGCACGCCTGACGAGGTGGCGCGCGCCGAGGTGCGCGAAGAAGCGGGCTACGCGCTGGAGCGGCTCGAGTACGTCAGCGCCTTCTACCTCAGTCCGGGGGCCTGCACCGAACGCATTCACCTCTACGTGGCCTACCTGTCGTGCGCCGACCGGTTGGGCGAGGGTGGCGGCCTGCACGACGAGGGCGAGCACATCCGCGTGGTCGAGTTGCCGCTGGCCGAGGCACTACGCCGGGTGCGCACAGGCGCCATCCGCGACGCCAAGACCATCATCGCGCTGCAGTTCCTGGCGGCGGATCCGGTCGCGCGGGGCCGGGTAACGGGGTAATGGGTCGTGGCTGGCAGGCAGCGCGACGGTAGCTTAGCCCCTTGTGGGCGGCGATCTCGCTCGTAGCGCGCTGGCGAGGATAGACACCATTTGGATTTTCTTCAAAACGATCTCATCCAACGCATCCTGGGACTGCTTCGTGCTGAGCCGGTCCAATGTTACATCGCAGGCGGCTACGTGCGCGAGTGGCTGCTGGGACTCCCTGGCAAGGACCTTGACCTGACAGTCGCGGGCCGCGCCATTCCCCTGGCACGCCGCATCGGAAACGCCACCGGCGGCGCCTTCTACGTCCTGGACGAGGCCACAGACACAGCGCGCGTGGTCTATCGCGAGCCGGTCGGCTTGGTAGTCGATTTCGCCGCGCTGCGCGGCCCGGACATCGAGACGGACCTGCGCGCGCGCGATTTCACCGTCAACGCCATGGCCGTGGACGTGCGCACTGCCGAGTCGGTGCAGCCTCCCATCCTGGACCCCACCGGTGGCCAGACCGACCTGGGTGCACGCCTGCTGCGCGCTACGAGCGGGCAGGCTTTCCAGCAGGATCCAGTGCGTCTGCTGCGCGCGGTGCGCTTTGCGGCCGTGCTCGACCTGAGCATCGAGGAGCACACTGCATCCTGGCTGCGGCGCGACGCGGCGCTGATTGCGCAGCCCGCGGCGGAGCGCGTGCGCCAGGAGCTGGCGCTGATCCTGGGCGCCCCGCGCGCGGCCGAGAACGTGCGTCGCATGGACGAGCTGGGCCTGCTGCGCCACGTGCTGCCCGAAGTGACGGCACTGCACGGCGTGGCCCAGTCCGCGCCGCACGTGAACGACGTCTACGAGCACACGCTGGCGACCGTGGCCGAGGTGGAGCGCCTGACGGAGTTCTCCAACCCTCACCTTTCACCGGTCGAGGCCGAGTTCCTGGGTCCCTTCGCGGCAGAGCTGGAGGCGCACCTACAGGTTACCCTCAGCGAGGACCGCACGCGGCGTACCCTGTTGAAGCTGGCGGCGCTGCTGCACGACGCCGGCAAGCCGGCCATGCGCAACGTAGAGCCTTCGGGCCGCGTGCGCTTCTTTGGCCACGAACAGCCCGGCGCCGAGCTCACGGCCGAGGTTCTGACGCGCCTGCGCTTCTCGGCGCAGGAAATCCACTGGGTCGGCACGACCGTAGCGCAGCACATGCGTCCTGGATTTCTGGTCAAGGACTCACCCGTGACGCGCCGGGCCATGTATCGCTTTTTCCGCGACAGCGGCGCTGCGGGCGTGGACGTGTTGCTGCTGGCCCTGGCCGACCACCTGGCCGCGCGCGGGCCCAACCTGCTACCCGAGCACTACCGCCAGCAACTGCAGCTCACGCACTGGATGCTGGACAACTATTTCCACAAGCGGCAGGAAGTCGTCGCCCCTCCGTCGCTCGTCACCGGTCGCGATGTGATGAAGCTGCTGCGCATCCCACCGGGCCCGCGCGTGGGCGAGCTGCTCGAGGCCGTACGTGAGGCCCAGGCCGGGGGCGAGGTGCGCACACGTGAGGAGGCGGTGGGGTATTTGAAGCACGCTGGAGCAGCTGATCAAAGGACCTAGTCCGGCGGCATGGCGGTGCCCGGTAAAGCCCTCTCCTCGCAAGAGCGTGTGTATGGCTGTCTACTCTGGACGGCTGGTTTGTCCTTCCCCGGATTGCTCTCCCCACAACCTCTGTATCCACCACGGCGTGCGTGCGCCGTCGATGCGATCGCCGCGCGGGAGGTAGGGCTTGAGGTCGAGGACGGGGGTGCCATTCAGGGCGTCCAGGCCGCGCACGGTCAGGACGCTGCCCTGGATGGAGACGAGTTCGACGGGCGCCAGGCCGATGGGGTTGGGGCGGCGTGGGGTGCGCGTGGCAAACAGGCCCACGGCTGGCAGGTCCTCTCGCGACTCGGGATGGACGTGCAGCTCGATCTCTCCCTGGATACCGTGCAGGTGGTAGAGCACCCACAGGTGCGAGAATGCCTCGAGCCCCTCCAGGGCCGGCACCCAGGGCCCGGCCAGGACGACGCGCGAGAGCGCGGTCTCCCAACCCTCGGGCACGCACTCCACGAACTCGTTCTCGATCACGCCAATCGGTGTGAATTGGATCGTCATCTAGACTCCTCTCCAACCACGGAGGTCACGGAGGGAAAATGGGCGGATCTGTCCCCTTGGTGTCTTTCGCGTAAGATCCCTCGCGCTGACGGGCGAAAAAGGGGTACAGGTCGCGCGAGTTGTGCACGCCCGACAGGTCCCAGCCCAGCTCGGCAGGGTAGAGGATGAAGGGCTCGTCCTGCGGTCCGCCCAGGCCGCCGTGGGACGCCCACTGGTTCTCAAAGCAGACCACTACACCCCTCTGCGGGTCATAGTCGCCCAGCAGCATCAGGTCGCCGCTGGAGGGGAAGGAGGCGACGCGCTGGATTTGCTCCGCGGCCTCCCACGGGTCTTTCAGATGCCGCAGCGGGTTCTCGCCCTCCAGAATGGGCCGGCCCTGGCCGTCCAGCGTCAGGATCCCATCTGAGCCGAGGATGAGGGTCTGCTCGCCTTCGCGCGCCACCACCAGCCCAATGCCGCCATGTTCGAGCAGTCTGAGGACGAGACCGGGGAATGCGGCCGTGACCTCGCTGAGGTCCATGCGCCGCGGGGTGATGTTGCAGTAGACGTGCGCCAGCGAGCCGGAGCTCTTGACTACCACGTCGAACTGCCGCCGCAAGTTCCAGTCGGGCGGCTCGCTTGGGTTCTGCGCCAGCCGGCGCTGCACCAGCCGCCGTATGTGGCGCGCCACCCGGGCTGCAGTCGGACGCAGGTTGCCCTCGATGGTGCGCAGCTCGCCCAGCAGAAAGCGCGTCTGGGAGAGGGACTGCTGCTCGCCATCCGCGTGCTCGACGAGCAGCACGCTTTCACCCAGCAGGCGCTGGATGGCCTGGCCCAGGCTCTCGCCGTAACGGTGCTCGAAGGGCTCGGAGGAGGTCATGCCGTGGTCGCTGAGAAAACACAGCACGTAGGGACGGCTCAGGTTAGCGCGGCGCAGGCGGTTGATCTGCCCCAGCCTGCCGTCCAGGTCGCGCAGGGCCTGGCGCGCCGCCAACGAGTCCACGCCAAAGTGGTGCGCGATCTCGTCATAGCCATAGTAGTTGGCGTAGATGGCCGGCACGCCGCGGTAGATGTCCACCAGCACGGCAAAGGTCTCGATCTCGCGCGAGATCACGTTGCTAAAAGCGCGCAGGAGAGGGAAGATGCCGATGAACGGCAGGTAGGACTGGCCGTGCAGGCGCAACGAGAACCGCTGCAGTGCGTCGGCAATGGCTTCCTTCAGCGCCAGGTAGACCGTGCGCAGCGCACGCACCGGGTTGAGTAGGAACAGCGTGACAAAGCCGAGCCCGCGCACGCCCTCGAAGAAGCGCCGCGGTTGCAGGTCGCTCAGCGTGAACAGGGAATCGCTCGCGCCGCCGTCAAACAAGTTCACGTAACTCGTGCCGCCCTTCAGGATGCCCGTGCGCCCACGCGAGACGCGGCTCTGCACCAGGGCGGCAATGCCCGGCAGCTTGCAGACCCACGACGTGCCGTGCGCCTTGTCGTACCAGCGGAAGGCGGGGATGTCGTCGTTGTTTCCGAACATAATACCAGCCTGGCTGGCGGGAGTGGTGCTGGGCAATCCGCAGTGCCAGGGAGCGAGCGTGAATCCGTCCTTGTTCCACATGCGCTTGACGTGTGGCAGGCTGCCCTTGTCCAGAGCCTGCAGTAGATGCTCGTGCGCGAGGCCGTCGATTTGCACGATGATGAGCCCGGGCTGCTCCGTGTAGGTCGCGGCGGGACGCAGCCCCAGGCGCTTGACGATGGCTGCGTACTTTTTCGAGTAGTAGAAACCGGTGACGGCGGCGAACGAATCGAGCAGCGATGCCATGACGTGCGCCAGCCAGTGGCGGAGTGTCCTCATTCGGGATTCGCTCGAGTCGCTCTGTGACTGATCATCCGGGCTGCGGCGGCCGACGTGCACGTGTGACGCGAGCGCGCCCGGCGCGTCACGTCACGACCACCGAGTTGGTGCCCCCATAGGGGTTGGGCACGTACTTGTCGGCCTTCCAGTCGTTGTGCCAGTCGGTGCCGTTAGCCAGGTAGCGGAACCGGTACTCACGGCCCTTGTCCAGCTCGAGCACGATGAACCAGGTCTCGCCGTCGCGGTCACGTGTCAGGGGATGGGAGGTATGGCTCCACCCGTTGAAATCACCCACCAGGCAGATGGTATCGGCCCAGATGACGGATGGCAGATCGAAACGCACGATGACCTTGTTGGGGTCGCGTGAGGGCGTTTTTGCGATCATGATTGTGCTCCGTTCTGGCGTTCTATTCTGGTTGCAGTTACCTTAAGGCGCGCTCGCCGGGGACCGTGAGTGCCCGCTCAGATTTCGTAAAGGAAGCGTGGCATGAACAGCAGCACGAACAGCAGCAACATGCCCATGGCGAACGCCTTCTGTCCCATGGTCAGCTCGGTGACCTCATCCAGCGGCTCGTCACTGCGTTGTCCCAGCACGAGCAAAAGCAGTGCCCAGATCAGCCAGCTCTGCTGCACCAGGCCCAACGCGGCCGTTGCGATGACCGCCAGGCGGTTGATCCAGCGCGTGCGCTCGCCCAGCAGGGCGTAGGCAACGTGCCCGCCGTCGAGCTGGCCGGCCGGGATCAGGTTGAGCATGGTGACCAGCAACCCGCCCCAGGCCGCAAAAGCCATGGGGTGCAGCATGACGTCGTAGCCCCCACCCGGCAACATGCGTCCGAAGACCAGATACTTGATGGCGGCGTAGAGCAGCGAATTGCCCTCCATCAGCCCGCCGCTGCCCGGCACCAGCGGAGCGACGACGGACTTGCTCAGGCCGATGATCAAGAGGGGAATCGCCACGAGCAGGCCTGCCAGCGGCCCGGCGGCGCCGATGGCCAGGGCCTGGCGGCGGTTGCGCATGGGCGCCTGCATGCGGATCACAGAGCCCATCGTGCCAAACGGCGGCAGTGGCAGCGGAATAAAGTACGGCAGGCTCACTGCCACGCCCATCCGGCGCGACATCAGGTAGTGGCCTGCCTCGTGGGCCATCAGGATCGCCAACAGGCTCGCGGCGAAGGGCAGGCCGGCCAGCGGGTGGGTAAGCACGCCATCGAGGTTGAGCCCCTCGTTCAGCCCACCTACGAAAAGCACGGAGAGCACTGTGAACACGAACAGCCCGATGGCGGCATAATCCACTCCCGACCTGGGGGCAAAGAGCCGGGGGATGGCCGTGATGAGCACCTGGCCGTTGGCCTTGCGCATCAGCGCGGTATAGCCGTAGGGCTTGAAGCGTGCCGCGATCTGCTCGTACGCCTGCTGCGAATCGACCACGAGCTGCCCCTGCATCCGGATCAACCGCCCATCGCTGCCGCCTGTGGTCACGCTTTCCACGGCGAACACGCCGGCGATGGCGGCTGCCATTTCGTGTGCCAGGTCGAGACTGCCCTGCTGCGTCACGTCTTGCTCCTACTCACGGCCATCTGGATCCAGGCTGTCCTTGCGGGCCAGCACTTCTTCCAGGTAGCTGTGCACCTCGTCTCCATAGTAGGGGTCCATGAGCGCAAACTCCAGAAAGGCGCGGAAATACCCGCCAAAGTTGCCGATGTCGTGGTGGCGCTGTCCGGGGGCCAGGCGCACGGCCTGCACGCGGCTGCCCTTGCGCAGCAGGATGCGCAGGGCGTCGGAGAGCTGCACCTCCCCGCCTCTGGCCGACCGAGTGTGACGCAGGGCCGAGAAGATGGAGGGGTTGAGCACAAAGCGCGCGGCGATGGCCAGGTTGCTGGAGGCCTCGGCGGCACGCGGCTTGTCAACCAGCTCGCCGATGTCGAACACCACGTCCTCTGCCGATACGAGCTGCGCCGGGCACACCACCGAATGACCGCGCAGCTTGTCCGGGGGTAGCGCCTCCACGGCGATGGTCGCCTCAGCGTTGTTCTCGACGTGCGCCTGAACCATGCGGCGCAGCAGGGCGCCCATCTCAGGCTCGCAGACGATCGAGTCGCCCAGGGCCACTACGAAGGGTTGCTTCGCGACAAAGTCCTCGGCCAGGCCGATGGCATCCGCCAGACCCTGCGGCCCGCCCTGCCGGATGTACTGCAGGTGCAGTCCGGACTCCAGGTAGGCCAGTTCCCCAAGCAGATCGTCGCGACCCCTGTCCTGCAGATGGTGCACCAGCTCGGGGTCGTGGTCAAAGTGTTCCTGGATGAGCGTCTTCTTGCGGCCGGTGACGAAGCAGATGTTGTCCAGCCCGGCAGCGCGCATCTCCTCCACCACGTACTGCACCATGGGACGCCGTCCCACCGGCAGCATCTCCTTGGGCAGCACCTTGGTGGCGGGCAACAAGCGCGTGCCCAGGCCGCCGACGGGAATCACTGCCTTGGTCAGATCCTGTACGCTGTACATACGCTGTTCCTTTCTGGCAGCACTCCGTTGTGTTATGCGGCTATTGTAGCGCAAAGCCAGTCCTGGGACAAACCGCCGCAAGCACAGCGTAGAGTCACCTTCCCGAAGCAACTGTGTTGTTTGTCAAATCACATGAGTACGATCAAGACGCCACACGGTAGAGTTCTTGATCATAGCGTTGAGTATCACGAGCAACTTGTGCATGCAAGCGACCAGGGCGAC
>Ga0315274_10015886_pt1 | contig 10651 bp, 8 predicted proteins | sample YL17G02_20_MG_FD_203700 | JGI IMG/M metagenome (GOLD analysis project Ga0315274, IMG submission 203700) | Sediment microbial communities from Yellowstone Lake, YNP, Wyoming, USA - YL17G02_20 | ecosystem: Environmental > Aquatic > Freshwater > Lake > Sediment | place: USA: Wyoming | collected...
CGCTTGCTGGCGCACCTCAAGGACCTCGGCCTCGACGGGAACACGGCCGTCTTCTTCACGAGCGACAACGGGCCCCACCGCGAAGGGGGACACGATCCGAACTTCTTCGACGACAACGGGCGCCTGCGCGGGATCAAGCGCGACCTCTACGAGGGCGGCATCCGCGTGCCGGCCATCGTCCGCTGGCCCGGCCGCGTCAGGCCCGGCTCCGTGAGCGACGCCGTCTGGGCGTTCTGGGACTTTTTGCCGACGGCGGCCGAGATCGCGGCGGCGCCCGCGCCCGCGGGGCTCGACGGCGTCTCCCTGGTGCCGGCGCTCGAGGGCCGGCCGATGCCCCAGCACGCGCCCCTCTACTGGGAGTTCCACGAGGGCGGGTTCCACCAGGCCGTCCGCGCGGGCGACTGGAAGGGCGTGCGGCACGGCCTCGCGGGCAAGGTGGAACTCTACGACCTCCGCGCGGACCCGGGCGAGACGCGGAACCTCGCGTCCAAGAGGCCCGAGGCCGTCGCCCGCATCGAGGCGATCCTGGCCGCGGCGCGGACCGAGTCGCGCGAGTTCCCCGTGCGCGGGCCGCCGGCGTGACGCCGCCGCGGGCCTCCCCGAGAGCGGCGCTTGACTTGGGGCGCGGCAGGGCGTAACAATGCCGCGGCAGGTTTTCCTGATGGGCCGCGCGGCGGGCGGCCGATAGCGCGGCCAGGGAGAGCGTGCCCGCGGCCTGCGCTGCCCACCGGCATCCAGGCGGCCGCAGGCGCGGTTCGAGAGAGCATTCCACGGAAGTTGCCCGATGCGTGAGCGGAAGTCGAGCGTCCTCTGGCGCCTGGCCCGGGTGGGCCCTGCGCTCCTCGTCCTGGCGGCCATCGGCTGCGCAGAGAGCCGCCTGGTCCGCAGCCCCCCGCCGCCGATCTTCGGCCTCCGCCTGGCGGCCCGGCCGGCGCCGGCCGCCCAGGCGACGTTCACGCGGACGCTGCCACGCTACGGCGAGGCGCCGGCGCTGTGGCAGCCCTCGGGCGCCGAGCGGTCCTGGCAGTACATCGTCGTCCACCACAGCGCGACGGACTCGGGCTCGGCCGCCAGGTTCGACGCCGTCCACCGGGCCAAGGGCTGGGACGAGTTGGGCTACCACTTCGTCATCGGCAACGGCACCGGCAGCGGCGACGGCGAGGTCGAGGTCGGCGGCCGCTGGTTCAAGCAGAAACACGGGGCCCACTGCAAGGTGGCCGGCCACCCCGAGTATAACGACGTCGGCATCGGCATCTGCCTGGTCGGCAACTTCAACGAGACGCACCCGAGCAACGCGCAGATGGAGTCGCTCTCGCGGCTCGTGCGGTACCTGATGGGCCGGTACGACATCCCCCTGGGCCGCGTCTACGGGCACGGCCAGTTGAAGGCGACGGACTGCCCCGGGCGACTGTTCGACTACGCCGACCTGCGCCGCCGCATCGGCCGCTGAGCCGCCGCCCCGCGGGGGCGCGGGGGAGAGGCCCCCGCGCTACGGCGCGCCCTGCCTGGCGGCAGGCAGGCTTTACGCCCCGCGCGGCCGGGGCCGAAAACGGCGTGACGGGGGACGTGCGGCCGGGTAGAATCGCACGTCATGGTCGACTTCGAGGAACACCGGCGGCGGATGGTCGCGGAGGTGTCGGCCTTCATCACGTGGGGGCTGGCGAATCCCGACAAGGTCCGCCGCATCCCCCGGAAGCGCGTGGGCCGCGGCGGCTTCAGTCCCACCATGCAGGCCGTTTTCTGGCACGGCGTCCTGGGGACGGTCCGCATCGCCCCGCGCGACGTCGTCCGCCGGTTCCTCCGCTGGGCCCACATCGCGTAACGCGGCCGCGCCGGGCTACTCCTCCAGCGTCACTCGATTGTTTGCGCAGTGGGTCTCCCGACCCACCGCGCTCGAGAGTGACCTTTGCGGCCCGCAAGGCGCGCCGGGCGCGGCAGGTCAGGAGACCCGCCGCGCAAAGTGGCGCTGTAGGGCTACTCGACGACCTCGATGTCGTCGACCGCCACGAGGTCGATCCGCCACTCCTTGTAGTACGTCCGGGTGCCGCGGACGCCGACGACCTTGCCGACGTAGCCGGCCAGGTCGTAGTAGGTGCTCTTGAGGACGACGATGGGCCGGCCGTCCTTGTCGACGAGTTTGAACTTGATGGGGTGGTCGACGCCCTGGAGCGACTCCATGCGGGCGACGACGCCCTTGGCGACGAAGGGGGGCTTGCCCTTGGGGCCCTGCTCGGCGGCGGCCTCGGCCCGCCGGGCGGCCATGGCGGCGAGGTCCTTGTTGAGGTCGTCGCCGAGTTTCTGGATCTTCAGGGCGTCGGCCTGGCGCTCGGCCAGGCCCTCCAGCCGCGCCGCGCGCGACAGGGCCGCGCGCTTGATGTAGTCCTGCGTGGCCTTCTCGGCGACGTCCTTGTACAGGTCGATCAGGGGCTGGTACTGGCGTTCCTCGAGGGGCTTCTCGAGTTCGGCCGCCATCCCCTCGTCCACGGCCTTGATTACCTCGTACTCGGGATCGGTCGGCTTCACCTCGGTCTTCAGGACCTCCTCGTAACTCGGCTCTTTGACGGTCTCGGCCGTTCCCGGCGGGGGCGCGACGGGCCCCGTCGAGACGTACTTCGAGAGGACGTACATGCGCGCCCCCTCGGGCGAGGCCACGCGGAGCATGTCGTTGCCGGCGGGCCCGAGGACCTTGACCTTGTCGCCCTGGACGAGCGTCTTCATGACGCACCAGTGGCGGGTCGCCGTCTTGCTGCTCGTGTAGACGCGAGCCGTCGGCACGGCGACGGTGCCCGAGACGTTGTCGGCCGCCACGGTGACGTCGCTCTTCTTCATCAGACCGTAGACGCTCTCGACCGGCGCGAGGGCCGCCCACTCGTCCACCTGGCCCTCGACGGAGACCTGGGCGCCCTGCTCGAGGGTGGCGATCGGGTAAAAGTAGAGGCCGGGGCCGCAGCGGATGTTGACGATGTCGGCGCTGACGCGGCCCTTGTAAGGTTTGAAGGCGGGCGGCTCGGCCGCGGGCGGCAGCGGTGCGGCGGGCGCCGGCGCGAGGGCCGACGGCGCGGCCGGCGCGAGGGCCGACGGGGCGGCCGGCGCGAGCGCCGACTTCGCCGCCGGGTCCGACGGCGCGATCGCGCCCGTCTGGGCCGCGACGACCGCCGGCGCGGCAAGGACCACGGCCACCAGCAGGGCAACCATCCGCTCGGTTCGGCGCATCGGACTCGCTCCTTCCTCCCGATCCTGCCTGCCTGCCGGCCCGGAACGGGTCCAGACTTCGGACAGGCACGTCGGAAGGCGTTTCGGCGTGGGCTCTTGCGCGTGGCAACAGACCCCCGCGTGCGCCCTTCGACGCTATCGCGCGGCGGCGCGGGTGTCAATAGAAAACGCAATTGGCGCGGGCGCCGCGGGGGTCGAGGGGCCGCACGGGGCCGTCAGCGAGAGTCGGCCGCCGGGCTTCGCGCTGCTTCGCCGCGGCCGGCGACGAGTTCGTCCCACGCGTCCTGGTTGAACTTGCACCCCGGGTCGGGGCGGCGGAGGTCCCGGAAGTAGCCCCAACTGCGGGCGCGGCACCCGCCGCAGGTCAACTTGTAGTCGCACGTGCGGCAGTGGCCGGTGCGGTCCTGGCGGTCGCGGAGGCACTCCATCACGGGATGGTTCCACAGGTCGTCGAACGCGTCGGTGCGGAGGTTCCCGAGGCGGATGGGCATGAAGACGCACGGCGTGACGTCGCCGTTGGGCTGGACGGCGGCGTAGCACCGCCCTGCGCCGCATCCGCCGACGTAGCGGGCGAGGATGCGGGTCATCCGCCCGCCGCCGTGGCCGTAGTGGCCCGTGTTGACGGGCCCGAGCGGGTCGCCGAGTTCCAGGCACGCCCGCCCGTACTGCGGGGCGCTCGACATGATGCTGATCCGCCCGTCCGCCAGGTACTTCTGGAGCGTCGCGAGCATCCGCTCGCGCTGGGGGGGCGAGAGGTCCTGGTCGACGATGTCGCGGGCCCGCCCCGTCGGGATGAAGTTGAACGCATAGAACGTGTCGACGCCCTCGGCGATGCACCATTCGAGCATCGGCTCCAGTTCGTCGAGGTTCCAGCGGGTGACGGTCATCGCGACGCCCGCCTTGATGGCGGGGTTGGCGACGACGTTGCGGATGCCGCGCACCGCCCCCTCCCAGTAGCCGCCCGCGCCGCGCCACGCGTCGTGGCGGGCGGGGTCGATCGAGTCGAGGCTGATCTCGGCGTAGCGGATCCCGGCGTCGACCAGGGCCTGGACCTTCTCGGGCGTGCACAGGGTCCCGTTCGTGGCGACCGTCAGGTGCATCCCGCGGTCGGCGGCGTAGCGGGCCACGGTGAGGAACGTGGGCGCCAGGAGCGGCTCGCCGCCCGAGAAGGCGATCATCGGCACATCGCGCTCCGCCAGCAGGTCGACGACGCGCTTCTGCTCTTCCAGCGAGAGTTCGTCGTCGGCCCGCCGGCCGGCGCTCTGGTAACAGTGCTTGCACTGGAGGTTGCAGGCCTGGGTGAAGTTCCAGACGATCATCAGCGGGGCGAGGAACCGCTGCGGCTGGCCGAGGCCGAGGTGGCCGACGCTGCGGATCGTCGAGACGAGGCCCTTGCGCGTCGCCGGGTTGCCGAAGACGCGCGTGCGGAACGTCTCGCGCGTCGCGCCCGTGCGGCGGCGGACGTACTCCGTCAGCGCGTACGGGATGGCGAACCCCGGCTGCCACCAGCGGACGGTCCCGGCGGCGTAGGCCTCGAAGAACCGGGCGAGCCACGAGTCGCGGCCGTCGCGCCGGGCCGTCATCGCGCGGAAGAGGCGCTGGACCAGGGGCCGCCCCAGGAGCCGCTCGATCTTCTCCGCGTCCGCCATGTCTTCACCCGTTTGCGCGATGGCACGCGCAGCCTCTCATCTTAGGCCGCGCCCGCCAGGGCGACAAGGCATTTTCCCCCGGCGGCCCCCCGGCGGGCGCGGGCGCGGCAAGGTTCCCGCGCGGCGCGGGCAATGCGCTTGATTCCGCAGGCGCGACCACTATGCTGCGCGTCGGCAGGGGCAACACGTCGAGGGCGATCTTGGCGGCATACCGCTGGCACTGGGCCGAGGGGGTGGACGCGACCTGGCGCGAGGCCCTCGTCCGCGCGTTCAACCCGGCGGCGCTGGACCCGGTGCCCGGGGCGCCCGGCCGGGCCGTGCGCGGCCGGGGCTACGGCGTGCTGCGGATGTCGCCGGACCTTCCGCGGGACGTCTTCGTCAAGGTGTTCACGCACCGGGGCCTGGCGGCGCGGCTGCGGCACCTCGGGGGCCGGAGCGGGGCCGCGCGCGAGTTCGCCAGTGCCGTCCGCCTGCACGGCATGGGGCTGCCCGTCCCGCGGCCGCTGGCCCTGGTCGACGAGGCGGGCCCCTGGGGCTGTCGCGCGTCGTACTGCCTGATGGAGCGTGTCGCGGGCGCGCGGCCGCTCTCGCATGTCCTCTGCGATGGAGGCGGTGCGGGGCCGGCGGCGCGCGCGGCCGCGGCCGGCGCCGCGCGGCTCCTCGTGGCCGTGGCCGCGCGGGGCGTCTGGCACCGCGACACGAGTGCCGAGAACCTCCTCGTCGCGCCCGGCGAGGGGGAGGGGCCGGGGTGGCTCGTCCTGGTCGACGCGCGGCACGCGCACTTCGGCACCGATCCGGCAACGGCCCTGGAGGAGATGCTCGCGGCGCTGGGGGCGTTTCTGCTGGTGGGTGGGGCCGAGCCGGCGGTCGTGCGGGCGCTGGTGGCCGAGGCGGCCGCCGCCGCGCCGGCGCGCGGCCTGGCGGGCGCCGTCCGCGAGGAGGCCGCGATGGAGCGCATCCGCCGGTCGGGCGCCGACCTGCTGGCCCGCCACGTCCGCAAAGGGAAGCGCCCGCCCGAGGACCTCGACGCGTTCGCCCGGCGCTACGCCACGGCGTCCGACGCCGCCAACTACCGCGACCGGCGGTTCGGCCGCTCGCGGCACGGCCGCAGGGTGGACGCCGCCGAGCGGCGGATCGTCGCCGAGGTCGTCGCAAGCCTTGGCGTCCGCGGCCCCGTGCTGGACGTGCCGTGCGGCGCGGGGCGGCTGCTGCCTCTTCTGGGGGCGGGGGGGCGGGCCTGTGTCGGGGCCGACGTCTCGCCCGAGATGCTGGCCCTGGCGCGCCGCGCGGCCGCCGAGGCCGGCCTGGCCTGCGGGTGCCTGGCGGCCGACGCCCGCCGCCTCCCGTTTGCCGACGGGCGGTTCGAACTGGCGCTGTCGATGCGGCTCCTGCACCGGGTGAGGCAGCCTGAGGAGCGCGTGGCCGTCCTGGCGGAACTCGCGCGCGTCAGCCGCGGGTGGGTCCTCTTCTCGTTCTACAACTGCTGTTCGTGGCGGGGGCTGCGCGACCGGCTGCGCGGCCGGTACGCGGGCGAGACGCGCGCCGCCATCCGGCGCGAGGCGGCGGCGGCCGGGATGGCGCCGCCGCGGTTCCTCCCCGTCGGGCCCCTGGCGCGCCAGACGCTCGCCCTCGCGGCCGTCGCCGCGCGGGGCCCGGGCTCCGGGGCGGCCCGCCCCTGAAGGCTTGACTCGGGTCCGGGGCGGACTATGGTAGGCGCCGCGACGGCCGTCATGGCGGCGGCGTCGGGGAGAAAGGCGGGGTCATCGCGTGCCGCAATCGCTCCTGGTGGTCGGCTCCATTGCCTTCGACACGGTCCGCACCCCGTTCGGCGAGGCCCCGGAGGTCCTGGGCGGATCGGCAACGTACTTCTCGGTGGCGGCGTCGTTCTTCGCGCCGGTGCGGCTGGTGGGCGTCGTCGGCGACGACTTCCCGCCGGCATTCCTCCAGACGTTCGCCTCGCGCCGGATCGACACCGCCGGACTCCAGGTCGTCCGGGGCGGCAAGACGTTCCGCTGGACCGGCTCTTACGAGGGCGCGATGAACGAGGCCCGGACCGACGACGTTCAACTGAACGTCCTCGGCGACTTCCGGCCCGCGATCCCCGAGGCGTTCCGCGACACGGACCTCGTCTTCCTCGCCAACGGGAGCCCGGTCACCCAGGCGTCGGTGCTGGACCAGGTCCGCCGGCCGCGCCTGGTCGTGGCCGACACGATGAACTTCTATATCGAGACGCAGCGGGAGGCGCTCCTGGCGCTCCTCAAGCGCGTGGACGGCCTGGTCCTCAATGACGGCGAGGCGCGGATGTTGACGGGCGAGGCGAACCTGATCGCGGCCGCCCAGCAGGTCCTCGCGCAGGGGCCGTCGTTCGTCGTCGTCAAGAAGGGCGAGCACGGGACGATCCTCGTGAGCCGGACCGAGGAGGGCGAGCCGCGGCTGTGTGCGCTGCCGGCGTACCCTAACCGCGAGGTCAAGGACCCGACGGGGGCGGGCGACTCGTTCGCCGGCGGCATGATGGGCCACCTGGCCCGGGCCGGGCGGCACGGGTTCCGCGACTTGGTGCGCGCGATGGCCTGCGGCACCGTGATCGCCAGTTTCGAGATCGAGGACTTCAGCCTCCGCCGGTTCGACCGCCTGACGCCGGCCGAGATCGACGCCCGCCTGGCGGCCTACGCCGAGATGCTCGCGATCGGCGCCTGACGCACGACAAGGCGCTGGAACCGCAAAGGACGCAAAGAGCGCAAAGAAAGACTTTGCGGGGAAAGAATAACAGAGGGGATGTGGAGAAGAACAACGCCGAGCCTGTGCGCCATGCACGGGCTCGGCGTGATTATTCTCTCTAACTATCTCTGCTCTTTCTTTTCTCTCAGGACGTTGTCCTTTGCGTCCTTTGCGCTCTTTGCGGTTCCATAAGCCGCTCCTGACGCCCTACGCCCGCGGCAGCCAGACCGCCATCGTGCCGCCCTTGCGGTTGTCCCACAGGCAGTACGGGACCGCGCGGATCGCGACCGGCACGGTCTTGGCCGGCCCCGAGGCGTAGAGCCGGTCCTTCCAGGGGCCCGCGGCGGGGGCGACGGCCTTGCCCTCGATCACCGTGACGCCGCCCAGCAGGCGCTTGTCGAACCGGGCCGCGAGGCGGGCCCGGTCGGGCAGGCGGATCGTGCGGACGTCGACGCGGTGGTCGCATCCCTCGAGGCAGTAGACGAGCGGCCCGCGCTGGAGGGCGACCTTGCCGGCCGTCGCGTCGACGACCGGGTTGGCCTCGACCCGCTCGACCGGCATCGCCAGGATGAGCGTCACGCGGTCGCCGTCGTTCCACGTGCGGCGCAGGCGGGCGTAGCCCTTGCGGACGGGCGCCGCGACGGCCTTGCCGTTGACGCGCAGGGCGTGCTTCCGGCACCAGCCGGGGACGCGCAGGGCGAGTTCGAACCGCGCGGGCCCGTCGAGGCCGACGGCCAGGTCGACCGTCCCGTCCCACGGGTAGCCGGTGGCCTGGGTCAGGGAGACCCGCCGGCCGCCGAGCGCGGCGATCGCCTCGCCGGTGGCGTAGAGGTGGACATAGATGGCCTTGTCGCCCTCGGTGCCGCAGGCGTAGCGGCCGAGCGACGCCAGCAGCCGCGCGACGTTCGGCGGGCAGCACGCGCAGTCGAAGAACGGCTGGCGCCGGTGCCGGCCGCCCGAGGCGAGCGGGTTCACGTAGAAGAACTTCCTCCCGTCCAGGCTCACGCCCGACAGGACGCCGTTGTAGAGGGCCCGTTCCAGGACGTCAGCGTAACGCCCGTCGGCCTCCAGTTCGAGCATCCGCTGGGCGAAGAACACCAGGCCGATCGCGGCGCACGTCTCGGCGTAGGCGGTGTCGTTCGGCAATTCCCAGTCGTCGCCGAAGGCCTCGCCGTGATGGCGGGCGCCGACGGCGCCGGTGACGTACATCTTGCGCTCGGTGACCGAGCGCCAGAGCCGCCGGCAGGCCACGAGGAGCGTCGCGTCGCCCGTCTCGGCGGCGACGTCGGCCATGCCCGAGCAGAGGTACATCGCGCGGACGGCGTGGCCCACCGCCTCTTCCTGCTCGCGGACGGGCTTGTGGACCTGCCAGTACTCGTAGGGCATCCAGCGGCGCGTGTCGCCGCGGGCCTGGGCCTCGAGGTCGTAGTAGTGGGGCTGGCGGCCGCGCTCGTTGATGAAGTATTCCGCCAGGCGGAGGTACCGCGCCTCGCCGGTGGCGCGGTAGAGCCGGACGAGCGCCAGTTCCAGTTCTTCGTGGCCCGGGTAGCCGCGCTTCTTCCCCTCCTCGGGTCCGAACGTCGCGTCGATGTGGTCGGCGTAGCGGCAGAGGGCGTCCAGGAGGTTCCGCCGGCCGGTCGCCTCGAAGTAGGCGACGGCGGCCTCGATGAGGTGGCCCGCGCAGTAGAGTTCGTGCCAGTCGCGCAGGTTGGTCCACCGCTTCTCGGGCTCGACGACCGTGAAGTGGGTGTTCAGGTAGCCGTCGGGCTGCTGGGCCTTGATGAGGAGGTCGGCCGTCTCCTCGGCGCGCTGGGCGAGCGCGGCGTCGGGATGGACCGCGAGTTCGTAGGCGGCGGCCTCGAGCCACTTGGCGACATCGGAGTCCCAGAAGATGTGCGGCGGATTGGGATCGCCCGGCCGCCACTGGAGGCGCAGGGCGTCGATGCGGCCGGTGTTCTTGCACGCCTCGTAGACGTGCGGCAGGGACGCGCGGCGGTTCGCCTCCACCCAGGGGCCCCAGAACGGGCCCCCGATGGTCACCTGGGTGAGGGGGAGGGGCGAGAGTTTGCGGCCCGGTGCGGCCATCGGTTTCCTCCTTTGGCGATATTCGTTGGTCCTGTGAGGGGGAGAGGGTATATTCGGCGGCCGCGGCAATCAAGGAGATTCGCGCCCCCGAGGGCGGCCGCCGGGTCTTGCCGCCAGGGGCCGGACGTGCTAGGTACGGGCCCGCAGGTTGCGGAGCGCGGGCGAAGGGCGGGCCGCATGGCCGAGACGGTTCGCACGTTCATCGCGATCGAACTATCGCCGGAGGCCCGCCGATTCGTCGGCGAGTGCCAGGACCGGCTCCGCCGGGCCGGCGGCGACGTGCGGTGGGTCCGGCCCGACCGGATTCACCTGACGCTGGTGTTCCTGGGCGGGGTGCCGGCCGAGGCGCTGGCGGACCTGGAGGCGACCGTCCGCGAGGCGGTGCGCGGCAGCGCACCGTTCACGGTGCGGCTGGCGGGCGCGGGCCAGTTTCCGCCCCGCCCAGGCGGGCCGCGCGTGGTCTGGGTCGGCGTCGCGGAACCCACGGGCGCGCTCGGGCGGCTCCAGGCGTCGATCGCCGAGGCGACGGCCGCGTTCGCCGAGAAGGTCGAGGACCGCGCCTACGCGCCGCACCTCACGGTCGGCCGCGTCAAGGGAGGGCGGGACCTGGGGCGGCTGAGCGAGGCCGTCGCGGCGATGGCCGCCGAAGAGGGGCCGGCGATCGAGGCATGCGAGGTCGTCGTCTTCCGGAGCGACCTGGCGCCCGAGGGGCCGACCTACACGCCCGTGGCCCGCGTCGCGCTCGGAAGCGTGGGGTGAACCGCAAAGAGCGCAAAGAGCGCAAAGAGAGGCTGAGTTAGAAGACAACGGCACTGAGGACACCAGAGGCTGGAAGGCAAGGCGCACAAACCGGGCTGGCGGCATGGACGAAAACGCACTGTCCAAGGAGATCATCGGGGCGGCCATCGAGGTGCACCGGCACCTGGGTCCGGGGCTGCTCGAATCGGCCTACGAACAGTGTCTTGCTCACGAGTTTCACTCGCGGG
>Ga0315274_10015887_pt1 | contig 10651 bp, 6 predicted proteins | sample YL17G02_20_MG_FD_203700 | JGI IMG/M metagenome (GOLD analysis project Ga0315274, IMG submission 203700) | Sediment microbial communities from Yellowstone Lake, YNP, Wyoming, USA - YL17G02_20 | ecosystem: Environmental > Aquatic > Freshwater > Lake > Sediment | place: USA: Wyoming | collected...
CTGGGGATCTGGTGTCCGGTGAGGGAGATTTCGTAAATCTCCCACTGCCCGGTCTTATTCCAGGAAAAGGCCACTTTCCTGCCATCCGGCGAGATATCGAAACCTGTTAACGGCTCCACGTAGGGAACCTGTAAAAGAGGCTTGAGATCGAGCATCTTTCCTTCTCCTCCAACGGTGGGAATTGGGACACACCCGCTTCATGCTCCGGGTGTACGAGGCTGGCCATCCGCTGGTCTTATACCACATGGCAGGCAACAAAATGACCAGGTGCCAGCTCACGCCAAGAACACCCTATGATGGTACCATGAGATACCAATCAAAGAAGCGCTCCATGCGCTCAAAAGCATCCAGCAAGTTGACGCGTTTCTGGAAGCCGTGCGGTTCACCCGCGTAGGTCTTATACTCGAAAACCTTACCGGCGCGGCGCAACGCTTGAGCCAGTTCCTCCGAAGCTTGTGGAGGAACGATATCATCCGCCAGGCCATGCAGGAGCAGCAGTGGCTTGCGGATTTTCTCCACCTGCCCGATGACTGTCCCGGCTTCGTAGACTTTGCGGTTGGCAGCCGGGTGTCCGATCTGCATCTCGGTGTAACGCCGAATGAAACCATTGCATTGCGCCCAGGAAGTGAACAGGTCGGCATCCCCATAGATGCTGACGCCGCAGGTAAAACGAACTTGCGGATCGGTGATGAGGCAGCAATTAGTCAGGTAACCGCCATAACTTTCACCAAAGATGCCAATTCGCGCCGGGTCAATGCCCTGCTGGTCGCGCAGGAAAGAAGCAGCATAGAGACAGTCTTGTACATCGCCCCTGCCCCAATCATTGTAGTTCTTATGTTCAAACGTCCGCCCATAGCCGGTGGAGCCGCGGTAATTGGGCATCAGCAGTGTATAGCCCTTGGCAGCCAGGTACTGGGGGAATATCTCCCAGTAGAACTCATACTGTTCCGCAGGTCCTCCATGTGGAAGCACCAACGCCGCGCCGTTTGGCTTGTGGGGCGTGAAAAGCAGGGCAGGGATTTTTAATCCGTCGTAACTCGTATATGCCACTTCCTCGGGCATTATTTGCGGATTGCGTGCCAGGGCCGGATGGTTTGAGAAGGTCAGCGGCGTCAGCTTGCCATCGGCAATATCCACGCGGTAGATATCCGGCGGTTGGATAGGACTCTCGTACTCTATGGTGATGTACTGACCCTCCGGTGACCAGTTGGGATGAGAGAAGACGCCATTCCCGCTGCACAGTTCGGATCTTTGACCGGTTTGTGCATCGACCATGGCCAACTCCCGCCGACCGCCCCGGTTGACTGTGCAGGCCAGGCGTGTGCCATCCGGCGACCATGCCAGATCGCCTACATCTCTGCCATAGTCAGTGAGTTGGTGCAAATCCTGTCCATTTGGACGCACCAGCCAGACTTGGTTGAACTCGGTTCGCTGGGAGAGAAAGGCGATCCACTGACCATCCAGCGTCCAGCGCGGCCCCCACTCTTTTTCCTTGGGTAATCCGGCCATGATCCGCACTTCACCACTTTCCAGGTCAATCAGGCGTATATCACGACGGTTCAGGTCGCTATCCGGCCAGTGGACATAAGCCACGTACCGGCCATCGGGGGAGGGGCGGGCATCGAAATCACTGCCCGGTTCGCGGGTCAGGAGGCGGGCAAAAGAACCTGTGCGGTCGGTCAGGTACAGGCGCGGGTTATCGTTCACGGTTACAGTGATGACCAACCGGTTGCTGTCGGCCAACCATACCGGCGAGGTACTGTCTTCCAGAGGAATATTCAATTTGCGAGGCAGTCCGCCCTGGCTATCCAGAATGTGAACGCGATTTCCGCTGGAGAAGGCCAGCCAGCGCCCATCCTTCGACCACTGCGGGGTCTCGTCGAGCCAATAAGGTTGGCTGGGACGGTTGGTGGAGAATCGCTGCGGCCAGCCACCCGTGATGGGCAGGATGTAGAGATCAGCCAAGTCCTCTCGGTGCCAGAAGAAAGCGATGCGCTGTCCATCCGGTGAAAGACGGTGATTGTATATGCGCTGAACGGAAGTGATGAGTGAAAGACTCCAGCCTTCCGGAGGAGGCAGGTCAGGGCGGGCGATGGAGGGCGGACCGTTGAATTCGTATTTTTCCGGGATGGGAATGGTCATGTTTATTCCTGGACAAGGGGAGGATCAGATATCACGCAGGAGCATAGCATCACGATGCCGCATAAAATTTCCATCAGGCCAAAAATCAGTGCGAGACAATAAAATAGGTCCGTCTTCACGTGTCCCACCCAGCCATGCGATTCTTGGAGCTTCCTTCGAGTGCCTTCTGCTGTTTGGAGAAACAGAGTGGAGAGACGCGATAGCCTCGACGAGGAAAATCCGGTTTTCACTTTCGTCGAAGTATACAACATCCGGCAATTTTCCATATTCATCCAACCATAACCTTCCAACACGCAGCTTGATGTCCAGGCCTTGCCGTCACCCATGACGGTTCTTCTTGTTTGCAGCGTTCTTCAACTATTGGGCAGCGCGGGTGGAAGCGGCATCCACTCGGCAGGTCAATTGGATTGGGCGTCTCACCCTGGAGTATAAGGCGCTCACGCCGAAGGCGCGGGTTTGGGACCGGGATAACGGAGAGCAGTGCCTTCGTGTACGGGTGCTGCGGGTTCTTGAGAATCTCCTTCGTCGGACCAACCTCAACAATGCGCCCCAAGTACATGACCGCAATACGGTCCGCGAAGTAACCCACTGTCCCCAGATCGTGGGTAATGAAGATAATGGAGATTTGCCGTGTCTTGCGCAAGTCAGCCAGCAGGTTGAGGATCTCGGCGCGGATGGAAACGTCCAACATCGAGACCGGCTCATCGGCGAGCAGCAGGTATGGCTCAAGGACAAGCGCACCAGCAATGACTACACGCTGGCGCTGTCCACCTGAGAGTTCATGGGGAAAACGGCGCAGATAAATGTCAGCCGGCTTCAGCCCGGCGTCCTCCAGTGCCTTGACGACGCGCGCCTGGCGTCCCCTCGCCTTCCGTTCCAGCCCATGGACGACCAAAGGCTCTGAGACGATTTCCTCAATCGTTTGCGTTGGATTGAGCGACTCGTAGGGATCCTGAAAAACCATCTGGATGCGTTGGCGCAAACGCTTGCGGGCGCGATCATCCACGTGGGTTATCTCTTCACCATCGAAGATGATCTTCCCACTGGTCGGTACTTCCAAGCCCATCAATGTCAACGCCAGGGTAGACTTACCGCAACCGCTCTCGCCTACCAGTGCGAGCACCTCACCGCGCTTCAGGTTCAGGTCAATACCATCCACGGCATGGACATAGCGGGCTTTGCCACCAAAGATACCCGGCCGTCCAGCCCGGAAGAGCTTCTTGAGGCCGTAAACTTCCAAGAAATATTCTTGCATCATGCTGATGCCTCGACGAGATGACAACTGGCAAAGTGATCTTCCCCAAGGTCGTGAAGCGCCGGTTGTTCAATGGTGCAGCGCGTAAAAGCCAACGGACAGCGGGGAGCAAAGCGACAACCGGCAGGCAGGGCATCCAGGCGGGGTGGATAGCCTGGGATAGAAGCAAGCCTTTTTTCAGGATTGGATAAGTCTGGGAAGGCTTTGAGCAGCTCCTGGGTGTATGGATGGCAGGCTGCATTGTAGATGGTATCAACGTCGCCATATTCCGCTGTAATGCCGCCATACATAACCAACACTGAATCGCACATCTCGGCTACAACGCCCAGATCATGCGTGACGAAAATAATCGAAAGCCCCAGCTTGCGCCGCAGGTTATCGAGCAGCTCCAGGATTTGCGCCTGGATCATCACGTCCAGCGCGGTGGTCGGCTCATCCGCGATCACCACCTGAGGATTGCAGGCCAGGGCCATTGCGATCATCACCCGCTGGCGCATCCCACCGGAGTATTGGTGTGGATAGTGATCCTTATGCTGGGCAGAAATACCTACCAGGTCAAGCAATTCCACCACGCGGGCATCCAATAGATTGCGCGGAATGGGCGGGGAGTGTTTTATGATTGCCTCGGCGATCTGATCGCTCACCGTCCGCACAGGATTGAGTGCATTCATGGCACCCTGGAAAATGATCGAAATGCCCTTCCAGCGGATATCAGTAATCTCTGATTCACTCATCGAGGTCAGATCTTTATTAGTAAAGTAAGCCTTGCCGTTGACGATCTGTCCGGCGGCCGGCAGGAGGCGGAGCAATGCCAGCATCAACGTGGTCTTGCCACAGCCACTCTCTCCTACGAGGCCCATAAGTTCACCTTCGTGCAATTGGAAACTAACCTTCTCAACCGCCCGTGCCGATGGTTTGCCTTCCGATAGATAATTAACCGATAGCTCCCGAACCTCAAGCAAGATTGGGGCTTCATCTTTCTTAATTTTTCGCTGCCAGTTTACCTCGCTCTGGATGACCGGTCTGCCGGGTGTGAGGTGATGGGTTGCCAGCCTGGGATTCAACACCTGTTCCAGACCGTGTCCGAGCAGGGTCAGCGAAAGGACGACCCATACGATCCCAAAGCCCGGCACGACCAGCGCCCACCAGGCTCCAGCGCTCATCGCGCCGCGTCCAAAGGCAAAGTTGAGCATCTGCCCCCAGGAGAGCGAAGTCGGGTCGCCCAGGCCAAGGAACGAAAGCGTGCTTTCGTCCAGAATAGCCAGTGAGATGACCAGGATGGCGTTGACCACCAGCAGCGGCATGACCAGCGGCAGGATGTGGTGACGAATGATATGCCCGTTGCCTGCACCGATGGCGCGCGCCCGCAGCACGAACTTGCGCGATTTCACCGCCAGAGTCTGCGAGCGGACTATGCGGGAGGTGGTTGTCCAGCCTAGGAGTCCGATGACAAAGATGATGTTGAGCAGGCTGGGCTTGGTCAACGCCACGATCACGACCATCAGCGGCAGGTCCGGGATGACCAGCATCACATCTGTGAAGCGCATCAGAATATTTTCGACGCGTCCGCCATAGAAGCCGGCCACGATACCCATTACACCGCCAATGACGACGGAGATGAACGCGGCGAAAAATCCAACGGTCAACGAGACGCGCGCCCCGAAAAAGAAATTGGAAAGCACGTCCTTGCCGGCATCGTCTGTACCGAGCCAGTGCGCCGCGCTGGGCGGGTTATAAATATCATTGATGGTAATATTTTCAGAGGTGGAAACATCGTAGGGAGCGAGCTGGGACGCAAATACTGCGCAGACGAAAATCCCCACCAGCATGACCAGGCCAACGAGCGCCATGCGGTTGCGACTGAAAACCTTCCAGAAATCGAGTAAAGGCGAAGATGGAACAGACGGTTTGAGTTCGATGGTCTGGAGCGCCATGTGTCACTCCGACTGCACGCGCGGATCGAGGTATGAATATGTCAGGTCCGCGATCAGGTTGGCGATGATCACGCTCACGGCGATCAAGAGAAACGCTCCCTGCAAGACGGGAAAGTCGCGTCGCCTCACGGCTTCGTAGATTGCGCCGCCCAATCCCGGCCAGGAAAACACCGCTTCGATTTGCAGCGCACCCGCCACGGTGAATCCCAGGTTTATGGCGATGACCGTCACCAGCGGTAACATGGCATTCTTCAAGGCATGATCTTTCAAGATTTGGAACGTGCTCAAGCCCTTGGCCTTGGCGGTCAGGATGTAATCCTCTGCCAGCACGTCCAGGAGGCTGGAACGCATGATGAGCATGTACTCCCCCATATAAACGATGGTGTAAGTTAGGGTTGGCAAGAGCATGTGCCTCGCAATATCCCCCCACTGCTGAATGAATGGCAGGGAGCTGGTGCCCGGCGTGGCCTTACCGCCGATTGGCAATCCGTGGCCGCTTCCCCAGAACAATAAAATGATTCCCAACCAGAAAGTGGGCAGACTCCATGCCAACAAGCTGCTTAAAAGTGCGGCGTAATCAATTGCCGTGCGCGCCTTCCAGGCTGCAATGATACCAAAAACTACCCCTAACAAGATCGCCAGAATCTGCCCCGATCCGATAAGCAGGACGGTATTCCAGAGGCGTTCTGACAGAATGTCCGTTACCGGACGGTTGGAATGATAACTGATACCCAAATCCCCCTGCAGCAAATTGCGGACATAAATAAAAAATTGCGTATCCAATGGATTGACCGCGCAGCTTCCCACTTTGATAGGATTGAGCGACTCAAAGCAGTTGATCACTGGTTTATCCAGCCCGAAGCGGATACGGATGGCTTCGATGGCCTCCTGCTTCATGCGCGGGTCGCGCACACCGGCCCGAGCCGGGTCGCCGGGCAGAACGCGGAAGAGAAGGAAATTCAATACAAGCACAAAAAGGATTGTAAAGATTGACCAGGCAACCTTTTTGACCAGGTATTGGTAACGTTTCACAGGGTTCTTTCCCAGCAGGAGAAGGTTGGGGTGGCAGATTGCCTCCGCCACCCCAGGTGAAAAGCAATCACTTAACTGGCTTGACCACCATCAAGGAAGTTACGTCTTCCAGGGCAACTTTTGGCATATCCGTGATCCAGCCGGTGAACCGGTCGGTTCGATAAGCCTGCACGGCCTGAGGATAGAATGGGATGATGTAGACCACGTCATCGTGAATGATCTGCTGCATTTGCCAGACAAGCGCTTTACGCGCATCCTTGTCGAGTTCGGTCGCCTGTTGGTTGTACAGCGCATCGTATGCCGGGTTGGAGTAGCCGGTCTCACTACTGCCGGTCGGGATTTGGTCCGTGGTCATAACGCCCAGCAACAGGTTCGGATCCGGATCGGAACCCCAGCCCCAGATCATGATGTCGAAGTCGAAGGCCGGGCAGCATTGGGAGGTCAGCGCGTCCGGATCCACCGCCTGCATATGGAGGGTGACGCCGATCTGCCCCCACGTCTCGCTCAACAGCTCGGCTGTGCGAGGAGCATTGATGGAATCACTCGGCCAGTTCAGGCGGAATGTCAACGGTCGGCTGCCATCTGGCATGTCACGTATCCCGTCGCCGTTGGCATCCAGATAGCCAGCTTCGTCGAGGATTTGATTCGCCAGGGGAATGTTGTATTCGTAGTCCTGGAGGGTATTGTTGTACCACATCCCCAGGCCATCCGGGATCAGCGTCAAGCCGGGTGTTCCCAAGCCAAGCAGTACAACGTCAATGATCTTCTGCTTATCTGTGGCGTGGGCCAGTGCAAGGCGGACGTTGCGATCCTGCAACGCCGGGTGGCCGGTGCATACTCCACCAGCATCCACCGGGCAGTTGGCCTGTGAACATTGGTTCAAGATGATATCGGTCACCTCGGGAGCGAATGGAGCGCCGGTAACCACAGCAATATTCGGCTCATTGCGCAGAGTCGCGACGGCCGTATTGGGCATCTCGGTAATTACATCCACCTGCGCAGTCTTGATGGCCTGAACCAAGGCATCCTGGTTCTCGAAAGTCTGGAATATGGCCTCGTCAATGACCGGCGGAGTACGGAAGTAATCCTTGTTGGCTGCCAGATGAACAAACTCGTTCTGTTTGTATTCCACCATCTTGAATGGGCCGCTGCCGATCATTTCCACATTCTCGTACTCGGTCGGGTTCACGCCTTCCCAGATATGCTTGGGCAGGATGTACAGGAACACCAATTGATAATCAATGTTCGGGATGGCCTCGGTGAGCGTGATGACGACCTCATTGTTGCTCGTCGCTTCGACCTTATCGAAATAGGCGGTGTACGGGTTCATATAAGGAAAATCCACGTTGTCCTTATAGAAATTGTACGAGAAAGCGACATCTTCCGCGGTCAGCGGTGTGCCGTCGTGGAACTTGATCCCATCGTGGATCTTGTACGTCCAGACCAGGCCATCGTCCGATGTTGTGACACTGTCAGCCAGGCTGAGGGTGTAGGAGCCATCCAATTCGAGGTCGTACATCGAGTCATAGACCAGCTCGAAGATCGACCAGGCTTCCGCAAGTACAGCCGTACCAGGATTCAACGTATCCGGGCTGCCAGCCCAACCAATCCGAAGGGTTACGGGCTGTTTTGTGGTACCGCCGCCACACGCTGATAAAACCAAACTCAAAATCGTTACCAGGACAAAGGTCACGAAAACACTTTTTTTCAAGAACATGTCATCCTCCTCTCTCTTTTTATTCTGCAGATAAGACAGGTTTCCGTCAGGTGTAAAACCAGATCATGTCTCTTGTATTCACCTCCTTTCTTGCACAATCCTGTAAAGCATCCAAACTAACATCACAAATCATAGGATGATCATTAACCCCGAGATTATTATAGTTGTTTCTAGAATGAGGTAAAGACCGCCAACCCTCATTCCATCTTATTCAACCAATTCCGGAAGCTTGTCCATGCCAGCCTTACGGGCCAGGTCTTCCACCATCGTTCGCAATTCACGCTCCTGTTCAGGAGCATAACGCGGGCGATTGTAAGCAGCGAGGAGTTCACGGGTACGTATTTTGGCACGGGCAAAAGTATCGAGACTGCCGGCTGCCTGCCAGCCGCGGTTGGATTCCCGGTCAATCACTGCCGATGGCAGGTTTTGTTCTTTTGAGAACAACTCGCGTGTGACCTTCTGTTTGAGGAAGTCACCTTTGAAATTGATTCCTTCGAAAAGGGCGGTCGCCAGCGTCTCCGTGCGGACCTCGATGCCGGCCAGCAGACGTTGAGCCATGGCAATTCCTTCGGCATCCACCACCAGTTTCTCCGGGCTTTGACAGGCCAGGAAGTCGAGCATCCCCGCCCCGGAAATCATGTTAATACCTGCCAGCGCACCGACCAGGGTTGTAATGCCGCTTTCCAGCCCAGCTTGGGCATCCACGACTTTAGCATCGGAAGCTCCAAGATAGGCATGGGTAGGAAGGTTTAGCGACTTGCCGACTTGCGCATACGCTGCGTCGATCATGGCCGTCTCAATGGCGCCCATCGGCGTGGTGCCGTGACGCATATCAAAGATGGCTGGCGCGCCACCCCAGACGATGGGAGCACCGGGATTGGCAAGTTGATGGATGGCAATCCCGCTCAAATTCTCGGCAGCATGCTGGACGATCGAACCGAGCAATGTTACCGGTGCGGCAGCCCCTGCCAACGGCATCGAGACGAGTTCTGCCGGGACACGTGCCCGGGCTAGTTCGATGAGATTGCCCGCGCCAAAGTCGCTCCAGATGAGCGGGGGTGATGGACACACATCGAAGACCGCTTGCGGCTTCTCAGCCAGCGCCAGGCGGCCGCTGCCTTCCCCGGGCGCAGACGATGAGGCGAAAATTGCCAGCATATCAATCATCGTACCAAGCGTCTGGAGAGAAAACGAACCGGTCACAATCGGCTTCTGCGAAAACAGCAGGACAATATACAGCCGGTACAAGTCGCCAATGGCTTTGGGGACTTCATTGCAAACGATGGCTGTGGACTGGGCGTCATACTGCGGGAGCATCTCGACCACCTTGACCACCCGTACCAGGTCCGGTGTGTAGGAGGTCTTATGCTCCAGTGTGTCCGGATCGAGGATATGTACACCGGAGGAACCGGGGTCGAAATGGACAGAGTCACCGCCATAATGAACTGTGGGATTCCCGTTCCGGTCGAAGAGATAGAATTCTTCGGGAACAGTATCCAGCGATTTTCGAACGATTTTTTCCGGGATTTTGACCACATCCCCTTCGGCGATCGCGCCGGCCTTTATCAGCAAATCACGCCCTTCAGCAGATTGAACTTTTATCCCTGGCTTTTGCATCAATTGAAAAGCCTCATCAAGGATTCGAGCAATCAGGTCATAAGTCAGGAACTCGAGTTTTGGCTGAATCGCAGTCATTTTTTCTCCAGCGATGAAATGATCTTCGCCATTTCAGTGCCGATGCTTTCGTCAAGCGGATCGGGCTGGTGAGTCTTCAATATCTTAACAGCTTTCGACAGTGCCCAATCACGCCCGTCGTCTTTCTTTGTCTCCCATTCACTGAATGGACGCCGGTCCATAAATTGGGGCAGGAAGAGTTCGCGCATGTGCTTGAGGGTATGCTTCTGGGACAAGAAATTACCGCCTGGGCCAACTGCTGCAATTGTATCGAGTGCCAGCGTCTCATCGTCCACAACAATACCTTGCATCGTCTTGTGGATGATTGAGAAGATTTCACAATCCATCATCATTTCCGCAAACGACCAGATGCGGCTTCCATGCAGAAAACCTACCCCCAAAAGCATATCCGACATGACGATGCTCGCCATGAACGTTGACAGGCTGTTCTCGATTCCTGCCTGCCAGTTCGGCTCTTTCGCGCCGGTGGCAAACGAACCCATCGAGAGGGGAATATTATAGAAATCGGAGAGAACGTTCGTCGCTGCGCCATAAAGAAAATCCTCCGGGCCGCCGCCAGTGTAGGCGCCCGAACGCAAATCGGATGCAGTTTGTGCCGCGGCATAAAAAACCGGCGTTCCTGGATAGGCCAGCTGGATAAAAGCCGTCCCAGCGATCACCTCGGCATTGCCGACCGCCAGGTTTCCCGCCAGCGTGGCAGGTCCGGTGGTTAGATTCGCCACCATAGTCATGAACCCGGTTGGAAGGCCATACTCAGCAGCCACCAGCGCCGCCTCCAGGCTGCCGCCGTCGTGTCCGAGTGGCGACGCGGAACACTGCATCAAAGAAAGAACCGGGCGCTGGCGCAACTTGTCCTTCCCTCCGACAATCAGCGAA
>Ga0315274_10015890_pt1 | contig 10650 bp, 5 predicted proteins | sample YL17G02_20_MG_FD_203700 | JGI IMG/M metagenome (GOLD analysis project Ga0315274, IMG submission 203700) | Sediment microbial communities from Yellowstone Lake, YNP, Wyoming, USA - YL17G02_20 | ecosystem: Environmental > Aquatic > Freshwater > Lake > Sediment | place: USA: Wyoming | collected...
AGCTCACCTGCGTTACTAAGTCCAACGTCCTCAGGCAGACGGACGGGCTTTTCGAGAAAATAATGTCGGCCGAGGTCAAGAAGCACCCCGAAATAGTATATGAAAAGTATTACGTGGATGATATGGCGCGGAGGTTGCTTAAATACCCCCGTTCATTTGATGTAATAGTGACCTCCAATATGTTCGGTGATATACTTGCGGATGAATCTGCTGAAATGGTGGGCGGGCTTGGATTGGCCGGCAGCGCCTGCATTGGAGGCAAGGTGGCATATTTTGAACCGGTCCACGGTTCGGCGCCAAAGTATGCAGGGAAAAATGTCATCAATCCAACGGCAACAATTCTATCTGCCAAATTAATGCTCGAATATCTTGGCATGTACCAAGAAGCAAGCAGCCTGGAAGAAGCAGTGGAATCCGTATATAGAGAGGGCAAATCATTAACTTACGATCAGGGTGGTAATGCTACTACAACTGAAGTTGCAGAAGCCGTTTTAAGGCAAATTAAGTAGTCCTTTCCAAAGAAGCATTAAAATGGGTGCTACACTAGCTCAAAAGATACTCGCCAGGGCCTCGGGTAATAAGGCTGTTGAACCGGGCCAGTACGTAACAGCAGAGATAGATCTGGCTATGGTTCATGATGCCATGGCGGCGGTTACCTTGATCCTGAGTGAAGCTGGCATAAAAAAAGTATGGAATCCGGATAAGATCATTTGCCTGCTTGATCATTCCAATCCTTCGCCAACTGTTCAGGCTGCTGAGACAAGCAAGATAGTTGAGGATGCTGTTAAAAGATATAAAATAAGAAATTTCTATGGCCAACGGTGCGGCGTATGCCACCAGGTATTGGTAGATTACGGTTGGGTAGTTCCCGGTGAATTGATCGTCGGCACCGATTCACATACGACGACTTACGGTGCGCTAGGAGCCGCCGGCACCGGTATAGGTTTTTCTGAAATGGCTTATGTTTTGGCCACCGGTAGGCTCTGGTTCAAGGTACCGGAGACTATAGAATTTAATATGTCGGGTAATCTGCCGAATAGGGTAATGGCAAAGGACATTATCCTGTTCATAGCCGGCAAATACTCCGTTAATATTGCTCAGAATAAAGCGGTGGAGTTTGCTGGACCAACGGCCACAAAACTTACGGTTTCAAGCCGGATGACCATGAGTAACATGTCAATGGAAATCGGTGCAAAATTCGGCTTTTTCAAACCTGATGAAAAGGTAAAAAGATACTTAGCTTCCCGAACCCAGAAGCAATTTGACCTTATTTACCCGGACATGGATGCCGTCTATGAAAAGAAATTTGACGTCGATGTATCAAATCTTGAGCCACAAGTCGCATTGCCATATTCAGTAGACAAAGTTAAACCCGTATCTGATGTTGGTACAATCAAAATAAATCAGGCGGTGATAGGATCTTGCACTAATGGTAGGCTGGAAGACTTAAAAACTGCAGCCGAGATATTGAAGGGCAGAAAGGTAAATGGGGATACAAGGTTACTCGTCATCCCGGCTTCTGTTGAAGTATACAAGGCAGCATTGCGCAGGGGTATTCTCACGGTTCTGCTTGATGCAGGTGCGGTAATATGTAACCCGGGATGCGGTCCGTGCTTCGGAGCTCACATGGGCCTCTTGGCAAGCGGTGAGAGGTGTGTCGCCTCGATCAATAGGAATTTCCGGGGAAGGATGGGCAGTCCCGAGTCCGAGGTATATTTGGCTTCACCCGCCACAGTGGCAGCCTCGGCTATTGAGGGAAAGATAGCAGATCCGCGGAGTTATTGAGAGGTGGCATGATGCTGAAAATCAAGGGCAAGGTATGGAAAATGGGCGATAATATAGATACGGATCTGATAACCCCGAGTCAATATCTCTGGAGCCCACCGGAAGAAGTAAAAAAACATGTCTTGGAGGCGGTCAATCCGAAATTTAGCAGCGATGTAAAGCCAGGGGATATTATCGTTGCTGGCAATAATTTTGGCTGTGGATCGAGCAGGGAGACCGCACCAATGGCATTTAAGTATCTTGGAATTGGAAGCATTGTGGCAGAATCCTATGCACGTATCTTTTTCAGAAATGCCGTCGCCATAGGGCTTCCAGTAATCGAGTGTCCTAATATAACGCAATGTACTGCCGATGGGGATGAAATAGAGGTTGATTTTGATAGCGCAACCATAATAAATATTTCAAAGAACACAATCATAGCTGCCAGCCATTTACCTGTGGAGATGAGAGAGGTCCTACTGAAGGGTGGCATAATCCAGGTGCTGAAGGAAATAGCCAGCACGTCTAACTTTTAAGGTGACACCATTTCCGAAGGCAGGCCAACTGGGGGATAGGTGCGGTAGTGAGCCAGTCATCAAGAGCGAAGGAACGATTTAGAACCAACCCCGCCCGGTTCATTGAGCAGGAAATCAAGGAGTTTGTGCGCACCAGTCCAGATAATCACCTGTCCTTTATGAACGGCTACGCAATGTGGGATGAACCGCTGGTGAAGTTCGCCGATGGCGATGACCCCATCTTCACTGAATACAAGAGCATAATTACGCCTGACTACCCTACTCCTCGCGAAGCACTGGCCGAAGCCTACGACAAAAGTCCAGAAGATATGCCTGCACGCCTTTCGGTGATAAGCTGGATTTTGCCTGCTGAGGAGGAAACTCGTAAAACTAACCGGGCAGAGACTCGTGTTCCCAGTCGTCTTTGGTCTCACACACGCTGGTATGGCGAGAAATTCAATGAGAAATTGAGGGCATATGTGGTACAATTTCTCACCGGTATGGGGTATCTGGCAATAGCGCCAGCCTTACAGCCATCTTTCAAGATATATACCAATGAGAAGGGACCGTACTCGAATTGGTCAGAACGACATGTTGCTTATGCCGCTGGTCACGGCACTTTCAGTCTTTCCGATGGCCTCATCACTGAGTTCGGCATCGCCCACCGTTGTGGCAGCGTGGTCACCAGCCTGGTAATACCGGCAAGCCGTAGGACAGCCAGAAGTCCATATTCAAACTGTCTCTTCTATCGAGGGGTCAACTGTAAAGCCTGCATAGAACGCTGCCCAGCCGGGGCTATAACTGAGAAGGGTCACGATAAGAACAAGTGCCTGCAGTATTTGTCTGATATTGGTTACGCGTCTACGTTTCTTAATGATAACTATGATAATGATAAGAGCGTAGCTGGTTGTGGCTTATGCCAGACCAAGGTTCCCTGTGAATTCCGTAATCCAGCGCGTAAACTAAAAAAGAAAACGGAATAGCGCGGGACTAAGGCGACTGCACCAAAAGCCATCGTGTTACCTTCGGGGCTTTATATAAACTGCCGGCAACCGTTCCAAGGCTGGGGGAGTTGCCCCTACTTCTTGACGAATGGTGTCAGCGCCTATAGAATTACTATGGCTTTGAGTAAGAGGCGAGTAGCTGCTGCAACGCCGGAACCAGTTGCTTCTTCTCAAAGAAATGTTCGGGAACAGTCCCGTGTGGTGTACTATAATGGTAATATTATTACCTTATTTGGAGTGTAATTAGCTCAATAATGGCAGTTTTATTACCTTAAAACAATCACTGCAAAGCTGCCCGGTTAATGCCCACTGCCATACAGGACAATGTCTCGAAGAGGATCAGGTCCTCACTACGCTGGGTCAACCGAATACCTTGCTTGGGCAGTATAAAGGAGTCCCTGCGGAGCTACATACATGAAGCGCTTGAAACCACTCGGTTGCGGAGACGCCTCACAATAGCATTGGATGAGAGCCCCAAAGTGTCCGTTAACTTCTATCTCACAAGTGTCCCATTAACGCTGGCGATTTACAGTTAAACCCTTTTGACCAGAGGGAAACTCTAGGCCCAGGTATCATCATCTATAGCGTAATTACGAACAATTGCCCGGAAATGGAATCCGTTGACAGCAAAACTCATGGATATAGGAAAAGACCTGGGATTCTTCAGCAGGGTCGAGAAGAAGAATCGCCAATAGTGCCACCTATCTCTTTCCAAGACACCCAAAACCCACATGGACCTGATAAGTGCCCTTACGTCCCGGAGATGTAGGTGTGATACCCCCTTTTTTCTCCTGGGTTTGTACTCCTTCAGAAATATCTTGACTCTGTCGTAATACTGTTTGGATGAATAGATATTGGTCAGGACATGCCTATAGCCATTGATGAGCTTCTCCCGGCCCATTTTGGGGACGAAGTTGATGGAGCAATCGGTATTGTCGCCGGTGTAGTTATCCTCCACTAGGCGGTTCTCTTTCTTCAGGCGCTGGTACAGCTTCGTGCCGCTAGGCGCATTAAGCAAACCCACCATAGCGGTGACGATGCCGCTTTTCTGAATGAAGTTGAGTTGGCTTTTAAAGATGGAGTCCGGGTCATTGTCGAATCCCAGGATGAAGCCACCTTGGACCTGCATGCCGTGATTTTGAATTTTCTTAACTGAAGCAATGAGGTCACGGTTTCTATTCTGTTGTTTATTACACTCAACTAAGCTTTCTTCGTTAGGGGTTTCAATGCCAATGAATACGGTTTCGAAGCCGGCCTTGACCATCAATTTCATTAGCTCTTCGTCATCGGCCAGATTTATCGATGCCTCTGCCATGAACCGGAAGGGGGAATTTCTGTCCTTCTGCCACTTAATCATCGCTGGCAGTACCTCTTCCTTAAGTTTCCTCTTGTTGCCGATGAAGTTGTCATCTACCAGGAACACGGTTTCCCGCCAGCCTCGGTTGTATAACGCCTCAAGCTCTGACAGAAGTTGGCCTCTGGTCTTGGTGCGGGGCCTATTTCCGTTCAGCACTACGATATCGCAGAACTCGCAATCGAAGGGGCATCCCCGCGAGTACTGGATGCTCATTGTGGCGTACTTCTTCGTGTTTACGAGTGACCACATGGGGACAGGGGTTCTGCTGAGGTCGGGTCTTTCTTTAGTTATGTAGATGTGTTTGGCGCAGCCTTTGCTCAGATCTTCCAGGAAAAGCGGTAGGGTGCTCTCGGCTTCATTGAGCACGAGGTGGTCCACATCCTGGAACTCCTCATAATTGGAGGTGAAGAGTGGGCCGCCGGCTATTGTTTTGGTCCCGAGCCTTCTGCATCTTCTGATAACATCTCCAACTGAAGCACTTTGCACCACCATGGCGCTGATGCATACATAGTCAGCCCACTTGACATCCCTGTCAGTCAGGGTGCCTGCATTCATGTCCACCAGCTTCTTGTCCCATTCCTGGGGAAGCATGGCAGCTATAGTTAGCAAGCCCAGAGGCGGGAAAGCCGACTGTTTGTCGATCATTCTCAGGGCATCCCTGAAACTCCAGAAGGTATCAGGGTACCGGGGATAAACTAGAAGTACTTTCAACTCAAGACTCGTTGGATTTCATGTCTAACATTCACATTACTACTAAGAGTACACTCATCCATTCAGGAAAGCAAGCGTTTTCAGCAAACTGCATCAGAACACCAATAGTATCATTGACTTGTTGTACGCAAGAGCGACTCGACGTCAGATGCTGCTGAAACGAGTCCTTGTGTAGCGCCTGTTTCGGGTAAATATGCACTCAGGTGCAGGCATTACCTTTTTGGAGAGGTAGATTCATCAGAGAAGCTAGGCAGTGGGACAAAAAGCCATAACGTCGTTTTGAGGGCTTCAGATAACCCACCGGCAACCGCTCTAGAGTTGCAAGGAGTTGCCCCTGCTTCTTGACGAATGCTGCCAGCCACCATAGAATTACCGTGGCTTTGAGTGAGAGGTGAGTAGCTGCTGTAACGCTGGGACCAGTTGCTTCTTCTCAAAGAGATGTTCGGGAACAGTCCCGCGAGGTGTACTATATTTGGTAATATTATGGTAGTAGTATTACCTTATTTGGAGTCTGATTACCTCAAGAATGGCAGTGTTATTACCTCAATAGCCTTTGAGGTATGACTTTCCCACAGAAATAGTCCCAGAAATAGTTTTGTGCTTGGATTTGATTCGAGCTCTGGCCTGATCCAAAAACACTTGATTGCGAAGTACTACCACACGAACATTTGCGCCAGATCTCCGAAATTGACCCCCGACCAACCCTGTGGTATAACCTCTTACAGAAACTCAATGAAACATACTAAAATTGGCGCATTGAAAGATATTGACAAAAAAGGGATTGTGAAATTATTAAGAATGACAAATAAGAAATCAAGATGCGAAGGATGCTGATAAATTAAAACCTATGAAAAATTATTTAAAGTCTAGGATTGTGATTATAGGAATAATTTCAGCCGTTTTTTTAATTTTAGCGGCTGATTTCATCAATGCCGAAACAATCTGCAGTTATAAAGGGCCGGACGTATCGCAGGACTTGCTCCGCCTGACTGATTTTAGCGTAAGCGGAAATTCCGCGCTGAAAGTAGGGGATACTATAACTGTAAAATTCACACTGCAAAACTATGGCCAGACTGATTTAACTCTCGGGCAAAGGGGAATTTTTGCCGCGGCAAGAGACCCGGATAATCTGGATACTTCTTTTGGCTTCACAAGAGCCAACACCAACTTAAAAATCTCGGAAACAGTTTCGGTTGAAGTTTCGCGGGTTTTGGATAAGGCGGGAAGTTGGACAATCTGGCCCTCTTACCATATTCTTTCAGGAAAAATATACAAATTAGGGCCGGACAACTGGCACTCCTGCTCACTGAAGGTTGCGGAACCGCCGCAGGATTCAGATAAAGACGGAATTTCCGACCAACAAGACAACTGCCCCCAAAACTATAATCCAAAACAGGAAGATATTGATGCCGACGGAGTCGGCGACGCCTGCGATAACTGCGACGACCGCGATACTGACCAAGACAAAATCAAGAATTGCCTAGATAAATGCCCGAACGAAGCGGAAAACTACAATCAATATCAGGATGACGACGGCTGCCCAGATGAAACTCCCAAGCCAGAAGACACCACTTCACCAACCGTAACTATCAACTACACTCCGCCCACAGTTAATACCGCTTCTAATATTACTTTTCGTGCTATTGCCCAAGATAACACCAGCGTAAATGAAATTATTATTTATGTTAATGGAGCGCAGGTTAAAGGATGCGCGCCGCCAGATTTTGCGCAGGGTTTTTGGCGTTGCGAATATAGCGGCGGGCCCTATCCGGCCGGAAACCTGACTTATAAAGCAGAAGCTTTTGACCCAGATGGGAATAAAGGAGTTTCGTCGGAAGGAAAAGTTGAGGTTCAAGCAATAACTTTTGAAACACCGCCCATAGAAGCCCATCTGCCGTGCACTATTTCGGGCAAACTTTTGGATTTTAAATATTCATCAAAAACGGTCAGGGTAAAATTCTGCGAAGCTGAAACTGTCGGCGGAGGTTGTTCGCCAACACCGCCTTTTACCTGCGTGCCGGCCTCGACGGCTTGCAAGGAAGGCGGTGAGGTTTGGTATGCAGATGTAAACAGAGTCTGGTCAGGCGAAGAAACTTATCGCAACCCCGGGCCCTTATCTTACCAAACGCAGGTTCCCTGCGAGGGCAGTTATCTTATCCAGCCGGTTTATAAAGAATTTGAAGAAGAGTGCGAATGGAAGGGAACTTGGCGGCCGACAAAAGGCAATCTTGTCACAATGGAAGGCGCGAATAAAAGCGATTATGATTTCAGATTCACTCCCCAAGATTTGACTCCGCCCAGCATCCAGACGAGGACAACCGATGTCGCCCGCCCCGCGACTTTCAAGGGAGAAGGCGGTTTTACTCTTTATGTGGAAGCGATAGATTCAACAGACGGGGTTAAAAGCGAAAAAGTCAGCGGCACTTACCGCGTTTCTTATTTTAAGTCGGACGCAACCGGCCCATTGGAGAGCAGGAAAGCTGACGCAACTTTTACTTTATCGCAGGAATGCGGCCTCTGGTATCGGGGCAGTTCCACAATCCCTCACGCTTCTTGCCGTTTTGACATTCCTTATTACGAAGGAGGAAAATCTATTACTTTTGATTTAAGAATCAGCGCCTGCGATGCTGCCGGCAATAAAGTTGAAACAACTTATAGTCATACTTTTCCCGATGAGCCGGGCGATTTGGCTTTGGCGACGGTTGAACCTATCCAAGTAATTTATGGCGCGCCATTGGTTAAAAATAAAAATACAGCTTTCCGGGCAAAAGTCAATTCCAGTTTTCCTTATCCGGTGGAAGCATCTTTCCGATTAACCTTGCCTCCGGACAAATGGGATCTGACAAACGGTACCGGCAGGATTCTTCTTGCTTTTCCAGTCGGCTGGAGCTTCCCGGATTTATGGGGGCCGATTAAAATTCCGGCTAACGCCAGTAATTATGAAATAATGCTGCCGATTATCGCTGATTGGCAAAAAGAGATTTCCGGCACAGGGGCTGGCGATGCAACAAAAATCTTAAGAGGAGAGGAAGTAAGCGGCATTTACGGCGTCGATGTTAGATTAATGCCGGTGCCAAAGGCTGATCAAGTTAATTTTTCTGTCCAGATTGACCCCGAAAATCAAATCAGAGAAACAAACGAAGGCGGAAACACTTTCAATTCGCCAAATTATAATATTGTTAAAACGAAGACCTGGAGATTTTTAGTCGTGCCCTATAAAGACGACCGAGGCTGCGTGCCTTATCGGCCTTTTGTTGAAGCGGGCGTAAAGAAATATTTGGAATATTTGCTCGCCACCTATCCGATTGCCGAATACAAATTAGAATATGCTTTCGCGACAACTCCTTACAGCCAGAGATGCACCCATGATCCGAGTTTGACCTGCGAATTCGTAAGGACAATGAACAGGGGTGCGGGTGAACTTCGGCAATGGACAGCGAGATTGGCTGAAGAAGAAGGATATGATTTTGGAATAGCTGTTGGCTGCAGCGGCGGTCAAGCTAATTTCAATGTTATGGCCGTTACCGTAGGCGATTCTGGAGGAGAAGAGCTTCTTGCTCACGAGTTTAATCACGCTGTTTCGCCGGTAAGCGATATCTATTCTTTGGATTGCTACAGCAGCTGGTTGGAGAGTTATTGCGAATTGCCCGACGGCAACAGGTTTTATTGCTGCTGGCAGAATTACAATGATGAAAAAGAAAGAAGAGAAGAAAACGGAATTGACCCAATGGAAGGATGCATAATCGACTGCGGTCAGGATGACAGAGGTGATTGCAATGCCGGTTGCTGCTGGGACAGATGCAAAGCGGAATGCGATGACCGAGGCGGAACCACCTGGCAAGCGCCCGACGGCCGGCCAAGCATAATGGGAATTATGCCGGCGGCTGACGGTTTTTGGGTCAACAAATGGGTTGAAAAAGAAGGCAAGCAATATTTTATGGACGGGCCAACGGGCGATAACTGGATTTCGGCCAGAAGCGTCAGAGAGGAAGGATATCATTACTGTCCTTCGCCGGACGCAAAAATCGATTATGACGGTTATCTAAACATGCAGACCCACGAGCGGTTTGTCAGCAGCACCGACCCAGAAGGATTGCTGGTAAGCGGCACGATCAACAGAAATGGCGAGGTTAAGTTTGACCCGTTTATCTATCTGCCCGACACACTTTTAGATATTGCCCCGGGAAGGACAGGCGATTATTATTTCGTTTCATCGGATAAAGATAATAAGATTTTAAGCAAAACGGGATTTGATGTTTATTATTACCAATCCGATCCTTACGGCGGGCCGGTTGATGAAGTTCCTTTTGTTTACAGAATTGAGTGGAAAGAAGGCGTAAAAAAGATTGAACTTCAGGACAAAACGGGCAAGGTTTTGGCCAGCCGGGAAGTTTCTGAAAATAGACCTGAAATTAGAGTTATTTATCCAAATGGAGGAGAAGTTTTTGCCAAGGGTGAAAAGATAAAAATCAAATGGGAAGCAAACGATAAGGACGGAGATGTTTTGAGCTATTCTATTTCATTGAGCAAAGATAACGGCCAAAACTGGCTGCCGGTTGATATTGATATAGAAAAGAATGAATATGAAATAGATACTCGTTCTTTGAGCCTTGGAGATTATTTAGTTAAGGTCAGGGCAACTGACGGAGCAAATACAAGCATAGATTTTTCTGACGGTGTGTTCAGTGTAAAAACGGATGGGAAATCCCAATCGTCCTACGTCATATACGTTATAGTAATTTTGACAGTAATGACGATTATAATCGCATTTGTTATCTACAGATTGAAATTTGTAAAAGAGAAGTAGAGCAATTCTGTTAAATTTAGAGCGCCCTCAAATCGGTGTTTCCCAAGTGTGCAGAGCGACGCAACTGTTTTGGAGACAGTCTTAAATCTTCCCCACAGCCTCGGAAAAAGATGAAGGTCTTTCTCAAATTAGCTGGTCATAGAAGAGACGGCAAGCAACTGCCTTATTCTAAGTGTAATTGGCACAAACTAGTTTTCGCCCATTTGAACCAGCAAGGGCAATCTACTTACAAGTTCTGACTTGCCGTCTGACCCCATATCTTGTGGTTAGCATCGGTAAGATAAATAATAATGAACTCGGGCGCCTGTTTTCCGTTGAATCCCTCTACGGGGAAGCTATACGGGGTGCAGGGTACCAGAGGCTCATCAAAATACAAGCTTCCGATATACTGACCTGATTCAGTGAAGAAATGTAGATCATATATGTTAGTGCCGTTTGGGAAGTATGTTGATAAGCAGTGTATATCCACTATCAGGACGCCACCAGCCGGAT
>Ga0315274_10015893_pt1 | contig 10646 bp, 6 predicted proteins | sample YL17G02_20_MG_FD_203700 | JGI IMG/M metagenome (GOLD analysis project Ga0315274, IMG submission 203700) | Sediment microbial communities from Yellowstone Lake, YNP, Wyoming, USA - YL17G02_20 | ecosystem: Environmental > Aquatic > Freshwater > Lake > Sediment | place: USA: Wyoming | collected...
GCTCCCTATCGCAAGATGATTGGATCCAAGCTGCGCATGCAAGTGGATGCGGATGGGAACCTGGAACAGATTATTGGGCTGCAGGAATGGACCGACCGCATGAGCGCCGATGCCGGCCCGGCCCAAGGGATGATCGCCCAGCAGTTCAATGAAGGCTATTTCCGCCAGATCGCAGATTTTGGACGCGGTTATCTGAACCGACCCGTTCAGCCGGGCGAGACGTGGCCGTTTAAGATGGATATGCCGCTTGGTCCGATGGGGAAACTGAAAGTGGATTCGAAGCTGACCTTCAAGGGCTGGGAGGATCGGGAACAGCACAAGTGCGTGGTGATCAAGAGCACGGCTTCACTCCAAGGCTCCCCCAGTGCGGGCGCGGAGGCGGGGCCGATGGGAATGAAGATGAGCATCAAAGACGGGAAGATCAGCGGCACCGGGTGGTTTGACCCGGAACTAGGGGCACTGATCGAAACCGTCGCGGATCAAGCCCTCACTGTGAAAGGTGAAATGCCCGGCCCACCCGGCGGCAAAGGACCAGCGGGCTTCACGAGCGAGATTGGGCAGAAGGTCAGCCTGAAGCTGGTGGAGTTGGGGAAGGTGAAGGAGTAACGACCAGACCCTCTCACACCGCTGGCGTGCCATGGCTGCCCACGCTATCGAAATGGTGCCTTACGCCATTATTCATCCCTGACCCCTAAGCTGACCCCTAAGCACCGCATCAGCGGCGAAAGCCCGTTAGCCGCCACGCGGAGACGGTGCATGGAGCGCATCATGGGGCCGACAAGACCACTTCCGCCATTGCGGCGATGAGTTGTTTCCCGAAGGCCAAGCGGTCTTCCACGGTCGGTCTGCGGCCGAGTTTCTGACTGAGCCCGATGCGCTGTTCCATGAGCAACACCGGGATGCGGCGCTCCTTCCAGAGCGAAGTGGTCGTGTGGTCGGATCCAGTAGTGATCCTGGGTTTTTGGCTGGGATCGAAGCTGCTCTGGGCCACAAGCAAATCAAACAGCCGCTCCAGCTTGCTCCGTGAGCTCACATCGTCCGCCTGCGTTTCGAGGAACTCGGTGGATTCGGTGTTGTGGAGATTCACCATCAAGTCGATCGGGCGGCCCGCATCCAACCAGGCGAGGATGGTTTTTTTCCCATACCATATCTCCGGCAGGCGCTCGAGGAACTCCTTGTGGCGCAGATCAACTTCATCCCAGTGCCGGTTGACGTCGTAGCCGTTGGCGTTGAAGCGCACTTGCCCGTTCGCGCAGCCATCCGGATCCATCGTCGGCACCAACTGGAACACCACCAGGTCCCGGAGCCGGACTGCGCGGGGATCGTCCGAGACCAGGAAGCGGAGGGCGCCTTCCATCACAAACGAGGTGCCGGTCTCCCAGGCATGTTGCCGGGCGATGAGCCACACTGTCTTCTTCTGTGCGTCTGGCACTTGGGGATGAGTGACCGTCACCAGGCGCAGATCACGAGCCTGCACGCTCCGGCCGATGACTTGTACCAAGGCATGCGGGTGCCGGTTCGCGTCCGACAAGAGTCGCTGCAGCCGGCTGGTGGTGTACGGCGGCACATGGGCAATCCAGATCGTGTCACGTTCCGGCCGGAAGTTGAGGGTCGCCTCTTTTGCCTCATCGTCCCAGCGGAGCGCGGCGAAGTGTTGCCAGTTTTCGCCGTCATAACTGAACACCGGGATGGTATCGGCGCTCATCGGGCAGGCGCCAGGCTTGTCGTTGTATTCCCCGACCAAGTCGGTCAATGTCAGCGTGATATCCCGGCCCTGCACGCCGTCCATGCGGAAGCAATACCAACTGGCTTGCCGATTGCGGCCGCGCTCGTCGTGCTGGCCGGCCACGTGGCAGCGAAAGTGAGCCGGCCCGAGCGTTTCGATGCGGCCGAGCGAGGCGCCCTCGAAGTTGGTGTTGAAGGTAACGGCGGACACGTCCTGAGCCAAGCCGACCGCCGCCAGATCGACTGCAAGGATTGAGGCGACTAGTGCCGGGAGCATCGGGATCTTCACGGCCGCATCCTATGCGGGAACGCCGCCACTTTGAAAGGCCCAATCCGCCCTGATCGTGCTGGACCTCACCAGGGTCTCCGGTCGCGGTGGCGCCAGCCGCGGCACCGCCGGGGTTGGTTCTATAAGGCCAGCAGCAAGCGCTTGATTTCGTTCAACCGCGCTTTGGGTTGCTTCTTCGTGAGTCGCGGGAATTTGCCGGCCAGCGTGATGTAGTCGTTATTGCGGGTGAGCATCAGTCGATCGTCCTTGGTTTCGACGACGGTTACCCCGCGCTCGCCGGCCGCCAACCGGGTTTCGGCTACCAGCAGGAGCAACCCCACCGCGGCGGGCAGAGGTCCGAACCGATCGCGGACCTCCTGGCGCAGTTGGTCCAGGGCGTCCTGGTCCATGGCCTGGGCCAGCTTGCGGTAGATCTCGATGCGATGGTGGGATTCGGTGATGTAATTCAAAGGGAGATACGCGGGGGCGTTGCGAATGGCCGCGGGCCGCGGGCCGCGGGCCGCGGGCGACGAACCCGATATGTACGACGCGGTCTCGCGCGGCACGTGGACGGCCATCGCCTCGGGTTGCGTCTGGTCCTCGGACTCCGGACTTGGGACTTCCACTGCCTGTTCCGGCTGCATCGCCAGAAAGTCGAGGCGGACCTGGACCTCGACCCGCGGCTTCACCTTTTCGCCCTTGAGCGCGCCGATGCTTTGCTTGAGCAATTGGCAATAGAGCTCGAATCCCACGGCCGTGATATGGCCGCTTTGCTCCGGACCGAGCAGGTTACCGGCGCCACGAATCTCCAGGTCGCGCATGGCGATTTTGAAGCCGCTGCCGAGGCTCGAGTATTGTTTGATCGCGCTGATGCGCTTGCGGGCGTCGGCCAGCAACCCGGCATGGCGCGGCAGCAGGAGGTAGGCGTAAGCCTGGTGCTTGTAACGCCCCACGCGCCCGCGGATCTGGTACAGTTCACTGAGCCCGAACCGGTCCGCGCGATCGATGATGATCGTGTTGGCGTTCGGAATGTCCAAGCCGCTTTCAATGATCGTCGTGGACAGCAACACGTCGGCCTCGCCGTTGACGAACCGCGTCATCACCTCCTCCAACTCATCGCTGTTCATCTGGCCGTGGCCGACGACGATGCGCGCGTGAGGCACGAGCGCCTGGAGACGCAGCGCCACCGCGTCGATCGTCGTCACGCGGTTGTGGAGGTAAAACACCTGGCCCTGGCGGTTGAGCTCGCACTGGATGGCGTCGCGGATGACCCGTTCATCGTATTGGGTGACGATCGTCTCGACCGGCAGCCGGTCCTGCGGGGGGGTCTGGATGGTGCTCATGTCGCGCGCGCCGGTGAGGGCCAGGTACAGCGTGCGCGGGATCGGCGTGGCGCTGAGCGTGAGCACGTCCACCAGTCTGCGCAGTTGCTTGAATTTTTCCTTTTGGAGCACGCCAAAGCGCTGCTCTTCGTCGATGACCACCAGCCCCAGGTCTTTGAAGGCCACATCGTCTTGCACCAGGCGATGCGTGCCGATCACAATGTCCACGGCCCCGGCAGTCAGGTCGCGGACGACGCGCGCCTGTTCGCGGTGGGTGCGGAAGCGTGAGAGCAATTCGATCCGCACCGGGTAATCTGACATGCGTTCGCGAAACGTGTTGAAGTGCTGCTGGGCCAGGACCGTGGTGGGCACGAGCACGGCCACCTGCCGCCCGCCCAACACGGATTTGAACGCCGCCCGCAACGCCACCTCCGTCTTGCCATAACCGGCGTCGCCGCAGATTAACCGGTCCATCGGACGCGGCGTTTCCAGGTCGCGCTTGGTTTCGCCGATGGCACGCCTTTGGTCGGGGGTTTCCTCGTACAGAAAGGCGCCCTCAAACTCGCGTTGCCAGGGCGTGTCCGCCGCGAGCGCATGTCCCGGCTGGGATTCGCGCGCCGCCTGGATGGAGAGCAACTCACCGGCAAGGTCACGCACGGCGCGTTCGGCGTTGGCTTTGGTCTTGACCCAGCGCGTGCCCCCCAGCGCGTTGAGCGGCGGACGCGCTTTACCCGCGCCGATGTATTTGCTGACCAGATGGGCTTCGGTCACGGGCACGTAGAGCCTGGGCGGCGGCTGTTCGGGATCATTGGGCGCGTATTCGATCACCAGGCATTCCTGGCCGACTTCAGCGGGCTGGCGCTGGTGCGCCGACGGCTTGCGCCCGGACACCGCGGGCAGCACCTTCAGCCCGAGATAACGACCGATGCCGTGCTGCACGTGCACGACGTAATCGCCCTCTTCCAAGTCGGTGAAGTCGATGTCCAGGGCAGAGCGCGTCGTTTGGGCGTGCTGCGACTTGAGCCGGCGGGGTCGCTGTACCTTGTACCGGCCGAAGATCTCGGCATCGGTCACCACGGCCAGCTTGCCCTCGCCATAGATAAAGCCCCGCGTCAATGTCCCGAGATGCAAAACAGGACGGGCGTCCCGCCTGTCCGTTGCCGGCTCAGAAGCCAGCACGGGGTCGGGCTCGCCGGTGACTTGCCCGCTTTTGCCGAATCCGTATTCATCCCAGATCTCCGTGAAGCGTTGTCGTTCACCGTCGTTGTTGCAGAAGACATGAACGGCGTAGGCCTGGCGCAGCCAGCGGTGCAGTTGCGCAAAGAACTCCCGCCGTTGCGCCTCAGCGATCTGAGGCTCAGGCGCGCGTTCCCCCAGCGGACGGAAGGCGTCGAGACTATCGAAATGCGGCGTGCGGGGCGCGGTCGGCCCGGGAAGGAGCGCCTGGGCGGGGGCTTCAGGCGTGGCGAACGACGCTCCGACTGCAACCGGGTGAGCAGGGCCGTCCGGAAGGCCCATGGCCGGGGGGCCAAACAACCCGCCGTCCTCGACCAACTCCAGCCATGTCACCCCCTGGGCTAACGCGGCTTGGCGAAAGCTACACCAGGGCACGTAGAACGACTCGCCCTCGAGCGTTTGGCGGGCGTACAGGTCGGCGTTTTCGTCGAGCAGCGCGGGCTCGCATGCCAGAAGCAGTGTGTCGCCAGGCAGGTAATCGAGCAGCGTGGCGAGGCCGCATTGAGGGTCGTGGGCCGACCACGGCGGGCTCGAGCCGTCGACAGCCGCAGGCGTTGCGGGACCACGGGCTGGTGCGTCGCCGGCGCCCCGGCGCAGGAGGCCCAGTTCGCCCGCCGGCGGGATCGTCACGGCGAGGATGGTTTCGCGCGAGCGTTGCGTGAGCGGATCAAAGTGGCGGAGCGACTCCAGTTCATCGCCGGAGAACTCCAGCCGGACTGGCCAGGGACTGGTGAGCGGGAACACATCCAGAATGCCGCCGCGCAGGGCGATCTCGCCCTTCTGAGTCACTTGGGCTTCCGGCTCGTAGCATTGCCCTTCGAGCCACTGGACCAGGTCGCGCGGGTCAATGCGGTCGCCGCGCTGAAGAACTCGAGTGTGGCCGGCCAACCGCGCCGCGGGGAAGGTGGGCTGCAGCAAGGCGACAACGCTGGCAACGATGACGGGAGGCGTGGCGTCGGTGCGGGTTGAGGCCATCAGCAAAGTCTCGAGCGTTTCCAGCCGCTCGCTGAGCACGTCCACATGCGGCAGCTTGTTCTCGTGCGGCAAGACTTCCCAACCGGGATAAAACAGCGCGTGCGGAGTGCGGAGCGCCGCGGGCGGATTATCAGTCAGGTTGCGCGGGGCCCGGAGCGCGGGGACTCCCGGCCGGGCTGGGTTGGGGGTTGCCGGCTGCCGGCTGGAATCATCCGAATCGTGTTGTTCGGAGGACACCGGTGGCGCTCGCCCCCCTGCTGCCTGATCGGGGACTAACCGGAGCCAGGTCTCAAGGTCCTGATGAAAGCCTTCCTGTGTCTTCAGACCGTCCGTGACCACGATGATGGTGCGTCGGGGGAACAGGCGCTTCAGGAACGCGGTGAGAAACGGCTGGGCGGGGCGGCACACCCCGTCACAGCTTAACACTCCCCCCTGCTCCAGGCGCCGCGCCAGGGTCTGCGCAGCGGGAGTTCGCGCAATGCTCTCGAACAGGTCAGCGGACAACTTCGAGTGTGGCCGTTCGCCAAACTGAGGCAACGTGGCACGACCGTGGCCAGGTCGTCAAGCCGCGGCAAGCAGTCCAGCGATTCCCAGACCCGCGCCCGCTTGCTGAACTTGTGCGCGAACTTTTGCCCGATCCGCAGCGTCCAGCGCTTGTTCTCAACACCGCGCTTTTTCTCGATCACGGCGGGACTCGATCTGCGTGATGGCCCACCGGGCGTGCTCCGCGATCAAGGGGATGGAATCCCGGGCCGCCCGCTCCAGGAGTGGCAGGGCGCGCTCATCGCCGATGTTGCCGAGTGCGACCGAGACGTTGCGCAGCAAACCGCGACGTTTAATCCGTGCGAGGGGCGTATGGCCAAAACGGCGCTTGAACGCCGCGTCGTCCAGTGTCAACAGGGCGGGAAGGTCGGGGCCCAGCAGGTCCCGGCGCAGATTGTCGCGCAGAAGACGTCCCTCCCGCGCAAACCGGTTCCAGGGGCAGACCGCCAGACAATCGTCGCAGCCAAAAACCCGCGGGCCGATCGCCGGGCGAAGCTCAACCGGGATCGGTCCCTTCAATTCGATGGTGAGATAGGAGATGCAGCGTCGGGCATCGAGTTGGAAGGGCGCGGTGACCGCACCGGTGGGGCATGCCGCCAGGCAGCGGCTGCAGGTGCCGCACCGGTTTCGCTCCGGCGCGTCCGGTTCCAGTTCAAGCGTGGTGAGAATGCCGGCGAGGAGAAACCAGTTGCCGAGGTCGCGGCGGATCAGGTTGGTGTGTTTGCCGATGAACCCCACCCCGGCGCGTTGCGCCAGATCGCGTTCCAGAATCGGGCCGGTATCGACCCATCCAAGCGAGCGGGTTCCGTCGCCCCCGATCTGGCTCACAAACCGGGCGAGGGCGTGGAGTTGCTCGCCCAACACCTCGTGGTAGTCAGCCCCGCGAGCGTATCGGGCGACGATGCCCGTCGCGGGAGGCGGCTGGGCTGTCGGCGGGTTGGTCGGTCGCCACGCTCGGTCCGGCTCGCCCGCCAGGTAGCTCGCTGCCAGGACAATGATGCTCCTGGCCCCGGGCAGGACTTGGTGTGGATCGGCTCGTTTGCCAGCGGTGCGCTGGAGGTAGGCCATGTCGCCGTGCAGGCCGGCCTCCAGCCAGCGGTGGAAACAGGCCGCGCTGGCCGGGGGTGCGGCCGAGGTCACGCCGCACGCGTCGAAGCCCAGGGCTTGGGCCTGCTGCTGGATGGCCGCTTTCGCTGGATCAAGGTTCGGCACACGCCAGATGGAACTGCTGGAGGACGTGTTGGACCACCTCACGAATGGGGCGATCATCCGTGCGGATCATGACGTCGGCCTGAGCGTAGAACGGCTCCCGTTCCAGCAGCAGTTGTCGGATCTTCTCCCGGGGATTCGGGACCCGGAGCAAGGGGCGGTGGGATTGGTGGTGGACCCGTTCCCAGATCGTGTCGGCAGTGGCCCAGAGGCAAACCACGAGGGCGTGCTGCTTCAGGCTGGCCAGGTTCTCGGCGTTGGCCACCAAACCTCCACCCGTCGAGATGACCGTTTTTGTCAGGCTGGCCAGCCCGGTCACGACCTGGCGTTCGTGCTCGCGAAAGACCGACTCGCCGTCCTGGGCAAAGATCTCTGCGATGGATTTGTGCGCCTGGGATTCGATCAACTTGTCGGTATCCACGAACTGGAAACCCAAACGCCCGGCCACCAGGTGACCGACCGTTGACTTGCCGGAACCCATGAATCCCACGAGCGCCAGGTTGTGAATCCGCCGGGTTGCACTCACGATCACCACTTAATCCCATCTCCGCCGGGCTCGCACGGTTTTTTCCTGGCGATTTCGTGACGGCAACTTCCCCGGGGCGGCGGGGCCGGGCCGATCGGCCCGGCCTCCCGGCAGTCCCGGGAGCGGTGGCCGCGTGTTTGAAGGCGGGATTGGGCGTAGCCATCCGGGCCGCTTGTGGTTACATTCGGCCGGCATGATTGCCCGCGTCAGCTTGGAAATCGCGCTCCGGAAGGAGTTCGATTACCTCATCCCGCCGGAACTGGAGGGGCAGGTCCTGGCGGGTTCGCGCGTCAAGGTCCCCTTCGGCGCGCGGCAGGTCATGGGCTGCGTTACCGCGCTGGTCGGACAATCACCGCACACGAACCTGCGGCCCATCCTCAAGATGATCGGCGCGCCGTCACTAGTGACGCCGCAAGTCCTCGACTTGGCCCGGTGGATCGCGAACTACTATTGCTGCCCGCTGGAGATTGCCCTGAAGAGCGTCTTGCCAGACGCTGTGCGACAAGAGGAGCCCAGTTGGCGCCAACGGCTCTTCGTACGCACCCTGCCGGTGCGCAGCGAACCGCCCAAGCTGACCAAGCGCCAGGCGGCAGTGCTCGACATCATCGAGGAGTGGCACGAGCTGCCGATGCAGGAGTTGCTGCGCCTGGCCGACACGACGGCAGAGACCGTGCGACGGTTGGAAGCCAAAGGACTGGTCGCTATCAGCTCACTGATCTCCGAGCGCGACCCCTATGCGCACGAACATATCCTGCCCACCCAGGCGCTGCCACTTAACCTCGAACAGGCGAGGGCGCTGGTGGCCATCACGAAGGCGATGGATACGCCGAAGCGCGAAGTCCGAAGTCCGAAGTCCGAAGTAGAAGGCCAGCGGCACGAGGCCGCCGCGCCATCGTCCGTCGGTCCTCCTCTATCGGCGACCTTTCTGCTTCACGGCGTCACGGGCAGCGGCAAGACCGAGGTGTACCTGCAGGCCATTGCGCATGCGCTGGCGACGGGCCGAGGCGCGATCGTGCTGGTGCCGGAGATCGCGTTGACGCCCCAAACAGTGGAGCGGTTCAAGGCACGCTTCAGTTCCGGACCGCTCCAGACGCTGGTGGCCGTGTTGCACAGCCATCTATCGGCTGGTGAGCGGCACGACGAATGGCACAAGATCCGCCAGGGTCGGGCGCGCATCGTCGTCGGCGCGCGTTCGGCGATTTTTGCGCCAGTCGATCCCCTGGGTCTGATCGTGGTGGACGAGGAGCATGAGCATTCGTACAAGCAGGAAGAAGCCCCGCGTTACCATGCGCGGGACGTGGCGGTGGTGCGAGGACAAATGGCCGGCGCGGTGGTCGTGCTCGGCTCGGCCACGCCGTCGTTGGAGAGTTACTACAATGTCCAGAAGGGCAAATACACGCTCCTGGAGCTGCCAGTGCGGGCGGACGACAAGCAGATGCCGCTGGTCCGGGTGATCGACATGCGGCAGGAAGCCCGCCACCAGAAAGGCACGCCGATCTTCTCGCTCCAACTCAAGGAGGCCATCACCCAGCGCCTGGAGCGGCGAGAGCAGGTGATGCTGTTCCTCAATCGCCGCGGTTACTCAACCTCGCTGGAGTGCACCAAGTGCGGCTACGTGGCCGGCTGCCCGAACTGCAGCGTAGCGCTCACCTATCACCGGCAGCGACAGAAGCTGCTCTGTCACATCTGCGGTCATGAGGCCCCCGTGCCCTCCGTTTGTCCCCAAGCCAACTGCCGCAACCCCGCCATCCGGTACGCCGGCCTCGGCACCGAGAAGGTCCAAGACGCCTTGGCCAGGCTCTTCCCCCACGCCCGCGTGACCCGGATGGACTCCGACACGCTCCAGCGCAAGGATGACTATCGGCGCATCCTTACCGACTTCCGCGTCGGCAAGATCGACATCCTGGTCGGCACCCAGATGATCGCCAAGGGACTGCATTTCCCGAACGTGACGCTGGTCGGGATCATTTACGCCGACCTGAGCTTGCATATCCCCGACTTCCGCGCCGGCGAGCGGACCTTCCAACTCCTGACGCAAGTGGCCGGCCGCGCCGGCCGCGGCGAGGTGGAGGGGGAGGTGATCGTGCAGGCCTTCACGCCCTTCCATCCGGCGATCCAATACGCCCGCCGTCACGACTTCCACGGCTTTTATGAACAAGAGATCGAGTTCCGTGAGCAACTCCGCTATCCGCCGGTGAGTCGCGTCGCCCTCCTCACCCTGAAGGGCCGCAATGAGGACAAAGTGCGGTTCTCCGCCGACTACCTCCGGAAGCAACTCCAGCGGGAGCTGCCCGCGCTCAAGGACCTGATCCTGGCCGGGCCCGCGCCCGCGCCGCTGCTGCGTGCCGAAACCCTCTACCGTTACCAGATCATGCTCCGTACCCGGCAAATGAGCAAACTGAGCCCAGCGATCACCCAACTGATCGAGACGCTGAATTTACCCCAGGACCTCACGCTGACGGTGGACATCGATCCCGTGAGCCTCACCTGAACCCCGGGGGCCGCCGCTGGCACCGCGACCTGTTACGACGCGCTTTACGACGGTCCTCGGTATGCCGGACAGCGCTGCGCTCCTCAACCGGCGCGCGCCGGGTTCGCCGGGGTTGCATTTCCGGCTCTGTTTGATAAGCAATCCCTGTGGCTGAGCCGGCATCCAGCTTACTCCTGCTGATCCCCGCGTACAATGAAGAGCAGCGGATCGAGCCGGTGTTGCGCGAGTACGCCCGGTGTTTCCGCCAACATTACCCCGGGCGGTTTCAGATGGTCGTCGTGCTCAATGGCTGCGTGGACAACACCCTGGGCGTCGTGCAACGCGTGGCGGCCGAGTTCCCGGAGATCAGTT
>Ga0315274_10015895_pt1 | contig 10644 bp, 9 predicted proteins | sample YL17G02_20_MG_FD_203700 | JGI IMG/M metagenome (GOLD analysis project Ga0315274, IMG submission 203700) | Sediment microbial communities from Yellowstone Lake, YNP, Wyoming, USA - YL17G02_20 | ecosystem: Environmental > Aquatic > Freshwater > Lake > Sediment | place: USA: Wyoming | collected...
TCCTCTCCTCAGGTAAGGGGTGAACCATACCTATCTTTAACCAGGAGAGCTTCAAATTATATTTTTTTAAAGCCTCTTTAAAATTTCCTTCTACTGCTCCGGCATAAATTACTCCATATTTATTAGCATCCTCAAAATGTGTTTCATTCACTTTTATTCCAGATTCGGTAACATAAGAATCGCTAATTTTAGAAGCTTGGGCCAATCTGCTGAGGGCATCCTGATGCTGAGCCATACACCAGGCAGCACCTGCCTTGGTATATTTTGCTATATTACGTTCGAAATGCGCTTCTCTTTTTTCTAATTTCAATTTTTTACCTATTTCCACATCAGAAGCAACATGGGAGATATCGGTAGTTGACCTTAAAAAAATTGGGCCTTCGATCTTTTCAGAAATTTCAAAAGCAAGTTTTACATAATCTAAACACTCCTGCTGAGAAGCCAGATCGAGCATGGGAACTACCATTGATTTAGCATAATATCTGGAATCCTCTTCGGGCATGCCAGCACTCACCCCCGGATCATCGGCTACAAATATAACTAACCCTCCAGTACAACCACTATAAGCAATAGAAGCCAAAGAATCAGCAGCTACATTCACTCCCGACATCTTCATAGTCACCAGAGCTCTTTTTCCCGCCCAGGCAGCGCCAGCAGCAATTTCAAAAGCAACCTTCTCATTTACACTCCATTCTATATGAATTCCCAGATCTTTTGCCTGAGGCAACAAGGTTTGAATTACCTCGGTTGAGGGAGTGCCTGGATACCCACAGATCACTTCTACTCCTGACTCGATGATCCCTTCAGCAATAGCCTCATTTCCGGTTAATAATTTTTTCAAATTTTTGCCTCCTCCAGAAGGGGAAGAGTAATAGAAGCAGTAGGTAAAATCAGCACCTTTGCCTCATCTCCATATTTCCTTAAAACATCATCTAAAACTGATTGAGCTGATTTAACCGGAAACATTCCCATTTCAATAATATCTTTATCTCCTATCCCTTCTGATTTCAAATAAATTTTTGCTTTTTCTTTACATTTTGTTATTAAGTAGGAAATTATTCCCGAAACCACATTCTTTTCTGGATGAGCTTTAATATTCTTAATAATATCTTCGGGCGTCTTTTCCTTAAGGAAATCTACAAAATCTTTCCCTCCTATCCCTTCATAACAAGGAGAGAGCATAATAATAGTACTTTTATCTTTAATTATTTGACCTATAGCTTCTAAAGTCTTGGAAGCTTGATGAAAATTAATATCCATAGGATAACTGCTAGCCAGAATTATATCCGCCTTTTCTGGAATTTTAACTCCATAGATATCATTACATATCTTTACTCCTACTTGATAAGCCTTATTTGGATCTCCAGCAACAACTTTTACTATCTCATTTTTCACATTCATAATTGTATTAACTATCATATCCAAACCAATCATTTTAGCTGCTTCTTCCATTTCCTCTCGAACAGGATTGCCTTCTATTTTCCCTAAAGCAGTTTCTCCTGTCTCTACATAAAGGTGATTATGGCCAATGGTTCCTCTCGAGGATACCCCCGGTAAAATACTTTTTGCTCCTCCCCCATAACCTGCATATCTATGAGGAACTATATTTCCAGTAGATATTTTTACCTCAGCTTGGACTACGTCTTTATTTACCCATAATTCATTTCCCTTCTCAGATTTTCCCAGATAAAAAAGATTATTATCGGGATCATGTTGACTAACCTTTACCCTTTTGAAAACATCTTCGCCTATTTTTTCTTTTACTTCTTCCTCGGTCATCTTTCTATGCTGCCCTCGAGCAATGATTACTTTAATATTTTTATCAGAAATTCCTCCTTTATTTAACTGATCTAATATGGGGGGAATTAATAACTGGTCAGGAGTAGGACGAGTGATGTCGGTACAGATTACAACTGCGCTATTTTTCCCTTCAGCAATTTGAGAAATAGTTTTAGAACCAATGGGGTTCTCTATTGCCTTTTTAATCTCTTTAATATTATCTTCAACACCGGGTGTGTCTTTTAATTTGCAGATCTTTAATATATTTTTTTTAGGAAGTTTGATTGGAATGGTGTCTTTTCCATAAGGCAAAACAATTTTTTTCATAAAATTATGCTCCTTTTTATATTTTGAAGCTCTTCTGTTTCTATATGCTATTATAATTTATAAAATATTTATAATAATTTCATAATAAGGGGATAAGAAAAATTTCCTATCCCCTTATTATTAGTTTCCTATACTGATATTTATTAGAGACCGTATTTGGTTATGAGCTCATTCCATTTAGGTGATTTCATTAATCTATCTAATCCTTCATTTAATAACTTTAATAGCTCATCGTCTCCTTTTCTTAGACCATAAGCATATGTACTGCCTGATCCCCAAGTTACAACTTCTTTTAGGCCTGGTTTCTGTTTCAACATCTCCTTAACCATAGTATCATCCTGAACAGCAGAATCTATCCTTCCGTTTAATAAATCTTCTATCGCTAAGCTAAAGGTATCATATACTTTTATCTTCACATCTACACCATTTTTTATAAGATTATCATCTATCCAATTAGCCCCGGTTGTCCCCCTCTGGACTCCAACTGTGTGCCCCAGACTAAGACCGGTAACAATATTTAAATCAGAATCATTACGCACTACGAGAGACCATTTGTGTTCGAAATATGGTTTGGTATAAGCTATAACCTTTGCCCTCTCTTCGGTTAAAGACAATCCTGAAGCAATGAAGTCAATTTTTTTTGCATTTAAGGTGGGAATTATGGTATCCCAAGCTGTAGGTTGATGTTTTACTTCAAAACCCATTTCCTTAGCAATCCAATCTACTGACTCTACATCAAATCCTGCAGGATTTCCATCTTTATCAATATAGGCAAAGGGTGGAAAATCAGGATCTATGCCATTGATATAGACCTTTTTTTCTTGAGTTTGGCCTATAATAATACTTCCTATTAATAAACTTAGGGCAATAATTAAAAATACGCTTATTAATATTGATTTTTTGTTTTTCATTTTTTTCTCCTTATTTATTATTTTAAAATTATACATTTTCCTTTAAAATTTCAAGATAAATTAATTCTTCACCCCCTCTCTTTTTAAAAAATAAATTAAAATTACTTACTCCATTATCAATTGCTTGCTTTCATCACCCCTTTTTTACTTATTTTTAAAAATTTCTAACCTGTACATTATGTTTAAAGAGGTCATTTAATTTTTCTATTTTTTACTTATTAGTCTTTTAATACTCTTAAAAATATACTTTTTTTCTTATATTTTTACCCTAAACCTGGAATTTTTAATTTCTTCTCTAAACTATTGAGCGATTTAGTAACTACAGTAACTACTAATAAATATATGATTCCTACTACTATAAAGACTTCTGTATATCTAAAATACCGAGTAGCAATAAATTTTCCTGCCCCAGTCAACTCTACACAGGTTACCATGAAAGCTAAAGAGGAATACTTTATTAAATAGATGATTTCATTGGAACAACCAGGAATAGCTCTCCTTAAAGCCTGAGGTAGAATAATATATAAAATTGCCTTAAACTTGTTCATGCCTAAGGCTTCAGCAGCCATCATCTGACCGCTTTTAATCGATTGGATAGCTCCTCTGATATATTCAGAATGATATGCTCCGCTGCAAAGGATAAAACCTATTGTAGCTGCAACAAAAGGAGAAAAGAAAATACCTATAGAGGGAAGCCCAAAATAGAGGATAAAAAGTTGCACTAGTAAAGGTGTACCTCTAAAAAATATTGTATAAATACTACAAAAAGAAGAAATAATTTTATTTCCATATGCTCGCCCCACTGCTATCAGAATACCTAAAATTAAGCCTAAAGGAATAGATAAAACTATTAATTCAATAGTAACAATGACTCCTTTTAATAGAGGAGGTAAAAGAATATCCCGAATAAAAATCAAATCAATCATCTTTTTTCTACCGATTTTCCATAAAGTTCAGTTATTTTACAAAGAAATTTTTTGGTTCGCTCATGATCAGGATTAGTAAAAAGTTTATAAGGGGAACCTTGGTCTATTATTCTTCCACCCTCTACAAATATTACTTCATTTGCTACTGAACGGGCAAAACCCATTTCATGGGTTACCACTACCATAGTCATTCCACTAAGAGCTAATTTTTTTATTACTTCTAACACTTCTCCAATTAGCTCAGGGTCAAGAGCAGAAGTAGGCTCATCAAAAAGCATAACACTAGGATCCATGGCTAAGGCTCTGGCAATAGATACTCTTTGTTTTTGTCCACCGGAAAGTTGTGCCGGATATAAATTGGCTTGTTTTTCCAAACCAACTTGCCTTAATTCTTCTATTGCTTTTTCTTTAGCCTCTTTTTTATCTATCTTTTTTACTTTAACTAAACCTATTTCCACATTTTTCAAAGCGGTTAAATGGTCAAATAAATTAAAATCCTGAAAAACCATACCCATCTTTTGGCGAAACTGATTAATATTTTTCTTAGTATGAGTTACTTCCTCATTTTCTAACCAGACTCGACCACTATCCGGTATAGTTAATTGATTTATACATCGAAGAAGGGTGCTTTTACCACTTCCCGAAGGACCAATAATAACTTTAGTCTCCCCTTTTTTAATCTCAAAGGAAATTCCTTTTAATATCTCTTCTTTTCCGTATCTTTTATGTATATCTTCTACACGTAATACAATAATATCTTTATCTTTCTGCATCTTGTTTAAATCTCACCTCTCCTCTCTCCGTAACCAGGGATTTTTACTTTATTTTCTAAAAGATCAAGAACTTTTACTCCGCCGTAAGTTAAAATAAGAAAAATTGCCGCACAGGTAAGATAAATAGGCATAGGTTTATAAGTGCGAACAGCAATAAAACTTCCTCGAGTTATTATCTCTATTAGTCCGATAGCATAAGTTACAGCTGAATCTTTTAAGATAATCGAATATTCATTTGACCATCCCGGAATAGAAATTCGTAAAGTTTGAGGTAGGATAATATTCCAGATAGCTTGAATTTTACTCATCCCCAAAGACCTAGCGGCTAACATCTGTCCCTCACCTATTGATTGGATACTTCCTCGAAATATTTGAGATTGATAAGCAGCGCTTCGGAAACCTAAGACTAAAATAGCAGCAGTAAAAGCCGTTAAATTAAATCCTAAAAACATAAATAGTCCGAAATAAAAAAGAAAAAGAAGTACTAAGACGGGAATCCCTCGGAAGAACCAGACATAAAACAAAATTAAACCAGCAATGTACTTATTACCATAAACCTGACCTATGGCCATAGGAATACCCAAAATTAACCCTAAAAATAAAGATCCTCCTATTAGTTTAAAAGTTACTATAGATCCCTTTAGTAGATAAGGAAGAGATTGATAAATTAATAAAAGGTTTTCTGTCATTATTACTCCTAAAAAATCTATTTTTATTTTTTATAATCCATTCATAATACTTCGATATAAATTTTAAAAATCCTGCTTTATTTTCACGAAATTATAAAAAAAATTAGATTAATTTTCTTTATATAATAAATCCTCGTTTTAAATCTTTTCAAGTCGTAAATAATAACATCCGTAAAATTTCAAAATAATTATTAGTTTCAAACTCCACATTGGTAGAAGAAAGCTGTTTCATTCCGGGGTAAAAAGATGCCTTAAAGGCTCTCCCATGATTTCTAAATGATAGTTCTATTTTAAAATGATCCGGGAGCTTAACTTTACATTTATTGATATCTCCTTTTAGTGCGAACTCTATCCCTTCTTTAATTTGTTTTACGGCCAACTGGGGATGAATACTAATTACTGAATTCCCCACCCCTTTATTTACCGCCACAGTCTTGATGTTTTTATTGACTTTATTCACTTCTTTACAAATCCCTTCATCTCCACTCACAAAAACTACAGGCACCTCCATATTGGCAGCAGCATAACTATGAATTAAAAATTCACTGGCAAATTCTCCGTTTAGTTTAATATAATTTAAAGTGGAGGAACTTAGAGTATGGGATAAAGGATTAGAACTTGAACCGCCAAAAGAATGGTAACCAATCATTAATAAAGCATCAAATGATTCGTCCAATTCTTGAACCATTAAATAGGGGTGTTCACTCCAACCCCGTACCAGTCTAATTATTTCCGGGAGATCAACTGCGATAATATTTCTTCCACTGTCATGGGCATCTTTAATCCAAATCTCTTCTACCCCCGCATTCACTGCCCCTTCACATGCCGCTTTAACTTCGTCAGTCATCTGCTGGGCAAATTTTTGATAATCAGATTTTGACTTTTCAGTTTCATCCCAATGGGCAATACCGGTAACTCCTTCGATATCAGCACTTATATATATTTTCATATCTCTCTCCTATACTATTAATTAAGTTTACTAAAATATTAATTAGTATTAATAAATATCTAAACTTATCTAGAAATTTTTAATAATCTATTCATTTGAGAGAAAAAGTAGGTCTTACTTATATTTCTAAACTACTTAATTCTAACAAATCTCAGAGGATTATGCAAAACTTAATGGAGTATTTTTCAAAAATTTTGTTGGTGTAAAATTTTTCGCTTACTTGAATTATTCTTTATTTCTGCTATGATTAGTATTAGCTTAGAAATTAGGGAAGGAGGTAAAGATTATGGCTACTAATAAAAAAGAAGAATTCAAGCTTTCTGGAGATGAGATAATTGAAAAGATTAAAAGTATTGTAAAAGAAGGGAATGCTCGGAAGATTATCATCAAAAATGAAAACGGAGAAACTGTCGCCGAATTTCCTTTGACCGTAGGTGCTGTAGGAGCACTTCTTGCCCCAATCTTGGCTGCGGTGGGTGCTATAGCTGCCTTACTTACCAAATGCACTCTAGTAGTAGAAAAAAAATAAGAATATTTTTTATATAGTTTTCGGGGTCAGCTTCACAAATTCTATACTATATCATCCTTTTTTTTCCTTCTGGATTTTTCTCTAGACTTAACAGAAGTTCTCCCAGCTTCCACTCCTAGCACTTCGAACCAGTGCATCGATCACTTGCATGTTTGCCACAGCGTCTTCGAGTGGCGTCGGGACCTCTCTGTCTTCCAGCACTGCCCGTGAAAAGAGGTCTCCCTGAATCGTATATTGATTGCAAATCTCCAGAATAACCTCTTCAATCCTGGTATCATCTCCATGCCATATTTTGCACGGCCGGTCAGGAGGGGCATTAAAAGGTATTTCAATTTCAATTCGCCCCTTGGTGCCAAAAATGTTTACCCGTTGATAAGGTACCAGCTGTGTCGCACAGGTGAAAGTTGAAGTGCCGTTGGTAAACTCTAATAGGCCAGAAGTTAGGCGATCAATCTTCATCTCCGGATCTTCTTCCCTGATACCGCAGACCCGCCGGGGCTCAGCCCCAAAGATAAACCGAGAAAGCGAAATACAGTAACAACCGATGTCCATCAGTCCCCCGCCACCAATATCCGCTTTATTTCGAATGTTGTTGGGGTCGCTATTGTAGTAGGAGAAGAAAGAGTGAATCGTCCGCAATTCACCGATTTTCCCTTCGGAAACCCTTTTCTTTGCCCATTGCCACTGCGGATGATGCCGGTACATAAATGCTTCCATAACCTTTAACCGGGGAAATTTACGGGAAGCCTCCAGCAGTTCCTGAGCTTCAGCTGCATTTAAGCCAAGGGGTTTCTCGCATAAAATGTGCTTGCCGGCCTTCAGTGCCTTGATGGCCCAGGGAACATGCAGATGGTTAGGAAGCGGAAGGTAAACAGCATCGACATCGCAATCAGCTAGCAATTCTTCGTAAGAGCCATAAGCCTTCTCTATACCCAATCGCCTTGCTGCTGCCTGTGCCTTTTCCAATTGGCGCGAAGCAATGGCAGTAACCGTGCAATACTCCCCCAATTGCATAGCGGGAATCACCTTTTCAGTGCCAATTTCAGCGGTGCTCAGAACACCCCATCTAATCTTTTTAATTTGATTGCCTCCTTTTTTAATCATCTCTTTTTTTCTTTTTCTTCTCTTCATACATCTTCTCATCAGCTATTTTGATTAATTCTTCTATAGATAAAGGATTAGACGGGTTATAACAAGAAAGACCGATACTGAAGCTTATCTTATAGGGCTTATTTAAATTTTCATTTAATTCTTTTAACTTATTAGTTATTCTTTCTTTGATTAAAGGAACATCATTCAGAGAGCTATCGGGAAAAATCAACAGGAATTCATCTCCTCCCATACGACAGATGATATCGACCTCTCTTAAGGTAGATTTAAAGAACTTCGCTGCCTCTTTTAATACCTTATCACCTTCTTTATGACCAAAGGTATCGTTAATATATTTAAGTACATCTAGGTCAACATAGAGTAACAGGATAGAGGTTTTATGGCGCTGGGCAGACTTAATTTGCCGTTCGAAAAGATTCAGACCATACCCTCTGGCATAACAACCGGTAAGAACATCAAAATGAGCTAACTTTTCCAACTTTTTTTCCAGTCTTTTACGTTCAGTAATATCAATATAAGTGGCTACTATTCCTTTTATCTGCCCATCAATTTTTATATTAGAACCAGATATTGAAACCGGAAAGAGAGTACCATCTTTCTTCTTCCTAATGGTCTTATAATTGAAATACCCTTTAGATGAGGCTACTTTATACAGATTTTTTCCTTCTTTTATCTTATCAGGGGGATGAATGAATCCTTCATTAATATTTTTGCCTTTTATCTCTTCCAGGGTATAGCCAAAGAGTTTAGTAAAACGGGGATTTATGTTTAATGTAGTACCCTTCTCATCTGAATATACTAAAGCTTCAGGACTATTCATAAAGAGACTGGCAAATTCCTGCTGGCTCTTCTGTAAATTTTCTTCGGCTTTTTTACGCTCTAGGGCAGTAGCCACCTGAGAGGAGACAAACTCTAAAAGCCCGATATCTTTTTCAGAATAAAGATGGGGATTGGTGTAGCTCTGGACGGCCATAACTCCAATAGTTTTACCTTCTATCTTTAAGGGGACTCCTAACCAGATAGATTTATCGGTGGTAGTGCCCGTAGGAGTTAATATCCCCTGGGCTATCATTTCTTTATATTGATTATTATCATTAAGCAAGGGTTTACCTGTTTTTATAACATAAGTAGTAAGGGTGTTGGTAGTGCTAAAGTTAATGATAGGGAAGTTATCATCTTTCTCATCGACGTGATAAGGAAAGTAGATATTATCTTCTTTCTCATCGACCAGAGCGATATAAAAATTAGTGGTATCGATGATATTACCAAGTTCTTGATGAATAGTCTTATAAAGCTGATTAAGCGAGATGGGTGAATTGGCAGCTTTGGAGATATTGTATAAGACCTGATGGAGCTGCTCATCTTGCTTGCGTTCGGTGATATCTCTGTACATCCCTATCACCCCTTGAAGTTTACCATCAAGTATAACCCTGGAAACAGATATAGAAACCGGAAATAAGGTTCCATCCTTCTTCTTTCTGATAGTCTCATAATAAAATTTGCCTTTTAACGCCTTTTCGGTCATCCATTTCCCTTCTTCCATCTTCTCTGGTGGGTGAATCATTCCGTTATCCAGATTTCTACCCTTTACTTCATTTAGATTATAACCAAATAGTTCGGTAAAGTGGGGATTTATATCTATAATATTGCCTTTTTCATCCAGATAGACTAAAGCCTCGGGGCTGCTGTTAAATAGACTGGCAAATTCTTGCTGACTTTCACGTAAGGCCTCTTCGGCTTTTTTACGCTCGGTGATGTCCCTATATAAAACGATGGTTCCCTTAGATTGACCATCAATTATGACTGGAGAAGCAGATATGACTACATAAATTAAAGTACCATCTTTCTTCTTTCTAATGGTTTCATATTCAGAAATACCTTTAAAGGTCAATCCCTTCTTAGTTAATCTTTCTCCTTCGGCTATTTTATTTTCGGGATAAATCATCCCTTCATCAATATTTCTACCTCTTATCTCTTTTAAGGTGTAACCAAATGTTTTGGTAAAGTAAGGATTTATATTTAAAATGCGACCATCTTTATCATGATACAAGGCCGCAATAGGGCTACTATTAAAGAGACTGGCAAACATTTTTCTGGCTTTTTTTAGCTTTTTTTCTGCTTCCTTAGGTTTGGTGATATCACGAACATAAGCTATAAGTCTGTTCTTTCCTCCGATACGGACAATTTTGGTGGCAATTTCTGTAGGGAAGATAGTGCCATCTTTCTTTTTGCTTATCCGAGGTACGAAAATACCGTGAGAGGTTTCCTTGACGGTAATAACCTTAGGCAATTTCTTTGAAAACTCTTCGGGGACTAAGTCTGCTATAGTCAAGCCGATCATTTCTTCTTTAGTGTAACCATATATCTTTGCTCCGGCAATATTACATTCAAGTATACGACCTTCTACTGTCTCTATAAGAATACCATCAGCAGCTAACTCTACCAGAATTCGATATTTTTCCTCATTATCAGTTGATGCTTTTTCTATCTGCTGATGTCTAATTTCTGATTTTTCCAATTCGACAATTTGCCGGTGTAATTTCATTAATTCATCTATTAACTGCTCTTTGGTTTTTTCTTTTTCTTCCATATATTCCACTTTATCCCTTTAGGACTCAGAGTTTTTAGCTCTCTTCCTATCCTCATATAGA
>Ga0315274_10015896_pt1 | contig 10644 bp, 11 predicted proteins | sample YL17G02_20_MG_FD_203700 | JGI IMG/M metagenome (GOLD analysis project Ga0315274, IMG submission 203700) | Sediment microbial communities from Yellowstone Lake, YNP, Wyoming, USA - YL17G02_20 | ecosystem: Environmental > Aquatic > Freshwater > Lake > Sediment | place: USA: Wyoming | collected...
TCCCCGCAACATGAATCACCTTCAACTCGCTCTGAGGATTCCTCAGTCGCTCCATAAGAGAGGTAATTCGCTCAAGGCCAAAGATCCACCCGTACTTATCAAAGCTACAGAGCCATTCAAATGCATCCTTATAGGAGATTGTTTTAGTAACCTTCAGAATAGAGCACACCCGGGATTTCCTTGTGTTTCTTTTTCCATGAGTCACCAGGAAGGATAATAACGTTGCGACCTTCGACTAATAAACGTTTCTGAGCAAAAAGTTGTACCGTACGGGGGAGTATCTGATGCTCGACAGCAAGAATCCGGGCAGCAATGGCATCCCGGTCATCATCAGGTAGCACTTTTACTGCAGCCTGAAGAATAATCGGACCATGATCCACATCGGAGTCCATGAAATGCGTGGTACACCCTGATATCTTCGCTCCGTATTGCAGTGCATCGCGTTGGCCATTGGTTCCCTTAAAGGACGGCAGAAGAGCGGGATGAATATTGATGAGTTTGTGCTGCCATTTTTTCACAAATGAGGGAGATAGGAGCCGCATGTATCCAGCACCAACGACAAGCTCCACCTGATGAGCTCGAAGAACAGCATCGATTTCGTCCTCATGAGCAGCACGGTCTTTTCCTTTTGGATCAACAAAAAAACCTGGGATATGATGCGTTTTTGCCCGGTGCAATGCAAACGCGTCTTTTGTATCGCTGATCACCACAACAACTTCTGCATCGATCATTTCCTTCTCTGATGCATCGATGATGCTCTGCAGGTCAGTCCCAGAACCAGAGGCAAGCACACCAACGGAAAGCTTCTTTGGCGTCGTTTTCATGGTTTAGTGATATCCTTTGTTATTTAAAAACTTCTGTGATGACGTCCAGAGGAGCATTTGTTTTAAATCCGGTTGGAGTACAATGGGTCTTGGTGACCAAAAACCCTTTGTTTCGTAAGTTTTCAAAAATATGTTCCATGGTCGGTGGCGACTGTTTCAGCAAGGAGGACAGGTCATTGGTGGTATAGAAAAATGGTGGGGCATCTGCCTCTTCTTCAAGGAGATATAACAGTTTCCAGAGCATGTTTTTTGTGTTCAGTCCCTTTGTTGACAAGATGGTTCGTATCTCTTGCAGCACAGGTTTTTTCTGTAGTTTTCCAAGCCATAAAGGACCAACCAGCGCAGTGTTTTCTTTGGAGAGGGGAATGTCTCTTGCGGGGATACTGGAAAACTGTCCCATGGAGGCATTGGCAGCATTTTTTCCGTTATTGATTTGTACATACAATCGTACATAATGATCGGTCGTGTAACAGAGCAGCGGTTCGATGCCGCGGTCGTATTTCGCTGCCTCACGACAAATAAAACCAAGGAGTATTCGTAGCCCAACTTCATGCATCGCGGGAACATGAAGCGGCCAGGCGCCATACCGTCGATAACATACCTTAGGAAATACACCGCAGAGTGCTGCGGTATCGGTCGCGGTACACGCAATGATTCCTTTGTTGTAGACGCTTCGTACGGCAGCGTCAATAAAATACACAGGTGAGCCAAACGGGTCGATATCAATAGAGTTGTATCGACGCTCTGAGAGGAGCCCGTTGAGATCTCGTTGGAACACGGAGATGTTCTGTAGCGAGCTTTTCTGGATGTTCTGCTGGATTAGTAAGAACGATTGATCATTCCAATCATTTATTGTTACCTCAAAATCCCCGTTCAGCTCATGGGCAAGTCGGATCCCTCTGATCCCGGATGCAGCGAGCCCGTCCAAGATATGAACGTGCTTTGTACTCGCATTCAGAAGCCACTGATTGACAAGGATGGAGACATCCCGGTTTAATTCCATGGACGGGTTATAAAACGGCGTCTGGTCGCGAGTGCTTGGTCCTTTCGCAGAGGTCTTTTTTTTATAAACAAAAAGCTCGGTTGTTCCCTCTTTTACAAGATCGGTTGGTCCGTCGGTCATGGTTAAAACAAGGGCGGGAGTTTCTCAGCCATGATTTTTTCAATCTTATACGGAAGCAGATTCCGGTTCACTGCGGTCACCTCAAGGATGCGGATATCATCCCGCCTGCGGATATCCTGCAGGAGCGGTGTCCGTGATTTCTTATGCAACGTCACCATGATCGGTTTATCAGAATCAAGCGCCTCAATGACCATCTCACAGAACTTCTCAGAAAGCATCTCCATCTTTCCGATTTCATCGATGACAATGATATCAGTGTCTTCATCGTTGATCGCTTTTTCTATCGCATGGACGCCGACTCTCTCCAGTGCAGCGAGGTCAACGCCGTATTTCCCAACCTTATCCTTGGAATCCAGGTCAAGACGGGCAAAGACTTCTTTTTCTTTGGTCTGCCAGTCCTCCACATACAAACCCACCCGTTTTTTCTTTTCAATAAGCGGTGTGGTGATCATCCCTTCAAGTTTATAGCCACTTTTTTCAATTTTCTCGATGATTTTGATGAGCGTCTGGGTTTTCCCGACGCTTGGCATGCCTGTAATGCCAATCTTTGGTATATCGTCCATAACAGTAGTATGTAATGCAATTTTTGTTTAGAAATGTTTGGATTGAATTGAAACAAAAAAATCTCAAATGTGTAAAATATCTATTTCTAGAGAAGTTTTACCTCATCTACCTAAAAATATTTATAATATACCTCTCATAATTATAATGTTGTAAAGACGTTTGAACATGAAGAAAATAGCGATCATCCTCACCATAGTCATTCTGTTAACCCCCGTCTTAAGCATACCTACCTCAAGTGCAGGTCCGGTTATAGAAAAAAAAGAACTTGCATCTCCCGGTGAAATCATTGCGTTGTCCTGTTCTGATCTGTATCCGACGTTAGGCAAACCTGTGTATCTCTTGGTCACGGTGGAAGGAAAAGCAGGGAAACGATTCAACGAAACAGTCGTTGTGACTGATGAGTTTCACGGATTGATTAACACAGCAGGTGAAATGACATGGCTCTCCGGGAATGTCACAGTAAGTCAAATTGTCATGAATGTTGGAAAGTTTCCAAGGTACACCAAGAAAATAGCGTGGTATCCATCAGTTGTTGGGAATCATACGTTCCATGTTGTCGCAGGAACATTCCCTGAGAAACAACTGAACGTGAGTGTCGGCTTTGATGTCGAAGGAATCATCGCCCCATCCTTAGGATGCCCCTCCATCATTATCAAGAACAACACAAATCAGTTCGCAGTAACAATCTCAGAAAAACGAAACACGACGGAAGAACCAGCCCAGATATTTCAGGTGGAATTACAATCCATTGATGATACCACTCATTACGACCTCCAGAATCAAACAGCGACATGGCGCACTTGGATCACAACAGGGATAAACATCCTCGAAGATGAACTAATCGTTTCGTATAACATCGACAGCATCCCCGATGGGTTCTACAATATTTCCGTGACAACAACAAAAGAGAATTACGCCTGGTCTCATGCGGTAAAAATAATGAACACAGAGCCAACCGATTACACGGTTGTTCAACTCACCGACATTCATATCGGAAAATATGCGAATTTCGTAAACAAGAAAAAGGAACTTATCCGCCTCATCACCTACCTAAATGAGAATATCCACCCTGATTTCGTTATCCTGTCCGGTGATTTAGTGGATTGGTACAACCAGAAATCTCGGCGGAATGTCTACGTTGATCTCCAAGAAGCACTTCTCAGCTGTAACGTACCGGTCTTTACCACACCAGGGAACCATGAACGGTTCGGCAACAGCCTCCTCTTCTTATACTCTCCATTTACCAATATTACCTCCTATCATCGTTTTCTGAATCCTTTGAGCGATTATTCGTTTGAATATGGGAACGTAAACTTCGTGTTTCTTGATTCAGGATATGAATATAGCAGATGGGAAATCCAACCGCAAATTTGGAATCCGACACCAGAAGGAAGCGGTCTGACGGAAACCCAGATGTACCTTCTTGAAAACACCTGGGGATTACCTCAATTACCTCAGATCATTACCATGCATCACCCCGCGGTCAATGACAAGAACGATACAGGACTCGGTGCATTACCAAACGACCTTTCTAGTGGTAATAACGATTGCATCGCGTTCAACCGAGGAGCATTCATCACATATTGTTACACGAATAATGTCTCCTTGGTTCTCACCGGACATACGCATGAAAACCATGTGTTCAACTCACAAGGAAAAGAGACCGATAACTACTCAGCATGGCCGTTATTCGTCCAAACAGACTCTGCAACCATGACCGGACAGAACAATGGAGGACGCGCCGTCCACATCAAAAACAGTGCTGTTCTCAATTACGAGTACGTTCCGTTCCGCTAGCTTTTCTTCTTTTTTATACGGAGATAGAACGGTCCGATAATGATGTAGGAGACAAGCGCTGCGAGAAACAGAAGTGGTGCGATATTGTTATACATGCTGTCAAGCAGGAGAGTGGCGACGATAAAAACAGCGGCAACAAGATCCATTTTCAACCCTGGTTTTGGGAAACGAATCGATGAAATCATGGTAAGTGCGAGGATAACAACAAAGGGGAGAATATACTGGACATCCAGTTTTAGAAATGAAGCCAACACAAGGAACACCGCACTGGCAGAAGTCGGCAGACCGATAAAGGAATGTTTCTCTTTCAAGAGAGAAAACGACGAGAGGCGAATCATGCTGCATATCAGTGAGAAAACAAGCACGACGCCAAGAAGGAGATGTAGTGAGAACTGTGCGACGACAACGTCGTAATAGGTCTTGTAGAGAAGAACAAGGGGAGCAACCGACAATGAAATCATATCTGCGATTGTTTCGAGATACTCCCCCATTTGTCCGTTCCCCATACGCCGGGCAACAATCCCATCCAAGCCATCAGCAAGCAGACCCAGGAGGATAAATGCGGCAGCAAGCTGGAATTGATTGGAAAATACCATGAGGAGAGCAAAGAAACCCATTACCGCGTTCATGAGGGTAATGATATCTGCAAGAGACAGTAGTTTAATCATGGATTTCTGCAATGGTATCTTCTCCAGCTTTTATTTTGTTAGTTACCTGAATCGCAAGTGGTTTAATTCTTTTTATTGGTAGATAAAGGTCTACGCGAGAACCAAGACGGATAAGCCCGATCTTTCCTCCTTTTTTCACGGCATCCCCTTCCGAAACATAAGGGACGATTCGACGTGCAAGTGTCCCTGCTATTTGAACAATTTTCATCAACCCGATATCGGTTTTTATGAGAAGGACGACGCGTTCATTGGAATCAGATTCCTTTTTGAATGCTGGCAGGTGACTTCCGTTATGATGGATGATTTTCTGAACAGTTCCCTCGAGAGGCATACGATTCACATGCACATTATGTATGTTCATAAACGTGGAAATTCGCAGACAGTCTCCAACCTCTGAATCATGGAGACGTAGTATCTCCCGTATTTTACCGTCTGCAACTGCGACAACACCGTGGCCGATGGCTCGTTCAGGGTCCCGGAAAAAAAGGATCAAAAGACAAGATATCAAAAAGAAAAACACAGAAACAACACCTAAAAAGATCAGCAAAAATCCTGTCGAGAAGAATGATGCGCCGATAAATACAAAGGTCAACGCAAACGATGCCAGGATCCAGGAAAAGCCACCGTTAGCGATGCACATCATGTTTCTTCCCCACGAATCGCCCAAGAAAGAGCTCCACCGGTCCTCTTCGTTTCGGCAAATCGATGATGCCGACGATCTCATCATACAATTCCGGAACGATTTTAAAGGTAACAAACAACAGGACGATAAGGGCAAGTAAGGATCCTGCTTTGCCAATCACATTATGGGCAAGCTCAAAAGAGACCATGCCGCTTCCCACCATGAACACGACACCTGCGTTACGAACCAGATTCAGGAAGTAAATCGGGACGACCGTCACCAACAACCCGAGAGCCTTTCGTTTCATATTCACGCGCGATAATGCTCCGATCATGCCAACAAACAGGACCATGGATTGAACAGCAGTACATGCAAAGATAATGGTCACCGGTGTATTGTTGTATATAATAAGGGTCTGATTCCTACTGGCGTTGACCCCGAAGAGATGGAGCAGATCAGCACTTTGCGCTGCGACAGTTTCAATAAGCCATTCTTTCAACCCAGGGACGATACCATTTTCAATCGTAAAATAGATGATGCCTGCAAGAAACGTGCCACCAGCAATCCAATTCAAACAAGAGACATGGTTGTTTTTCTGTATGGAAAGCCATTCATGATACGCCATGTAGAAAAGCACATACACGCCGATGATGCAGACTGCCGCGTTGAAGACATCACCGCCCTCAGAAAAATACAGGAAGCTCGGCATGGTAGCCCAGAAGAACGAAACCATGCCCCATCCGACAATTTTTAATGTACTCGCGGTGTTTTTCACTTTGAAGAAAAAACCAATTCCGAGGAGAATCAACCCGAGAAACAAGGGGATGAACGAAAGCTGTCTTGCGAGTGACGACGGTGGGTACGGGAAGAGAACATACCCAAAAATCAACATAATCGTAGGTATCAGAAAAAAAGAAAGAACAACACGTTCATTGTTTTTTTCAGATGGTACTGTCATGCAGAATCGTTCCCCTTATTCAAAACCTAGTTTAAGATAGTTATGCGGAGGTAACTATGTTCGTGATACACTATCCCACGTAACAAGAATCAGCCCAATAAGACTAATGAACGACAGAGAAATCCTGTACGTGTACGCGATTTTATCCATTTTCAGTCTGGCAATCGCGACTCGAATCAGGGTCATCGAGATGAGGAGCACGAGGAAGACTTTGAAAGAATAAAATAAAACGTTTATGATCATTCATAGCTACCGAGGCTAATAAAAGATAAGAGATTGTACGGGAAGAATAATGCGACAATTATTGATACCACCACCATTGTTTTTACCACGTCTATGAGACAGTACACAGTAAGGTTTCTCTCCGAATATTCTACAAGCAGTCATCCCTCGAGTTCTGTTTCTGCGTCTGGGGAATCAAATGGTATCTTGGAAAGCTCCGTTGGTGCTACCAGGAGAAGCACTAAAACCTAGGAGTGCATCAAAACTCTTAAACGGTTCATGATATAAGGGGTATGGGGAACGGACATGAATGTGAAACTTATTGGATATACAACGGATCCAGAAAAGTTACCTGCAATGGCTGCTACCCTGACCCACAGCAAAATAAAACCAGAGAATCTTGACAAAATATCAGAGAAGGAACAGTCAGCGGTCTTGGAGCAAGTCTTAAAACTAGGGCATACCAGTGTCATCGAGCATGCCTCGTTTACATTCGCTATTAGTGATGTGAGCAGGTCGCTTACACATCAGTTGGTGCGACATCGCATCGCAAGTTTTTCTCAGCAAAGTCAGCGGTATGTAAATCTGAATGAGCCAAACTACGTGATTCCACCTTCGATCGGGAAGAACAAGAAGACGAAGAAAGCTTATGAAGAAACCATGGGGGTTATCTGGGATCATTACAATAAATTACTGGAACTAAAGATACCCTCGGAGGACGCCCGGTATGTACTTCCGAATGGTACATGTACAAATATAATAGTGACGATGAATGCACGTTCCCTTCTGAATTTTTTCGAGCTTCGATGTTGTCTTCATGCACAATGGGAGATCCGCTTGCTTGCAAATAAAATGCTTCAGGAAGTAAAAAAAGTTGCTCCGATTATTTTTAAAAATTCGGGCCCTTCATGTAAAACAAAGCAGATCTGCCCGGAGAAGAAGAAAAATTGTCCTCTCTATCCACAGTGAGATGGTATGAAAAGACCCCGTGTTATCATAAATTGTGCGATGTCTGCTGACGGAAAAATTGCGTCACCGACACGAAAACAAATGCGGATTTCCTGTGATGAAGACATCGAACGGATGTATCGACTTCGCAACGATTGTGATGCAGTGCTGATTGGGATTGGTACGATTTTAACTGATGATCCGAAACTCACAGTCAAAGAAAAATACGTAAAACATCCGAAACAACCATTACGGATTGTCCTAGATAGCAAAGGAAGAACGCCGGTTCATGCAATGGTGTTGAATGATATATCTAAGACGTTGATTATCACTGCGAAAGGAAAGGAAAAAACCTACAAAGGGTCACATATTGAAGTTGTCGGTTGCAAGACCGATAGAAACGGGTTCATTGATGTGAAAGGTGTCCTGGATTTTCTCTATCGGAAAGGTGTTCGGACCCTTCTCGTGGAAGGCGGTGGCACAATTATCTGGAATTTTCTGAAAAACAAGGTTGTCGATGATCTCTACATCTTCATCGGATCCTGTATTATCGGAGGGAAAGAGACACCGACGGTTGCAGAGGGTGAAGGGATAAAAAGTGAAAAGGATAATATTCCTTTGAAAATTGTTGAAGTGAAACGAGTAGGATCTGGCTTGTTGATTCATTATCAACCGCTATGATGAACATAATCATTTTCTTTGTGTTTTCTGTTGATTTTTGAACGAAATGACTTTTTTACTAATAGGTTTTCGAGTTTTGGCCAGATTTCTGTGGGGAACCTTTATTATTCTCATTGTAGCTCCTGATTTCATGGGGAAAATATGAAGTTATGGCACCAACGGGGGTAAGACGATGGAAATTTTAAGCGGACCTGGATTGGATTGTGGGAAAATGTTTGTCACACCAAGGACAAATATGAAGACTTTTAGGATTAATTGTTTCCCATTCCTCCTCCTTCTCCTCATCAGTTGGGATATCGGCCTTAGATACCCAGAACTGAGTAATTATATGTTCAGGCCGCATTCGCTTCCTTAACAAATCTACCAAATCGTGTTACCCCACCTGTGCTATACTTGTTGATAGGAAATTATATAGGGAGGGGCTGTACTACATTTCCTTGAGGAAAAGGATTTATGAAAGTCTCTATGTTCATTGTCATAGGGCTGATGTTATCGAGCAGTGTTGCGGTAGTCAGCCTCACATACGAGGAACATACACAGATTGAATCCTTGTCGCTTTCATTCTCCGAACCTTCTTTTGTTGATGATGGTTAGATTTATTTTAAACGGTAATTTAATATACGCGTTTTCTTGAAGAAGACAGAAAGAATTTTCTCCAAGAGAATGTGACTGTTGTTCACTTTCGACACTGAAAACCTATAAATAATCTACTTTCAATCACCGTTCGTACATGTGCGGCATCATCGGTATTATTGGGGGACAGCCTGTTTCACATCTTATCTACCATAGTTTATTTACAATCCAGCATAGAGGCCAATCATCAGCGGGTATGCTTACCTATGATGGGAACATCCATATCACAAAAGACGCTGGCCTTGTGCGAGATGTTTTTAACGAGGAGAAGAAAATCAATAAACCAGGAAACATCGGAATCGGTCATACCCGATATTCAACCGCTGGTATGGATGACGAAGAATCATTAAAAAAGAATGCTCAACCAGAATATCTGGTAAATCCCTTTTTAGCGGCGGTTCACAACGGAAATATTTTCAATTGTTCTGAGCTTTCGAACATCACGGAGAGAAAACCACGCACTGATTGCGACATTCAATGGCTCCTGCTTCCCATAGCTGATGAACTCTATAAAAAAGAACTTAGCCCGGAAGTAATCTTTTCCGCATGTGAACATGTCATGCGAAAAGCAAAGGGGAGCTACTCGGTCTTATACATCGCTGATTCAGGGGATAAACCTTATCTGTTTGCTATGACTGACCCTAGAAAGATTCGGCCGCTTGCCCTTGGAAAATCAAACGGAACCTATTGTCTTGCATCAGAGACGCGGGTTTTTAAAAAAATTAATTTTGAGTATGTGAAAGATATCTCTGGTGGCTCTGTTGTTGTTATTGATCCAAAAGGAAATATCTATGAAAAGCAAATTATAAAAAAACAGGAACTTCCGTGTATGTTCGAATTTGTGTACTTTGCAAAACCTGATTCACGTATCAACGGACGATCCATTCACACGACTCGTGAGGAGATCGGGCGTTTACTTGCACAAGAACAACCGGCGGAGGCAGACCTTGTGATACCGGTCCCTGAATCGGGGAGACGATATGCAATCGGTTATTCACGTGAATCTGGTATTCCTCTTGATGAAGGAATCATGAAGGATAAAGATGAACGATCATTCATTCAACAAACACAGGAACATCGAGAGAAAGTAGTAGAGGAAGGACTGTCGTTTCTCCGTGCCGTCCTGGAGGATAAACGAGTTGTACTGTTAGATGATTCGATTGTTCGTGGAACCAATATCCGCAAGATCATTCGAGGAATGAAAAACGTTGGGGCAAAAGAAGTACATGTGAGGATTGGGTGCCCACCTCTTATCGCACCGTGCTATCTTGGTATTGACATGCGCAGTAAAAAAGAGTTTATCGCGCGAAAAAGCGACGGCAATATTGAGTCATGGGATAAGATTGCACAGGAAATCGAAGCCGATTCTCTTGGTTATATCAGCATTGAAGGATTAAAGAAAGCAATCGGATTTGATGTCTGTCAAGGATGCATTGACTTCCCAGAGGGATACCCCCCAGAAATGCGGGATGATGTGAAAAAACTCTTTAAAAACGATAAAAAAGGGATGCGCGCATACGAGTGCATATAATTCATGGCCATCGTATGATAGAAATTACCATAGGATCGCTAGAGGAACAAATCATCAAGTTGTTGCAGAAAAA
>Ga0315274_10015897_pt1 | contig 10643 bp, 5 predicted proteins | sample YL17G02_20_MG_FD_203700 | JGI IMG/M metagenome (GOLD analysis project Ga0315274, IMG submission 203700) | Sediment microbial communities from Yellowstone Lake, YNP, Wyoming, USA - YL17G02_20 | ecosystem: Environmental > Aquatic > Freshwater > Lake > Sediment | place: USA: Wyoming | collected...
GGACGATATTCGGATGGTTCAGCTTGCCCGCGGCCTGGCCTTCCTTATAAAACCGCTCGACGTATTCGGGATTCTCGCTGAACCGCTTCGGCAGCACTTTAATCGCAACCGTCCGGTTCAGGCTCAACTGTTTGCCCTTATAAACGATGGCCATCGCCCCGGCCCCGAGCTTGCCGATAATTTTGTAGCCGGGAATCTGCCTGACCGCAAACTTGCTGTCTTTAATGTCGTCCTTCAATCGCTCGGCCTGGGCCGGCGTCAGAAAGCCAAGCTCGATCATCAGGTCCCCCAGGACCACGGGATTGATCTTACTGCGGGCCTCCATCTCACTAAGCGAACTACGAAGCTCGTCATCCGTACACAGGCCGTGCTCCACCGCCATCTTACCAAACACTGTATCGTAATTTGTCTCGTTCGTCATTAAAACTACTCTGGCAGACCGAGATGCGCTCTCCGAGGAGCCAATCCTTTGGCTGTCATTTTACTACACCCGAAAACAAATCCTTAATGAGCCAATTATCGGTCCACACAAAACATTGTCAAAGAAAATTTCCTATTTCTTTAAAAAGATAGCACAAGCAACAAAATCGGCCTTTTTACACCCCCAGTTTATCAGTTTTTTACTGTTAAAAATGCTGATTGCGCATGTCGCATATCGAAGTGATTATCTCAATCTTTGACTTTAGCTTATTTACTGATATTTTCAACAGCGATTATGATTTCATCACGGTTGTCCTTCACCCTTTTTTCAACGATTTCAAGATAATCGTTCCCAAGATTATGTATCAATAGCTTAATTTCCCGAATGAATTTCTTTAATTCCTTAGGATTTTCAGCTTTCAGCTCGAGGTTTGCAATTCTTCTCACAGAATATTTCGGAATAGTATGATAGTATCTCAAATCCTTTATAAGATCCCTTATAAAAGGCAGGTATTTTTCAAGCTCAGACATATAATTTTTTAATGCACTTTGTAGATTATTCATTGCTTTGACTTCGAGCGATATTTCATTTTTCGCAGTATGAAATTTCAACTTATGTTCTCTTATACTCTCATAATGCTTCCAAAATTCCCCACTTAGATCGAGCCTCTCTTCATCATAACTACACCTGATAAGCTCAATAGCATTATCAACAAGCACATCTTGCACATTGATATTGGCATCTTTATCAACGACCGATTTTTGAATGAATAATCCCAAAGCCTTGCGACGAAATACGACAAGATTATAAGAATCGAAGCTTTTTGCTGTTTTTATTCTGTTCGGCAGGTGGTTAACTCTTTCAATAACTTCAGGATGTTCTTCAGTAATTCGGTTATATTCACTTCTTATTTTTGTAAGAAGGTTTTCCTCATCCATCTCTTCGGGATTCGTATTGATTTTCTTATAAAGCTCTGCCGGAGAAGGGGTCTCATCGGCATCGAATATTTTGCAATCTTCGCCCAAAGTATTGTGAATCAAGAACATTTTCTGAGAAGCGATTTGCCTGCTCTTTACAACATCCGATCCCTGTTCGGTGGGGAAAAAGTTATAAATATAAAGATCGTCAAAGACCTTCTTACCTATGCGATTTATTCGTCCAACTCTTTGGATTACTCTCGTAGGATTCCAAGGTATGTCATAATTGATTACAGCCCCGGCCCTATTAAGGTTATATCCCTCAGACAACTTATCGCTTGTCAACAATATGCTGAAATTATCATTCTGATGACTTGAAACAATACTCGCATCAAAATCATTAAGCATAATCTCATTCTGCTTTTTTCCGATATTACCCTTAATAGTTAAGACCGTGTCTTCGAAGGTTTTCTCAATTATTGGTTGAAGATGTTTAACAGTATCTGTGTACTCCGTGAAGATAATTACTTTCCTTTGAGGTTCTTTTTCCGTCGGTGAAGTTATAATCTTTCCAATTTCTTCTATAAGCTTTTTGCTCTTGGGATCGTTTTGGACAAGTTTAAGTTCAGCTATCTTTGTCTTGATTTGTTCGAAAAGAGTAATGTCGCTATCAATGTTTTTAAGGAATTGGTTTTTATTCTGAAATTTATTTATATCATAAATCCTGTTATGCTTCGTCTCCGTTATTTCCTCGATCCTGGCTGCAAAATCGAGTAATGCTTTTTCCAGTTCATCGGGATCATTTTCATAAGCCTTTTCAACTATCATTCTTTCAAGAACATACTTTCCTTCTGTTTTTTCGATGAATTTCTTAACGCATTTATGAACCGTAATAAAATTCTCTATACTCTGGCTGAAAGAGCCGAACGAGCTTTCAAACCTCTTGACGAGCAATCGCCGCATAAAGTCAAAAAGGTTTCTTTGCTGCTGGAATATTCTGTTGCCTTCCTCATCAAGCTCATCTTCGTCAATTTTCTTTTCATAGCTGAACGGCTGATAAATCGCACCGGTAAATCTACCATCCTCCCCAAAGTATTCATTTATCACATCATCGTAAAATTCCGACTGCTCTTTAGTAAGTTCAAAAAATAATTCGACAGGATTTTGAACCTCGGAAAGCTCAGTGACTTCCTTGCTGTAAACAGGATCATTTTTCAAATCCAGCCTGTTCCGCCTTATCATAATCGGCTCAAGCACTGCTCGTATCTCGTCCGCCAAATGCCTTGACTGTCCCTGCACAACTGACATATCAATCGGAAGTGAATCAAACAACTGTTTATAATAACCTTCTGCTTTTGAACGTTTTTCATCGTTTGGCGAATTATGATTCTTGCTTATGAATGAAAGCATCCTGAATATCTTTTCGTAATGAGAAAACCTTGCTTCCAAATTCTCATCAAGTGTTATTTTGGATTTGCCGGGGACAATAAATAGTTTAAGCAGGGAAAATATATCGGCAGGACTGTTATTGAAAGGCGTAGCGGTTAAAAGCATTACCTGTCTTTTCCTGCAGATTGCACTTAAAATTTCATAGCTTTGAGTATCCTGATTCCTGTACCGATGTGCCTCATCAACAATTAAAACCTCAATATCCTCGCCGTACAGTTGAAGGTATTTATGGGCTCCTTCCAAATCCCCGGAGGAGTAAATTACCCAGTCATAAAGCTGAAAGTCTTGGACATATTGATTCCAGCCGCTTGGGATTGTTTTATCTCCAATCAGACCCGGCGGGCAGATAATAAGCCCCCGTTTGCCCATATTCTTTGCTATCATCGAAGCGATAACACTTTTACCGAGCCCTACAACATCGGCTATAATAACGCCGTTATAATTATCAATTATCGTCAATGCCTGGTTGACCGCATCGCTTTGATAGCTGTACGATTTATAACCTCTATCTTCCAATAGTTTGCTAACGTGCGGCTTTATCTGTCTTTGCTTCTGCAGGTCAATGTAGGTTTTCAATACCTTAACGTAAGCTTCAAATGGAGTTACAAGAGCAGCCTGTGAACGGTTGTGTATAAGTTCGAGCAAGTCCTTTTTACGCTGAGGCTCTTCGGTTATCTTAACAGCCGACTCCCAAAGTTTATCAAAATAATCCTCAGCCTCTTTTGTGCCGTAATCACCTATCTCAACATTAAATTCGTTCTGTTCGGAAATCCCCGCCTTTGTTAAGTTACTGCTGCCCGTAATGAATTTGCAATCGGCGATACCGCTCAAATGCTCCTTAATCTTGAATATATACAGCTTGGAGTGATTTGGCTCTTGCGTCTTCTTTATCTTGAGCTTGTCTTGCTCTACTAATTTTACAAAGAGATCGACTTGCCTGTAGAAGTCCTCGTTATCAAGCTGCTCGCTATTGATTGCTATTGATAAAGACTCGAAGAAATCATCGGCCTTTTCCTCGTTTGTCTTTTCGTCTGCCTGCTGAGCATATTCCATTATCGAAAAAAGTTTTTTATCAACGTCGAGTCCGACAAGCACCTTTATCTCTAAATCATTTCTGTCCTTTAAGCTTTCATAAATTTCACCCCATCCCGAAAAGTAAAAAAAGCCAACCAGGAACTTTAGCTCTTCGCTGTGCTCGATAAGCTCCGTTAGCCTTTTCTTTAATGTCTTAGTCTTTTCGTTCGTTATAAATGCTTTGTGAGGCATATTTGTCACTACCTTTTCTTTACGCTTTTGGCTTTGCTAATACGGTTCCAGACTAATCGACAAACTGCTCGATAAACCTCTTTTCGCTCTTCCTCTGTTAATCCGATAGCACCAAAAACTATATCATCCAATTCTTTGCGATCAGGCAAAGGCTTTGGTTCCTGCTCTTCTATAGGTATATCACTTTCAGGATCAATGCCGCATTCCTCAAAAATGCTATTCTGCTCCCTATCCAACAATTTGGAAGTATTTATTCTTTCATAGTTTGATTTAATAAAAATCATATTCTTAACATCATACACCGGCAATTTCAAGACACCTTGACCCATTCCGTGAAAACCTTTTAATTCTCTAAATAATGCATAAATAGTCGCATTCAACGAAATAGAGTTTTCAACATTATCTTTTTGTTCCTTAAAAGTGATTCCATAAAATTTATCTGATTCTAATATCTTAGTTTTATTAAGATATACCCTATTTATATCGTTTATTGATTCCATCCAGAAACAGTGTGCAGTTTCCCAAATTCCTATGTTCCACCAATTTTTTCTTGCTGCACAAGTTGGCCTCTTGTGATAGTTCTTTGTTTCACCATATTTAATATATTTTTTTAAAGCTGTTTTATCATCTAAGGACTGTAAATAAAGAATTTTATAGTCTAATTTAGTATTATCTAAATGAATATTTTTTGATTCTCTTGGATTTTTTATCACTGGCTTTAAGAACTTTTCTTCGATACCCCACTCTTTAGCTTTTGCATCTGTCAAATAGAAAAACTCGTTACAGCCAGTAGTAAATCCCCTCCGCACCTCAGCAAAAACTTTGAGTTTGCTCAATTTGTCTTTCCCCTTTTCGAGAATTGTAAAGAATATATCCGGTGCTCTAAGGTATTTCCCGCCCCATTTATCACCGATATATTCTCCGCTTTCTTGCTTGGCCCCTTCTTCTATTTCCCAGCCTTTATCATAAAGCTCTTCTGCGGTTATCGGATATAATCTGAAAATATCATTTTTGATTATTTTGTTGGCCTGGCGAATATCCCAAAGCATCTCTGTAAATACACACTCTTCAAAAGGCTTTTTGAAGGCAACAAATTTTATCAGGTGCTCAGCTTTGTTATAGCTTTTTTCCGGTGCATCGAACAACGTTATTACTGTATTAACGTCGGAACTTGCAAAGCTTCTTCTTGCGTGATTGTCGATTATCAGATTGACAGGGACATTTTCCAATAGAAATTCCTGAAGCCAAACACCATAATGAGCATCAAGCCAGCTATTTGAGCAGATAAAGCAGTGCACTCCATCTTGGTTAAGTAGATACAAAGTTCTTACATAGAAGAAAGTATAAAGGTCACTTTTACCGTCGATTATTCTGTTCTTAAAATGTCTGGGATAATCAAGATCGGTGGTCTGTCGAAGCAGTTTTTTATATTCTTTAGGCTCTACTTTGCCCTCTGGATCAGCGATTTCCAATTGGTTAACATAAGGTGGATTGCCAATGATAATATCAAAGCCGCCTTTGTCATAAAATATTTCTGAAAACTCGATACTCCAAATAAGCGGGTGGTCGTTAGACAAATTTTTCAATTCATCAAGCAGTTCCTGTTTGCGATTCTCCAGTTGAATATCTCGTACCATTTTTCTGCCGGTTTTACCCGTTTCAATTGTATTAAACAGTTTACTTTGTCTGCCTAAAATCCGTGAGTCGGAATCAAGTAAACTCAACTGTGGCCCGGATGCTCCTTTGGTCATACCCGAGTTGCGAAGTTCTATTAGTTTATCAATCTCCTGGATTTCCGACTGAATAATCGACTGAAATACAAGGTATTCCTGCTGTTTAACATACACTTCATCTTGACCTTGGTTGTAATAGAAATTGAGTTTCGCCTCCTTTAAAGCCTTAATCTTCTTTTTTATGGTATCTGTTACATCTGCATGGCCATGAACGGGAAAAAGCTTTCCGCCTACCCGCTGGACAATGGAATCACCACGTCGAATTTTGAAGTTCAAGCTCGGTAACAACGGTGTTAGTGAAGTCTTTAGATTGTCAGGCATGTCAATAAATAACGTTAGCCAGAGCCTGAGTTGATTTATCCATACTGCATACCCTTGAACCTCTACACCATAAAGTGACCTCGCAATAATATCTTTTTTACGTTCATACCCCGATTTTTGCACAATATCGTTAGGGAAATCAGGCATTTTGGTGTAGAACGTTTCAATTATATCATTTATTACATGAAGCATTCCCACTTCAAAGGCACCGCTGCCTGCCGCTGGGTCACAGACCGTGACGTTTTCAAGATATTCCAGAAGCTTTCTTATCTCTTTCGCACTGAAGTTACCGTACTTCTGGTCTTCTTCATATTCAAAGCCTGCTCCGCCTTCTCTGAAAAACAAATGATAAAGTTCTTTGGTATCAAATTCATTTTTTCTTATCAGCCATCTTATAAGAGCCAGTCTGCACATCAGATCGACTTCCGTTCTGGGAGTATATACTGAGCCCTGCTCTTTATTTACAAATCTTTCAAATATGATACCCAAAAATTCAGGATTTAATTCTATCTCTTCATCGTAAGCTGTATTCTCGTCGATGGTAAAATTATATTGGAATAGGAAGAAAAAGAATTTTCCTACGATCTCGTCCGGTAGATAAAGCTCTATATCATCAACATCATGTTTCCTCTTGTAAAGTTCACCATTGAGGAAAGGTGACATCTGCAATGTCTTTTCAGTTTCAACGGAAAAATCATTATTATGCCACTGAACCTTAGTGCCCGGCTGAGAATTTAAAGCCTCAAAAAATAACGGCTCAAGCCATCGAGTATAAAATTCATCATTGCATTTGCTTTTCTTTTTGTGCTGATTGTATTCATACCAGAAATTCTGTATGAACTTCTGATTGTCGCCAAGCCAGCCTTTCTTCTGAACGAAGCCAAGAAAAATAATTCGGATTGCAAACAAAAGAGCAAAGTCCTGCTTAGTCTGACTATCGATCTTGCCGTTTCCTTTAATTGAGTTCACTATCTCATCAAATATCGGCTTGAAATAATTGTAGAACTTGTTTGATACTGCTTCTATCGAAAATGCTTCGAGTATTTTTTCAATGCTTGAAAAATCACACTTTTTAAGCTGATCTTTGAAAGTCTTATTGGTTAAATCCGGACTGACAAAATAGGTATATCTTCTAAATGTCGTAAATTCTCTTTTCGGCCCGGAATATGAAGCTGCTATAAGGCTTAATCTGAAATTTTTGTCCCCGTGAAATACAAATATTCCTGCATCGCGGTAATTGTCCTTCAGTATCTTTTTGCCGATCTCGTACTGCTTTTTCTTTGAATCTTTTTCCGACAATTCCCCGCTGACCGGGCATACGAAAAAGGCTATTGTTTTTGCCTGCTTTTCATAATCTATCTGGCCTATCTGTTCGATTTTTCCAAAACGCCTATCTCCTTCCGGCAGATAGTTGGAATAATCCTCGCTTACAGTACTACGAAATTTATCGCTGGATTGCTTATAGAACTGGATAAGTTTATCGCGGTCAAAATCTTCTATTAACTGCTCTAAGACCTTATCCACCATTTCGCCATTCCCCTAATCATCTCTATACGGTGCGGACCTCTCGAAAAGTTAATATTAGCACTTTTTGTAGAATAAAGCAAAATCTGTTTGAAAATGATCCCCTTCGACTGCCCCTTCGACCATGCTCAGGGCTTCGGCTAATTCAGGGCAGGTCGCCACCCTACTGTCTTCTCCGTTGGTAGTCCCGAGGACTGTGTTCATGCAATCGGCGACTACAGGAGCCGCGGCGGAACGTCAACTTTCCGAATCTTCGATTGCCCGGTTGTTTTCTTTGGACCCGTTCAATCTACTTCCGATGAACGAAGCGTTTTGCGGGACATGATGCGTGTATACCCTTCTGCCCGGCCTTTTTCTTCCTGCCTGCAGCTTCGAAATAAATATAAGCACCGCCAAAACGGGCAGGCATATCATCAGAAAATACCGCCGGTTCTGCGACAGCCACGAGGAGAGCTGCATAAATTTGCTGCCGAAGTTATCATTCTTCACCACAACTACACTACTCAAAGAGCCCGCTTTGACTTGAATTTTGGACACGCCGGCCTTAACCACCTCGACGGACGGTTCTTTCCGCGGGGCCGGCTGCTCGCTTTTTTTGTCTTTGACTTCCGTAGTTTGCCGCCGGGCCTGCTGCGCCGGAGGCCGGCTTTCTTCGGCCTTTGCTACAATCGCTGCGGCTTTTACGGGTGGACTCGGCTGAACGGATTCATCGGACGTCCGTGTGCTCGCTACGGCCGGTTTTCCTTCAGATATGGCGATGCGTGCGTTTGCCAGAAGCTTGTTAAGCTGCTCGCGCTCGGCAGCGGTTAAATATTTCTGGAAGATAAGTGCCCGGCGGAAAGATTGCTCTGCGTCCGTAAAGAGATCACGCTGATACTGATCCATTCCGGCCTGCATCCATTGTTGAGATGCCTTGCGGAGCACTTCCTGCTTACCGGCCTGGCTTTCCCGGGATAAAGTTACATCCGACAGGGCCATTGTCAGCAGGAAAATCAATGCCAAAATGCCCGGCAGGAACGTTCTATCAAAAGATTTATTCAAAAATTTTAAGTTCATTGTCTCAATTTGCACTTAAATCAAATAATAACGCCGGCTTTGCCGAATCCCTTGCCGAGCTGAAAATACGCGGGTTATTGTAGTGAACCTCCTGCGAACCACGCAATTTCGATTATTGACGTGGCCGCCCGCGACACACCCCTAAAACAATATTATAACAAGAGAGCAGGGCAAAAGTCAAGTGTTTTTTGCTCATACTCACCCGCCCTTTACCAGAAGCCGCTCCAAATCTATCCCTCGACACCACAATGCTCGTAGTCCTTTTGATTAGTCAAAAGGACTACGAGCTTGGCACCATCAGGCATTCGGATGTCGGCTTTTCTTTACTGCATTTGCAGTCGAGAGGCTTCGTTTGCCATTCGGCAAAGTTTAATCTGAACACATTCGGCTACGCTCGAACCCTACCCTGATTATAGTTGAAGGGACGGCGTTGGTAAAATCTGCGGCTGGACAAACTTGATTGGTGGGGCAAGCCGCCACCCTACGATTCTAATCTTTAACTCGCTAATTATTTCGTATCTCTTCCCGGATTCTGTCCCCTCGACGGAGTTTACCTTGGGCGTAGTCGAACAGGCTCAGCTTCTGTTTTCTCATTCTCATCTTGCCACAGGGGCAGATGCCCGGTACAATTCCGTAAAAGCTTATTATCATTGCTGCGAAAGGGGTGATCATATGGACAACTATGTAGAAGTCTTTGCCGCGAGCGATATTACGTTCGCCTACCTGTTGAAGGCAAATCTTGAGAACGAAGGAATACCAGTTCTAATCGACAACGAGAATCTGCAAGGTGCGTACTGTCTTGACGGCATGGTTCCGCGCGTGCTCGTTCCGGCCGGCCACGCAGAGCAGGCCCGGCAGATTATTCAAGAGATTCAGCAGGCCTCAAAACAAGAGTGGCAGGCCGATGAGCAATGAAGAAACTCAGTTCCATGAGCGATGTGACGGACTTTGCGATAGCAGAGCAGGAAATGAAAATTTGGGTGCAAAAGCAAAGTGAGAGACAATAAGGAGACAGATATGAACAATAAACAAACGGTAATCACGACTATTCTAATGCTCGGCCTGCTGGCGGCCGGGTGCGAGCAGAACACGGTTCGTGCCAAACAGAATGACGGCACGTATCGCACGTCAACGCACCTGATTTTGCGGCCCGATTTCGCGGACCGCTCATTCAGCAGCAGCAAAGACTTTATGCTCTCGACCGAATTCAACGATGTCACTTACATCTGGCCGGAAGGAAAGGGAAACCTGTCGAAGAAACTCAACGAGATAAGCTTCGAAGGCAAAAGTATTAATTGCAGCGTCGTCGAACGCCAGCTCACTATCAACGGACGCCGGATCGGCGAATTTGAGAAAGGCGACCGCGTTCGAATAACCGGCGACGGCAAAGTTTTCGTCAATGACGTCGAGCTCAAAACACCCGGAGATATTTAACCGAAGACATCGGAATTCCGATTGACTAATCCAGCAATTCACCGGGGCATATCGTCTTTAAGCTTGACTTAAGTATGGCTGTACGTCATAAAAAATAACAAAACCGTAACAATATGGTAACATCCTCTCGGTATAAATATTTCGGTTGAAATAACTGATTTTGAGAAATCCAATTAAAGGAGCATGATTATGAACAAGAAACAAACGATGGTTGCAGCATTTCTAATGCTCGGCTTGCTCATGGCCGGCTGCGCGCAGGTCACGACCCGTGTAAGGCAGAACGATGGCACGTATCGCACATCAAAGCGTCTGGTTTTCCGCTCCGACTTGTCGGGCCGCTCCTTCAGCAGCGAAGGGGATGACATGGTCGCGACCGAATTTCATAACGTGACATATGCATTTCCGCAAGGCAAAGGAAGTTTTTCGAAGAACTTCGACGAGATCAGCTTTCAAGGTCGCCAGGTTAAATGCAGCATCGTCGGGCGCGAGCTGACGGTCAACGAGTTGCGGTTCGGAGAATTT
>Ga0315274_10015898_pt1 | contig 10642 bp, 7 predicted proteins | sample YL17G02_20_MG_FD_203700 | JGI IMG/M metagenome (GOLD analysis project Ga0315274, IMG submission 203700) | Sediment microbial communities from Yellowstone Lake, YNP, Wyoming, USA - YL17G02_20 | ecosystem: Environmental > Aquatic > Freshwater > Lake > Sediment | place: USA: Wyoming | collected...
AATAGTGGCTGTCCTTAGTTTCGGTCAGGTACTCCGCCAGCGCCTCGCCGGCGTGCGCGGAACGGCTTAGAATTCCACATGGGCAAAGCCCGCAAACTCCAACGCCCCACCCCTGCCAGTGCGCGGAGGGCGCCGCCACGCAATCCGGTATCACGGCCACAGACAGGGCGATATCTCCTATACCCGCCGCAGAGTGACCTCTTCCGGGCGCAGGGTGCGGCGCGGACATGCGGGCGGCTTTACTCGCGGGGTGCGCACGTGCATAATGCCGGGCGCAAAACAGGATTCATCATGATGCGGAGTGAAACCGGGGAGACCCGAGCGATGCTCAAATGTACGGTCGGCGGCGGCCAGGTGCGGTTCGATGGCGAGTGCGCTCCGGTGGTGCCGAGGGGCGAAACCCTCTCCGTGGATCTCGCCTCGGGCGGGCACTGGTACGGGCATGGATTCAGTCACGTCCAGCCTTATCCGCTATCGGCCGGAACGGTGGTGAATGCCGCCTTTGCGGTGAACAATATCCAGTGCCCCGCGTGGATGTGTTCGGCGGGCTGGGTGCTTTTCGCCGAGACGCTCGAGGTCCTCGACGTGCGCATCAACGAGGAGGGCGACGGCCTGCTGAGGGTGCGCTGCGACGCGGCCGATTTTCCACTGAGAGTCTTCCGAGGGGCTACGCTTCCCGATGCGCACGGCAGGTTTCTCTCGCATATCGGCTGGCCGAACACGCCGCCTGACGTGCGCCTTTTCGCCGACTCGATATTCTGCACGTGGACCCAGTTTCCACGGTGCATAACCGAGGAGCGCATCCTCGACATGGCGCGCGAGATCCGCGCCCGCGATTACCCCTGCTCGACCATCATCATCGACGACCGGTGGGAGTCGTGCTTCGGGGAACTCGCGTTCTCGAGCGGCTTCCCGGACCCGCGCGCGATGGTGAGCCGGCTCCATGCCCTCGGGTTCTCGGTGTGGCTGTGGGCGACGCCGTTTGTGAACGAGGAGGCGGCGACGTTTGCCGACCTGGCGCGGCGCAGGGTGCTCGTGCCGACAAGAGACGGCGCCGGCGCGGCGATGCTCCGGTGGTGGGGCGGGACGGCGGGACTCGTGGACCTCACGTCGCCGCAGGGCAGGGCGTGGTTTCGCGAGAGGCTGCTTTACCTCAAGAACGAGATCGGCATCGACGGCTTCAAGATCGACGGCGGCGACTTCAAGTACCAGCCGCCGCCGGCCGGCGCGGCGTGGCACGAGTACAAAGGGCCGTCGGGCTACGCCGACGCGCTGCTGTCCCTCTTCGAGGAGATCGCGCCGAACGCATGCGAGACTCGCACGGCGTGGCTCTCGCAGAAGCGCTCAATCGTCTGGCGCGAGGGCGGCAAGGATTCGCACTGGGGCATCGACAACGGCCTGGCAGCCCTTGTGACGCTCGCTCTCCACATTGCGCTTCTCGGCTATGACACGCTCATTCCCGATATGGTGCCGGGCCGCGTGCAGACGATGTCCAAGGACTTCCCGCTGCCGACGGACGAGCTTATGGTGCGCTGGACCGAATGTTCGGCTCTCATGCCCATCATCCAGTTCTCGTACTTCCCGTGGAACTATGCCGCAGCGACGGAAGAAGCCGTGCTGGGCCTCGCGAGGCTCCACAAAGCGCTTGGCCCGTACATTGCCGCAAGCGCCGCGGACCGCCGTGCGCCGCTCGTGCGCCCGTTGTGGTACGACGCGCCGCGGGTGGACGCGCTCTACACCGTGGCGGATGAGTTCATGCTGGGGCCTGACCTCGTTGCCGCCCCGGTCCTGAGCAAGGGCGCCGCCGAGCGCGACGTGGTGCTGCCGCCGGGAAGATGGCGCGATGCATGGACGGGGGAGACGATTAGCGGCGGTCTGCACGTACGGTATCCGGCGCCGTGCCCCGGGATGCCTGTCTTCGTGCGGGCCCGGGATGACTCGCTCTTCACGGCGGCTCATTCGGAGTTATCGCGGATAAGCCGCGGTTCGGTCCCCACCGGCATCACGACCACGACGTACCAAGCAGGTCTCAATCGGGATTTGGGTGTCACAGGATAGACACGAAGTTAGTCAGACAGTCCGCCATGTATGGTGGGCTTCAGCAGCGCTCTGCGCTCGACACATCAAAGAAGCCTTCGGCATGGGCTGGGCCTCTTTCGAGCGCAACAAGCCGGCGGCGGGCCGTAACTTGACGGCCGGGGTACGGGGGCGATAATTCACGGCGCAAATGCGGCCTATCCGGCCGATATACAGTCAGTCGGGTGCGCCCGTAGCTCAGCTGGATAGAGCATCGGATTTCTAATCCGACGGTCGGGAGTTCGAATCTCTCCGGGCGCGCCATATCTTCTTTTTGTGCAATAACTTGCGGTGCAGATCGTTTTATGTATTTGCCCCGTGATACACATCTGATACTTGAGCCATGCATCTGACCAGCGGGCGACATGACCGCGTGCCGGCACTCATCAGAGCACCAGCCTTCTCCATGCCAGTTGCGCGATGGCATTCAGGCGCAAGTGGTGACGCAGGACAAGTTTCTTCCCTTCCCAAGGCTCGGAGAGGTTCGGCACGACACCTGGGAGTTAAGCACCACCCTTTATCACCACGCAGTTGAGGACCAGCCGGCGCGGACGGCGTTCTACTTGCTCCTCACGCGGAAGTCATACCTTATGCTGACGTGGGCGGTGGGAGCGATGGGATTACGTGTGTGCCTCGCCGTCCTCGGCGCCGGCGCCGCTGAGACACGGCAGCGCGATGAGTTCGCCCTCATCGCACGGCGGTCGGCGGCGGAGCCTTCACCGCTCGAAGAGACGGCCGATCAGCACAAGCGTCTCTTCGACGAGTTGCCGGCCGCCTTCTGGACCAACCATTGAGACGGCAGGCATGGCGCCGTAGCCGCCGGCCTGGACGGCGCGTTCGGTGGGAAGGTACCAGCCGCGGCCGGCGATCTGGACGACGAACGTCTGTGCGGCAGGGCTCTGCGCCTTGATCTGGAGGCCGTAGTCGAGGAAGAGTTCGAAGGGATTCGTGGCGACAGCGGCGTCGCCGACCCGCAGGACGTGTATCTCCACCGGCACGGGGCCGGGCCTTCTCAGGCCGTCAAAGGTCTCGACCACCGCCCGCAGCCGGGCCGGCCACCACGAACCGGGATCGTTGCCCTCCCCGATCCAGCGCTTGCGCTCGGCCTCGGCCCAGTCGCGTTCCTTGCGCGAGACGCCCCGCGGCGGTAGTTCGAGGCGTTTGACCACGTGCGCGAGGCGCTCGGGTTCGGCATGATCGCGTGGATTGGTGCAGGCGAGCGCGCGCTCGACTGCGTCGGCGACCCGAAGGGCGATCTCCCGGCGCTCGGACACGCCGCGGCGCGCGCGCATCTCCTTCTCCTGACGCTCGCCAATCAGGAAATGCGGCGACTGGTCGCCCGCCGCGCTGCATATCGCCAGCACGGGCAGGCGCTCCCCGAGGCGCTTGCGCAGCTCATCCCGGACTTCGTGCCAGTAGTCAGCCGAGAACCTGTCAAGATGCTCGTCCACCTGCGACGGGCACGGTACGGCGAGCGCGACGCCGGCGAGGGCGCCGTCGTTGTCCCATGTGAAAAGCATGTCGATGCCGTGGTCCTCATACCCTCCGAAGCCGCGGAAATTGCTCCTTTTCGTCGGGCCGTACATTTCGGCGTGGCCGTCGGCGTAGAGGGCATGGCGGTTGTGGCCGACGACGGCGTGGCCGAAGGCGCGCGCGAAGATGCGAGGCCTGCGCGTCTCCCAGGCCTCGGCCGCGGCCTCGGCCGCGCGCCGGGCGACTAAGTCCGCGCACTCGTCCGGCGTCATCACGTCCCCACCCGGCCTTTCATAGAACCCGTCCTCGACGACCAGCGACGTGTGCGTGTGCGTCGCGTGCATTACGACCCTGTCGCCCGGCAGCGATGGGACCGTCACGCGAAGTCGCTCTCGGACGGAGTCGAGTATTTCCGGAGAGGCGAAAGCAAGGTCGCAGGAAATGAGAACCGCCGCGTCGCGCGGTTCCCCGCCCGCCAGCGCAAGCGCCGTCACGGTAATCGGGTCGTGCGCCTCGGTGGCGATCCGCCTGTACATCTGCCCCTGGAGCATAGCGGGCCGCTCAGGGATTATGTCTCTTGAGGCCCAACCGATCTCAAGCATCTGTCGCCCCTCCCTTCAGAATAACTGCGCCGCGCGCGGCCGCCGCACCATTCCCGAACCGGTCCGTGCACGTTCGTCAAGGTTCCGCGAACGCCGTATTTGCGCGCGCCCGCAAAGGCCGGTATGATACCACTCGTTCCATGACTGGGCAACAACAAACGCGCGAGGCGCAGGCGCGGGAGTACCGGTGAGATACAAACCCAACTGGGACGAGGCGCAGGAGCGGCTGTCGGCAATGTGGGAGGGGCGGGCCGCGGGCCGGCCTTGCATCTCGATAACGGCCCCGAGCGGAGAGGCCGTGCCGGCGCCGGCGGCGCCTGAGGATCCCGAGCGCAAGTGGCTCGACCCGGGATGGGTTCTGGCGGACATGTCGGCGGCGCTTGCGAACACATGGTGGGGCGGCGAGGCCGTCCCGTCGTACCTTTTCATGGGCGGGTGGGCGGTGTGCCTCGGCGGGCGGCCTCGCTTCGCGGCCGACACGATATGGTTCGAGACCTTCGAGACGGAGCCTGCCGGCGAGTCGCCGTTCCGCACGACTGCCGACGACCCGTGGCTCCGCAAGTATGAGACGCTCCTTTGCGCCGCGGCGGAGGCCGCGCAGTGGGATGATTTCCTCATCGGCACCCCATGCATTCTGCCGGCCAATGATCTCCTCAGCATGCACATGGGACCGGAGGCGTTTCTCCTCGCGCTCGTCGACGCGCCGCGATGGATGCGCGATGCGATCGTCCTCGGCGCGCGGGAACAGCTTACAGCCTGGCTGCGCATCATGGACCGCGTGAAGGAACGTGCCCGCTTCTGGTACGGCAACGGCGGATGGATGCCGTTCTGGGCGCCGCAACCGTACGCTTCGACGCAGTCGGACGTATCGTGCATGCTCTCGCCGGAAATGTTCGAGGAGTTCGTGGTGCCTGAACTCGACGTTTTCGGCGGCCATTTCGGCGCGATGTGGTACCACCTCGACGGCGCCGACGCGCGTCAGCACTTGCCGCGGCTCCTCTCCCTGCCGTACCTACGCGTCATCCAGTACACGCCGCGGCCCTCGGAGCCGCCGAACGGCCCCGCCCACCTCGACTTCTACAGGCGAATACAGTCCTCCGGCAGGATAGTGCACATCGAAGTGCCGAAGGGAAACGTCGAGCCCCTCGTGAAGGCGCTTGACCCGCGTCTCCTCATGATGCACGTCGGTTGCGAGAGCGAGAGCGAAGGCCGCGAGCTCCTCGAGGCGGCCAGACTCTGGACGATGCCGCCGCGAGCCGTCAAAGGAGGCGGCAAGTGACAACCCCGCGCGAGAACCTGTTCAAGGTCTTCCGCCACGAGCGGCCCGAGCGCATACCCATCTGCGGACACGTGGACCCCTACAACCAGCCGAGCCGTGAAGGCATGGACCCCGCGCTCGCCGAGGCGCTTCGAAATGTCGAGTGGTGTGACGAGAGTACCGTCGCCTTCTCTCGCTACCTCGGCATCGACATCATGGATTTCTTCGCGCCGCCGGTAAAGGTCAGGCGCAGGAAGGTCGCCGTCGAGCGCTTTGAGGATGGCGACACGACCACGACCGTCTGGCACACACGGCGTGGCGAACTCACCGAAGTGACACGCGTTTGCCGCGCGGGGCATGTTGTGTCCTCCAACTGGCTTGAGCACATGGTCAAAGGACCAGGGGACCTCGAAGCGTTTGCGTCGATTTTCGAGGACGAGGTTGTCGAGGCGGACGACGCCGGCCTCGAGCGCGTGCGTCGGCGAAGGGCGCTCATCGGCGAGGACAGGCTCCTGACGCTGTTCCTTCCGGGGACGCCGCTCGGGATGATGTACCGGATGTATTCGGGCGTGGAGACGCCGGCCTATCTCTGGGCCGACGCGCAAGAGGCGCTGGCCGACGTCTTCCGCGTGATGGAGAAGAATCACCTGCGCCAAGTGGAGGTGGCGGCGCACAGCGACGCAGACGCTCTTGTCGGGATGGACGATACCTCGACCACGGCAATCTCGCCGGCGATGTTCGAGGAGTTCAGCCTCGCCCTCACGGACCGCCGCTCCGAAGCCGCGCATGACGCCGGCAAACTCTACTTCCACCACTCGTGCGGCCTCATCCGCGACCTCCTGCCGCTCTACCGGCGAACGCGCATGGACGCGGTTCACGGTTATACGCTGCCGCCGACGGGAAACGTCACGGTCGCTGAAGGCCGCCGTCTCCTCGGCGACAGGATCACCATTATCACGGGGCTCGGGCAACTCGCCGGGCCGATGAACGATAGGCGCGCGGTCAGGGAAAGCATACGCCGCATGATACGCGAGGCGAAGCCCTGGGACCATTTTCTCCTCGGCCTGGCCGCCTACCCCGACAAGACGATGGAGGAGACGCGCTTCGTCGTGGAGTGCTGCCGCCAGATTCAGGATGAAGTGAGGCAATCGTTGCCTTGACAATCGGAAGCGAGGAGAAGGCGATGGGCAGGCTTCTTGCGGGCGCGGCTCGAGAGGACATCACCCCGGAACCGGGGATCCAACTGGCGGGCGACAAGGCGCTCGAACTGCTGCCCAGGACTTTCCAGCCGTGAAACGGCGGCAGCCGCCCCGCGTCACTGCGCCTTCGCCAGCACCTGCTCGGGATCGATTTTGCCGATGTTTTCGAAGACCTTCCTGAACCCCTCCGCCACGGCCTTCACCTGCTCGGGACCGTTGGGCAGGCGGATGGCGTGCGTCATGCCGAAGTGGGTGTCGGTGTGCTTCTGCGCCATCGGGTAATCGGCGACGTCGTACTCGACCCGGGCTCCTTCCCGGCACGACCAGGGGCAGCCGCGGCCGTAGGCGTTTTTCGCCTGGAAGACGGTCATGGCGGGGAGGATGAAGTTCTGCCAGACGCCGACCGGGACGCCCTCCGCCTGGATCGCCTTCATGACGGCGTCGCGCATGCGCCGCGGATCGCCGGTCCAGCCGATGGCGCCCATGTCGATGCGGCTGGTGAAGTTGTAGTAGGTGTGGCCGTATCCGGCGGGTTCCTCGGGGAGGATGAGTCCCTTGAGCCCCGCGAGTTCACTCTTGAGAAGCGCCGCGTGTTCTCGCTGCGCGGCGATGTACTCGTCGAGCCGGGTGAGCTGCGCCCTGCCGAACGCGGCCGACAGGTCGTTGGAACGGTACATCCAACCGAGCGCGTAGGCGTGATAGTCGCGCGATTGGGCGGGGGTGCGGGTTTCGCCGAAGTTCCAGAGCTGGGCCGCGGCGTCGCGGGCCGCCGTGTCGTCCGTCACAAACATGCCCCCCTCCCCCGCTGAGAGGCACTTGTTCTGGTTGAAGGAAAACGCCGCGCAGTCGCCCCACGTCCCGACCTTCTTTCCGGCAACCGTGGCACCGTGCGCCTGGCAGGCGTCCTCGATGACCTTTAGCCCCTGTCGGCGTGCGATCTTTAGGACCTTTTGCATGTCGACGGCCAGGCCGTGCAGATGGACAACGACTATCGCCTTCGTGCGCGGCGTAATCGCTTCCTCGATCTTCGCGACGTCCATGTTCATCGTGTCGAAATCGATGTCGACGAAAACGGGGATGCAGTTGGCGTGGAGGATCGCGGTCGCGCTCGACGACCACGAGTAGGCGGTGACGAGCACGTGATCGCCGGCCGAGAGGCCGCAGGCAGCCATCGCCATGTGGAGGGCGGCCGTGCCGCTGTTGGTGTTTATGGCGTAGGCGTTGCCGTTCCAGGCCGCGAACTCCTTCTCGAAAGCGCGGCAGTTCGGACCGAAGGCATGATCGGAACCTTCGAGCGACTCGAGCACGAGTTTCCTGTCGAGGTCGCCGATCGGCGGCCAATTCTTTATCGACCCTGCCGGCACAGCCGGCCTGCCTCCCAGAACCGCGAGCCCCGCCCGTGCCGTTGACATGGTCGCACCCTCCCTGTCGGTCCTCGAATTGTCAGAGCAACGCTTCTCAACGCCGTCATGTTGTACCGCGGCAATCGCGGCAGTCAAGACTCATCCGTAAAATCCGGGCATCGGCGGCCGAGTGTCGTTAGGCCGGATACCGGACGCGGAGGAAAGATGGCGGTTAACATCGTAAGGCGCGCAGGCTAATCTCACCCGCCGGGAGTTGTGGTTAGAGGGCTTTCAACTGATGAAAACATGAGTCTTGCGTGCAGGGCCGCGAGGTACCTCCGGAGGCACAAGATCGCCGGGAATGGCAGCAGTGCCGCGGCCAGCGGGCCTTGCTGGTGTACTCGCAGTCGCAGTGCCGCGAACCTCCAAGCCGCACGGCTGTGGGTGTCGTCGATCTTCTGGAGGCGGGGGTCGTACCCGAAGCCAACTTGAGTCAACTGTGCCGCCAAACGCCCGGTTCCAATCTCTAATCCGACGGTCAGGAGTTCGAATCTCTCCGGGCGCGCCATGTCTTCCTTTGTGCAAGTGAGTTGCATTGCAGATTGTCTTGCAGGTTTGCGCGGTGATACGTATCACGTACGCGGAGCACGCGGCTAAGAGCCAGTGCTCGCAGCCTTTGCGAGTCTCGTCGAGTCGTGATTGCGGGCGGCACCAACGCGTGCCCCGCTACCGCTGCGCCTGCACGCAGCGGCTCAACCGCCTCACGCGCCTGCGACCACAAGGCGAAACCAAGGGAGCGGGGCATTCGGCGCTAATGGAACCTGTAAGCGAAGACATCCCCTTCACACGTCAGCACAATCTCGTCGCCGTCCTTTTTCACCGGAACGCGGCGAAGCACGTTCCCCTCTTCGTCTATCGCTTCGGCCTCCCTGGGCTCGGATGTTTTCCAGGGAAGTTGTTGCCAGCGCAGGCGGGCGACGAATGGGCTGCTGTATGGGAGGGGCGTCAGCAGCAGGCTATCGCCGTCCGCAGTGAGCCGGAAGGCGCCGTTTGTCGCGACAGCACCGAACGGAATCACCTTGTTGTCAGGATTCATGCGGGCGAGCCGGGGATCGTCTCCGTCGGCAGATGTCCCCCCGGGGCGCTCACGGCCGGCGGGCGTGTTTCTGTCGAGGATAACAGGCCGCGCATTCACGTACACGAGCGACGGAGACTCTGACCACTCGACGATGACGCCGTCGCGCTTCTCAATCGCGGCCTGTACCGTTCCTGCGCCTGCCGGGACGCGGGCGTAGAAACCGTATTGAGGGAGCACGCGGCCGCCAAGTTGCCAGTCCCCGGAGTCCCGGTTGACCGCAACCTCGCCACCGGAGTCCCAGCGGACGATCTGCCGGTGGATGTTACCGTCGACAAACTGCACGCCGTCGATGCGGCGTAGCGCCAGGGCATGCGCAAGGTCGTTCAAGAGCCAATGCTTGCTCACTACGTCCCGTCCGAACGGATGCCGCACCATCGGCGCATGTCCGGTCAGCGCCTCCAGGCTGATGTAGTCGTCGCTGTAGATGCCGTGAATCCTTTTATCCCGGCCCGAGGCGTAGCGTTCCGGGTAACCGACACCGTGGAGAATGAAACGGTCATGGTGGGCCGCGTCAAACCACGGGATCCGCTCCACGTCGGCGCGGGCGACGGGCACCTCGGTATCGATCCTGTTGAACTGGCAATCGGCTCCGTCCAACCACCCGATCAACTGGTCGTTGCCGGCTTCGCCCATCGTCGGCGCATCGTCGCCGAGATACTCGCGAATGAAGGAGAAGATCTCCCCCCAGGCCCTCCGCGTGGAGAGCGCGTCGAAAAACCGGCCGTCGCTGGTCCAGTAGTCGTACGGCCGCTCATTGGCCCACACGTCGATGAAATATGCGGTGGGCGCAAAGCCCTCGCGGATCAACCGCAGGTTGCGCTCGACAAAGGGGCGCAGGCGGTCCGGGCGCGGGTGATAGGACTGCGCCGCCCGCCGATCGTTGAGCCAGCCCCACTCGACCTGGCGCTCGGACGTGAACGCCAGATTGTCATACGAGAAATCCTCGGCATCGGGGTAGAAGTCGATGTAGTTGTCGTGAGGCGCGAATAGCGCGCGGTTGTCCTTACACACCCGGACGAGTTCACGGAACTCCTCGAGAGTGCCGTTGCGGGGATCGGGCGGATAGATGTCGGGCAACCTGTAATCGTACCCCCAGCGCTGCCAACTGTGCCAAACTACAAGCGTGTCGGCAAGGCCGTAGCGGAAGGCGCGCTTTAGCGCATCCGCGCCCTCCTTGTACCTTCCGCCCCATATGTCGAACGTCAGACGCCCCGCTTTCTTAGCGACGCCGCCTGAAGCCCGGAGCCCGTTTACGTCCCGCCACACTTTCACCCCTTCCCAGACATTATCTGAGGGGATGAACGTGATGGTCTGCGTGTGCGCCGTGTGGAAGGTGTAGAAGCCCCTGGCGGGGTCCACCTCGAGGTCGGTCGGCGGCGCGTCGAGGCCCTGAACCATCGAAAGCCCGCCTCCGAAATCCAGCCCAACAAACGACGTGGGCATCGTGTGCCCGTAGAACCGCAGCCGGAATGCTCCAGGCTGTCGAAGGATATAACCGTGGCCCAGGTACACGTCGCGCGCCTGGCCGGTCCAAGCGCCCGCGGAGACGTCTT
>Ga0315274_10015899_pt1 | contig 10642 bp, 9 predicted proteins | sample YL17G02_20_MG_FD_203700 | JGI IMG/M metagenome (GOLD analysis project Ga0315274, IMG submission 203700) | Sediment microbial communities from Yellowstone Lake, YNP, Wyoming, USA - YL17G02_20 | ecosystem: Environmental > Aquatic > Freshwater > Lake > Sediment | place: USA: Wyoming | collected...
CTTTAACGCGTCCTACTCAAGCGCCACACAAGAACTGGACCTGCACGGCCTCGTTTCGGCGAACTGCAGCCGAGCAGAAGAAGACGTCCGCACACTCTTGCCCGACACAGTCCCTCCTGAACTGCGGGAAACGTTCGAGGCCTACATGAACACGACATACTGCAAACTGAAATCTGCGAATGCGACCCTCAACAGCACACCGGGAACAGTCAGTTTCGCGGTCCATGAGACTTTTGAGGGCGACTGCAAAGCCGAGCTGAACCGTGATGTACGCTTCATCAAAGACTACTTGGACGCGATAATGCAGTACGGCAACCAATATTCGTATCCCTCTATGTGGTTCACATACCCGTTCACCCTCCTCAACGGCACTGAAATAGACATCAACAACTTCAAAGCCCAGCTGAATTCGGGCAGCGACTGGGTCCACTTGACTTTCAACGGAGTGCTTCTGCAACCTCCGAAAGACCAGATAGACTCTGTCCGATTCACACTCTCCAAACTCTTCAACATGACCGCTGGCTACAATCCTACTCCAACCGAATTTGACAAGCTAGAGATAACGGTAGCCGGCGGAACAGACACCAACCAAACAATCCTCCTGTTCGCACCCTCAACGGTCCCAAACCCTGCCAGCGCCTCCTTGAACGATGCGTCCATGACTTGGCAGAACATGGCCCCAAGCACTCTCTCAGAGCTACGTTTCCTAATCGCACACCGCGCCACAATCAGCTACGCCGGCGTAACAGAAGACGTCCCAATAGTCACCAATTCGACCATAAGCAACTTCAACTTCAACCCCGGGGTGAAAACCATAAGCTTCAACGTTGAAGGACCGGCGGGAACAGGATTCTGCAACGTAACAATACCGAAATCAGTGCTGTATGCATCATCAGGCAACTGGACGGTCAAGATTGACGGCGTGACCCTGCCACCATCAAATTTCACGGTGACTGAAAACTCTGAATACGCCTTCATATACTTCGACTACCCACACTCTCAACACTCAATCGAAATAACAGGCACGACGATAGTGCCCGAGTTCCAGCCGAACCTGCTCCCACCGCTGCTCGCTGCCATAACCCTGGCAACACTGTTGATCACAGTCAGAAAAAGAAGAAAACTCTCAACTTTGAAAACAAGCGTCACCAAACTAGTTCACAACAAAATCCCCTCCCAGCGCGCGCGCTAAATGTTGAGCTTTCTAGGAAACGTTATGGCTGTCGTTAGGACAACCTGACGATTAATCCCCTTCTTTTCAAAACGCGGGTAGAATGTGATCGTATAGAGGACTCTTCCATCGCTTTTCTTAAGCCAATTTGACCCATCTATTCTTAAGGCATACACTAAATCAATGTCGCGCCAATTGATTCTTTGTCAAATCCTTGAGTGTTGGAAGTCCTGCTCTAGCTCCCATTTTTGTTGTGCATCTGGACGCCACAAAATTCCCTATCCTTCCACATTCTTCAAGATTCCTATGTTTGATCAAGCCGTAAAGGAACCCTGCACAGAAAGCGTCCCCGGCACCGGTCGTATCAACCACACTTACCTTGAACGCCTCTACGTTGTAGCTTTGTTTCCCATCAGTCACATAGCAGCCTCTGCTGCCCAACTTGACTGCAACAACCTTCACACCCTTCCTCAGCATGGCTTCAGCGCCCTTTCTATAATCGGTTATGCCTGTCAAAAGTTCTAGTTCACCTGCGTTTGGCATCAAAACAAAAGTCCTCTCAACAATTGATCCCAATGCGGCTATTCCTTTCCTTGCGTACAATGCGCCAGGATCAAAGCTTACCAGGGTGTCTTCAGGAATCGTTTCAACAATTCTCTTTTGGGTCTGAAAGGATTCTTCTCCCACAAAGGATGTTAAGTGAAGAAACATGGTTTGAGACACGTATGTTCTGTTTTTCTCATTAAATTCTACTTGATCGTTTGCGCCCGGGTCAATGTACAGCGCTCGCTCGCCATTTTCGTCCACGAAGCCAATGACCGTGCCGCTTCTGCCCTGCCTCGCGACTGCTACGCCCTTTGTGTCGACGCCTTCGCTGCGGAATTCTTCAAGCAGCATCTTTCCTTCTCTATCACCCACAACTTTTCCGACAAAACCCACTTTGCAGCCGAGTCTTGCCAAGCCTACAACAGTGTTTGCCGCTGAACCGCCGCAGGTCTCAGCAAAATCTGTTATGAAGCTCTCTTCTTCCTTCGCTGCTATCCTGTTTACCTTGAAAAGCCTGTCCACGTTAAGCGCGCCGAACCCCACAACATCAAACTTGGTCATTGAAACAGCTCACGCAAATGAATTTTGTACGCACCCAATTTCCCTTCATAATTCCCAGCCGAGACTCTAACCACATCGTCAACGGCCAAGCTTGCTTCAATACCAGCCTTCATGGCATCCTTAACCGCTTGCATCGAAACGCCGCTGATCACTATTTCAGGAATATAGTTGATTCCATCAGGAACCAACGACTCTCTACCCAACTTCTCTCTCAGCGAAGGACAGTACGGATGATTAGTCGTCGGCCCAATCAACGGAAACTTGGTTTCAGTCTTAGACCCAGCCGAACAAACGTCAAAAGGCGTTATCACACCTTCAACCTTGCCTATGGCTTCCAGCGCCGCCTTGCCCGCCTCCCTCACCGCCTTTTTCGTCCTGCACATCATCCAAAAATTACCGCCAGAAACCCCCCGAGCATAACCGACATAGCGCTCGATAAGAAAATCAGGCACCATAATCGGAACAACAATCATACGATGGCCATAGAGCTGCTTCTCCCACTCAAAACCATCCCCGCAGTGCCCGACCCTTTCCATCATGTCCATTCTTCCCTCAGGCTTCACAGACAAAGCGTCAAAAACCGCCGTGAAAGGCTTCACAAGAATGTCCTGCCGAATCCGATAAGAAAGCTCCTTCTCAAAACGCTCAACCACACTCTCCAGAGGCTTTCCCTTTTCTAACCCTTTCCACAATTGCAGTATCGCTCCCATTCGCTTGTCCGGCGTCTCCTTCTCGCTCAACCATCTTTCCACTCCCCCTTCAAGCCTGCCTATGACCCCTGAAGGCGTAGCCGTAGCATCCTCAGCCGCTTTCCTCAACGTTTCCTCGTCATCCGCAGTCACCATTATTCGAACATACAAGCCGTCAAAAGCCTCAGCAAACGTGCCCTCGATCAAATCCTTCCTAACCATTTAGCCCAGCCTGCCTATCGCCTCTCCCCTCACCCTATTCCTGAAACTGCTACTCTCTAACGCCAGAGCTTCCATATTCCGGTCCGTGATTATTTTAACTTTAGGCAACCTACCAGGATACACCCTGAAAAGACGCTCAACCAACCCTCGATTAACGCGGCTTTTTCCCAACGTTTCTCTGTTCCAACTCTTCACCAGGTCCAACACCTCTGATTTTCCAAACCTAAGAAACATGTCAGCAACGACAGCCGTCACAATGCTGTTTTCAGACAGAACAGCGATCTCAGCGTTTCTCACAGCGTACTGGTTGCCGTTGAAAGACACGGTTAACCCGCCCTCTTTCTCCACAAGCTTGAAAGCCTCTTCATCCGTTATACTGTCACCCACGTACATGACATCCGCCACCGCAACGCCCAACCTGTGAACTACGTCCTCTATGGCCCCAGCCTTTTCGCCACCGCCCACCGGGCTGACTTCACAATAGACTCTACCAATCTCCATCCCCCCAATTCTCCTCCAGAAAATCTCATCAAGCCGCCTCACCGTTTCCAGATCTTCCCTTGGCAGATCATCCAGCGACTCAGCATCAGACGGAATCTCAAACACTGGCATCTGCACGATTTCCCTTGCAATCCGCTTCAATTCCTCTTTCTCGTCTTCTCGAATACCGTACTTGTCCAAGCAGACTCTTGTACAGTACGTATTCTCAAAAGGAAACTCCAACACTTCACACAAGGCTTCCAAATAGTGCTCGTAACTCGCACTGACAATGAACGCGGGAGCCAGACTCCTAACGTATTGCAGCGTGTCCTTGATGCCCGGAATGCACACCAAGTGTTCAGCAGAGAATTCCCGCATTTTCCCGTCTGTAACGCCATACGCCTTGAGAAACGGCAGAATAAGCTTCAGCGTGTCGCCAGCTTCATACCCCGGTTTCTTCACGACTCCCGCCAGCACGTCGTCGTACCTGCTCACAACCGTGAACAGTCTATCCCCCTCAGGAACGAACCGTGACGCTACTTCGAAAGCGTTATCATTCTTCGAGATCGGTCCTTCACAGTCCGAAACGAAAACCCTCTTCACCGGTTTCGCCTCAACTCCTCCATGTGCGCGCTGCTTCTTCTGATGTGCTGTTCTGAGGCTATGTCTGTTCTGTTCCACAGCCCCCCGCCTCGAATGGCTTCTATTCCCTCCAGAGATGTCTTTCTGGCTTCCTCTATGCTGTCACCCACACCGACCACGCATACCGCTCTGGACTTAAGCGCGTACGTTGCTCCCGCCCGCTGCTCCATGGACCCCGGATACACGCGCATGCCCAGATCATGCTTCTTGCTCAACTCGTACGCTCTTGTCAAATCCACGGACTCGCCGCCTTCTTTCCTGCTAACAAGGTTCGGGAACGTGTCAGCGTATCCGCCATAGTTCAGCGGCACTTTATAGGTGACCACCGTCGCAGCCTTTCTGACTTCCAACCGGGTCAGGGTTCCCTCCAGCATTCTGAAGCAGACATCCACAAAATCGTCCTTCAATATCGGCAGAATATTGATGATTTCAGGGTCTCCAGGCCTGCTGTTGTTCTCCAGAATCTTGACACCGTCTTTCGTATGCATGAAAGCCAAGTACAGCGGGACACCCCTCAAGGCTGACGGCTCATGTCTCTTCCACTTCTCAAAGATTCTGTCGGCAACCTCAAGCTCTCTTTCCCTGTCTGCGCTGTTTAAGAAGGGCAAGATGTCTCCCGTGTCCTTGTAGGAGCCCATGCCGCCTGTGTTCGGGCCCCTGTCATCGTCAAATGCGCGTTTGTAGTCTCTAGTGTCCGGTAAGGGCAGCAGGTGTTTTCCATCGCAGAAAGCCTGAAAACTTGATTCTTCGCCTTCAACCTTCTCCTCAATGATCACCGCGCCGTGCTCATAGTTCGAGAGAAAATGCTCAAAAAGCTGTTCCCGCGTAGTGAAATGGTCTCCCCACACGCCCACGCCCTTTCCTGCCGCCGGCCTGTCAGGCTTCACGACCGCATTATCTTCAAGTTCATCAAGCCAACCATAAACGGCCTTCTTGACGCTTGTAACGCTCTTGTATTTTTCAGGGTCGAAGATCTTGAAGCGTGGGTTAGCTTCAGGCACGATCTCCTCAAACAACAGCCGCTGCTGAACCTTGCTCTCTTCTATCGCGTACTCTTTCGTCGGACAGATCATCGGTATGCCCGTTCGTTTTTCAACAACATCCCGCACACCCTCAATTATCGGCTTCTCAGGACCAACTATGCCGAACCTGATCCTGTTCCTGTTCGCTTCAGCAAACTTGCATATTCCGTCAACGTTCAAATCTGGTACAACTACATGCTTGACTGCTCTCTTCAGGTTGAACGGGTTGAGCTGCTTGTCTGCAACGAAAATCTCTGTCTCGTACTTCCGGCTGCGGGAAAGAACATCAACAATGGCTGCTTCTCTTGACCCGTATGAAACGACGAGTACTCCCACTTTCTCCATTAATGCCCCCACCGAATACAAGAATGAACTTGAAAGCTAATTTGCCTTGCCGCTACGCTTTCGGGAGCGCTTCCTCCATCTCGTACAGCCTTCCAGTCTCCTCGTAGCCCTCTTGGAACCTCTTTTTCATCTCATCGGCTATCTTTTGCGCTAGCGGCGTCGGGTACCTGCCCGTCACGCACGCCGTGCACAGTTGGTCCTCAGTGAAACCTGTTGCTCGCACCAGACCTTCGAGTGACTGGAAGCACACAGCGTCCGCGTCTATGATCTGTGCAATTTCCTCAGGACTGTGTTTGGAACCTATGAGCTGACCGTACGTTGCCATGTCGATACCGTACAAACATGGGCCGACTATTCGCGGAAACGTCACGAAAACGTAAACTTTTTTGGCACCCATCCTGCGCAGCTTCTCTACTATGACCTTTGTCGTGTCCCCTCTGACTATGCTGTCTTCAGTTACGATAATTCTCTTTCCACGAACTTTCGAAGCCAGTATGTTGATTTTTCTGTCGATGGTCAACGGTCGTTCCTTACTCAACAAGAGGAAAGCTCTCTCAGTGACATACCTGTGTCTTCTGGAAGCTCTCTCCCACCTCACACCTGAAGCTTCATGAACCCCTAATGCCGAGTCGTCACCCGTCTCAGGAACTGACAGAATAATATCCGCATTCTTTGCCACCTCAGGGTTCTCGTTTACTAGATTCCTGCCGAAATCTTCACGCACCTCGTAAACATACTTGTCGTCAAAATGTGAGTCTGGCCTAGCAAAATAGGCGAACTCAAAAGCGCAGAATGCCTTGCGCTCTCCGTTTACGAGCCTCTGTCTTCTGAAACCGTCCTTCGTAACCGTTACAAGTTCGCCGGGCTCAAGTTCAAAGTCCCTTTCAAACCCGTTTATGTCCAGGCTGACTGTCTCTGACGAAAAAGCATAAGTTGAGCTTTCTGTATGGTGACCCGCGCACAAAGGCCTTATCCCGTGCGGGTCTTTGAAAGCGAAGAAATCGCCGTTCTGAGTTATACAGGCCACGGAGAAGGCTCCATCGATTTCTAGCATGCATTTCCTGACCACCGAGACTGTATCTTTCTCTTTGAGCATTTCGATCAAAAGCTTGTGGCAGACCAGGTCCGCATCGCCTTCGTACGAAAACCCTGAAAACTTTCGACTGATCTCTTTCTTGAGCTGAAACGTGTTCACAACGTTGCCGTTGAAGGACACAGCCAGTTTCAAACCATTCTTGGAAGCGGTTACAGGCTGTGTTCCTTTTATCAGAGACCGCTCATCACACTTTCCAGAGGTCGTGTACCTGACGTTCCCCACGCCAATGTTTCCAGGCAGTCTTCCAAACCATTCTTGGATCGCGCTTGTCTTGATCTTGGGCACCAGGTCCAGACTTCGATGGACATGAAACTTCCCGTTGTTGTACGTTAAGAAACCGTGCGATTGGTGTCCTCTGTGGTTCTGAGCTCTTAAGCCCCAATAGATGTAAGGAAAGACGGGCCTGTTCTCGAAGCTCATAGCTGCGAATACACCGCATGCTATCTTCAACTCGTCTCCCATGCAGGGGCAAATACATGTTGGGTATTTATCAGTTTTTAGGACATTTTTAGCTAAAAACCATGTTGACTTTTACAAAAAGAATGCTAATGCACTTCTTTCACTTTTGTCGTCGAGCATGCGTTTCTATGGCGTCAGTCGGAATTTGTCTCTCGGATAAAGCGTAACTTCTCTTATGTTCTTCTTGCCCGTTAGCATCATCGTCAATCTCTCCAGCCCTATGGCCCAACCTGCGTGAGGCGGCATCCCATAATCGAAAACCTGCAGGTGATGCTTGAAAGACTCGGGGTTCAAACCTTTCTCCTTCAAGCGTTGCACGAGAAGCTCTTTAGAAGCGATTCTCGTTCCGCCTGACACAAGCTCAACCCATCGCCACATCAGGTCGAAACCCTCGGAGATATCTGGGTTTTCGTCGCGCGGCTTTATGTAGAAGGCTTTGGCCTTAGTCGGCCAGTCAACGATGAAGTAGAAATATGGGTGAATCTTGCCGGTCTTTCTGAAAGCCTGTGTAGGTATGTCCTCTCCCCACGGGATCTCGACACCGTCGCCTTTCAAATCCTCCAGAATCTGTGAATAGGTCAAACGCTTGAACGGAATTTCAGGAATCTTGATCTTGTAGTTCAAAGCCGCCAATTCTTTCGGGCATTTCTCCACGACGTTCCTGCAGACGTGTTGTATAACCTGCTCAAGCAACTGCATTACATCTTCAGCATCAGCAAAGGCTTCTTCAACATCAATCGACACAAACTCGCTTAAGTGACGGCGAGTGTGTGATTCTTCAGCCCTGAAGAACGGTCCGATTTCGAAGACCTTCTCAAGACTCATAACAAGTTCTTCTTTGTACAATTGCGGACTCTGGGCAAGATACGCTTTTCTATCGAAGTAATTCACTGGAAAAAGTTCAGCTCCGCCTTCAGTGGCTGAGGCAATTATTCGCGGCGTGTGCACTTCCAAGAATCCTTTTTCGAACAAGTAACTTCGAATCGCTTCGGCGGCTACGTGTTGGATCTTGAACACTGCGATGTTTTTTTCCTTGCACAAGTCCAGAGCACGTGCGTCCAAGCACACTTCCAGGTTCGCAAAAGTCTTGTCACAGATATCTATCGGCAACGTTTCAGCAGTGTTGAAGACTCTTATCTCCGTCGGCAGGACTTCGATGCCTCTAGGCGTCTTGTCGGTCTTCTTTACTGTGCCTTTCACGCCTATGCTGTACCGTCTCTGAAGAATGTCAGTTTTCGAGAGCAGTTCGGTCGTTGCTTTCTTCCGCAAAACGGTGATCTGAACAGTTCCTTCCCTGTCCTGCAGTATGATGAACCTTAATGCTCCCAAATCTCTGACTTCTTGAACCCAGCCGAAAAGAGTAATCTCTTGGCCATCCATTTCCGGCTTGACTTCAGCTGAGTAATGCGTTCTTTGCCAGTCGCCTACAAGGTCTACCTTCACAATATCGCCACCGACTGGGTCAGTCTGCAAACTCAACCCGCAGAGTTATGTTGCGAACTCTGTTTGCGATTTTCTTCAGAGCGTTTACATCAAAAGATGAACGTGTTCCGCGTCTGCTCCTCAAGATGACTCGGGTCTCTGTGCTTCCGTCAGGCAACCAAATAGTGTTAATAGCCATAATGTTGGCAGGTGCAAACAGATCCTCCAAGAATTTTCTGTCGTCTACACCATGCTCAAGAATCCTGACATTGTTGCCGGTTTCATCACCCAAGGCCTTCATGATCCTTCCCCCATAGCCCAGAAGGCGGGGGACATCGCCAGGGCCAACAACTACCGCCAGCGTTCTATCCGTTTCTATGGCCTTGTGAAAATATACGTTCTGAAGTGAAGGATACTTTTCCTCCAGACTGAGCAGCACGCGGGCGACTTTCAGGTCTAACTCGCTTATTTCTCCAGATTCTACTTTAGCTAAGCATTTTTGGCACAGTATGCCGCTCTTTAGACAGAAGCTGCAAAGATCCATCTTCAACTACAAAATCGTCCTCCGCAAACAAAGGAGGGACAGCGGAGCATTGCGAGCCTATGTGGAACGTTTTCAACGTTCAAGGCAAATTTCGATTGTGCTAACGTTTGAAGGCGAGCCACCCTCTTCTCTGGGTGCCATCTGCTGTGTTCCAATGCCGACCTTCGTGATCTTTATGTCCGGTAGGAATCTGCGTCTAACGACTTCGACGACGTCGACCGCTCGGCTTATTGATCTCCCTCGTGCTTTGACGTCCACTTCTTTCGCTCCGCCGTGAAAGAGGGTTATGCATGCCAGTACGTAGTTCATTACTGGCTTGTTTCCGATCAACACTGCGTTGCTTTGTGACATTTGTACCGCCTCACTCCTAGTTTTGGTTTTTTCTGTAGGCTCGTTAACCTTCCTTCTCCGCAGATAAATACATATCGGTTTGAATCAATAGTCAGCAGAAGCCTTAGTTTTCAGAAAATCACCGTTCTGGCGTCGGTATTATGTGCTAAATGCTTATATGAACCATACTATTGTAAAGGGTTTGCCTAACAAACTGCAAGGTTGTTGACTGGAAATTGGAGGTACTTACAAGACGTTCACTCCAGTTATTACGGATGCTTTATGACAAAGGCAAGTCCACGAGCACTTACACTCTGCATCTGAAACAGGACGAGTTGGCAAGCAAACTCGGCATAAGCAGGCAAGCATTGAACGTTCATCTCAGGAAGCTCAGAGACTTCAACTGCATACGCACGGGTAGAGGCTTCATAGACGTTACAGAAAAAGGGCTGGCTGCTCTTGGAATATCCTCAACGCCTGCCTTCATACTCGTCAAGGTTTCACCCCTCAAAAGAAGCTACGCCTACGACAAAATCAAGGAGTTAGCTGTTCAAAGGATCTTTCGAATCGCGGGAGACATCGATGTGCTTGTGCTGGTTGGAAGGGAAGAACTCGACGAAGCGCTAAAAAGGCTATCTTCTATTGACGGCGTACAAGACACCAAATCCTACATCGCGATAGAAACCCTGAGATAAGGAGAAAGATTTGATGAAACTCTTCGAACACGAAGCAAAAAGCATATTGGCCAAATATGGAATTCCAGTCCCTCAAGGCGGACTGGCAACTACCACTAAACAAGCCCGCGAAGTGGCTACCAAGCTGAAACTTCCTCTCGCAGTGAAGGCACAGGTGCTTGTCGCAGGCAGAGGAAAAGCAGGAGGGATTCTTTTCGTTGATTCTGTCGAAGAAGTAGAGAAGGCAGCGGAAAAAGTTCTCAATATGCAGATAAAAGGCATTCCAGTCAAGAGCGTGTGGATAGAAGAAAAAATCCAGGTCAGAAAGGAACTCTACTTCGGCATAACAACAGATAGGTTCAATCAGGAGTACATCACGATCGCTTCAGGAGTCGGAGGAATGGAGATCGAAGAAGTAGCATCCAAAACTCCTGAAAAA
>Ga0315274_10015900_pt1 | contig 10642 bp, 8 predicted proteins | sample YL17G02_20_MG_FD_203700 | JGI IMG/M metagenome (GOLD analysis project Ga0315274, IMG submission 203700) | Sediment microbial communities from Yellowstone Lake, YNP, Wyoming, USA - YL17G02_20 | ecosystem: Environmental > Aquatic > Freshwater > Lake > Sediment | place: USA: Wyoming | collected...
GCAACACGTTCATCGACTCACCGCGGCTATTGCGGCCGACGTTCGAGCTCCGGGCCCGTCAGGGGTTGTTCTTCGGCGGGCAGATCACCGGCACTGAGGGCTACATGGCCAGCACGGCAAGCGGACTGGTGGCCGGCATCAACGCTGCCAGGCGATTCGGTGGCGAAGAGCCGCTGGCGTTTCCGGCGGAAACGATGATCGGTGCCCTCAGCCACTACGTCAGCAACGAGGCCGTGGTGGACTTCCAGCCGATGAAGCCCAACTTTGGGCTTATTCCGGCTCTTGAAGGAAGACGCGGCCGCCGGGAGAGAGCGCGTGGCTACGCCGAGCGGTCGCTTGCCGCTCTGGAACAGTTCATCGAGAGACAGCGATTGTTGCCAACGGGGGCAACCGGCTGATACGGAGCAGTTGAGGTTAGCATGAAACTGGCCAAAAGGATCACCAACCTACCCCCGTATCCCTTCGCGGCCCTGGATCGCACGGTCGCCCGCCTGCGGAGCGAGGGCGTGGACGTCATCCGGCTGGATATCGGCAGCCCGGACCTGCCGCCTTCCGATGAACTGATCGGCGTGCTGCAGGGTTCGGCAGCCCGCCCCGATCGCCACGGTTACGGCGGCTACTTCGGCACCAAGCAGTTCCGCCAGGCGGTCGCCACCTACTATCGCAATCGTTTCGGTGTGGAGGTCGACCCGGACAAGGAGGTGTTGTCCCTCCTCGGCTCCAAGGAGGGCATTGCCAACATTGCCACGGCCTGGCTCGATCCGGGCGACGTGGCTCTCGTGCCTGACCCCGGCTACCCGACCTATAGCATCGCGCCGCGGATGGTCGGGGCGGGCTCGTACCCGATGCCGCTGTTAGAGAAGGACAACTTCCTGCCGGACTTCGGCGCCATCCCGCGGGACGTCGTTGGGCGGGCGCGGCTGATGTGGCTCAATTACCCGAACAACCCCACGGGCGCCATCGCTCCTGACGACTTCCTGCGCCAAGCCATTGACTTCTGTCGCAGGCACGATATCCTGCTCTGTTTCGACGCGCCCTACTGCGATAACACCTACGACGGCTACGTCGCGCCCAGCATCTTGCAGTACGAGGGGGCAATAGACGTGTCCCTGGAGTTCAACTCGCTCTCCAAGAGCCACAACCTCGCCGGCTGGCGCGTGGCCATGGCCGTCGGCAACCGCGAGGCGCTTCAGGCGCTGGCGCTGGTCAAGAGCAACGTGGACTCGGGCAGCCCGCTGCCCGTCCAGGAGATGGCTGCGGCCGCGCTTACCGGCGATCAAAGCTGGCTGCTGCGACGCAACGAAGTGTATAGAGAGCGGCGCGACATGGCGCTCGAGGGCGTGGCGGCGATGGGCCTGCGGGCGATCAAGCCTAAGGGCGCCATCTATGTTTGGATAGCGGTGCCGAGCGGCTGGGAGTCCATGCCCTACACCGAGGCGCTCCTAGCCGATACGGGTGTCTCGCTGGCGGCGGGCTCGGTCTACGGCGAGCACGGCGAGGGCTACGTGCGCATCTCGCTGGTGCAGGACGTGGCCCGCATGCGCGAGGCCATGGGGCGCTGGCAGGACTGGTGGAGGAAGCAGGGATAGCGGCCGGATCGGGCGAAGCCCAATCACAGGTTGTAGCTAGCGAGGAGTGCAATTGAGACAGGACGGAAGCAGCAGCACCGCCGCGGAGCGCGAGCGCGCCGTGCTCGTGGGTGTGGAGTGGAAAGGCAGGGAAGATGCATGGCCGCTGGCCGAGTGCCTGGCCGAGCTGGCGCTACTAGCCGACACGGCCGGCGTCGAGGTGGTTGGCGAGTTCACGCAGGCGCTGACCAAGCCCCACGTTACCCACCTCATCGGCTCCGGCAAGGTCGAGGAGATCGGCGAGGCCAAGCCGGTGCTCCTATACGATGTGGTGATCTTCGACGAAGACCTCTCGCCCAGCCAGCAGCGCAACCTCGAGCGCGCGCTGAACACGCGCGTCATAGATAGGCGCGCGCTCATCCTCGATATCTTCGCTCAGCACGCGCGCACCCGTGAGGGAGCGATGCAGGTCGAGGTGGCGCAGTACGAGTACCTGCTGCCGCGCTTGACACGCGCCTGGACGCACCTCTCGCGCCAGACGCGCGGCGGAGTGGGTCTGCGCGGCCCCGGCGAGACTCAGCTTGAGATCGACCGGCGCCAAATGAGAGAACGGCTGACGCTATTGCGCCGCGAGCTGGAAGGTGTCAGGCGCCACCGCGCCCTCTATCGGCGTCGTCGCAAGCGCTCGGGCATACCTATCGTCGCTATCGTCGGCTACACCAATGCCGGCAAATCCACGCTGCTCAACACGCTGTGTGGTGCGGGGGTGCTGGCGGCCGACCAGCTCTTTGCCACCCTCGACCCGACGACGCGTAGACTCAGACTGCCCGGCGGTGGCGAGGTGCTCTTTACGGACACCGTCGGCTTCGTGCAGAAGCTGCCGGCGGACCTGGTGGCCGCGTTCCGAGCTACGCTCGAAGAGATCACGGACGCGGACTTGATCCTGCATGTGGTGGACATCACACACCGGAACGTCGAGCGGCAGGTGGAGGTGGTGGACGCGACGCTCAAGAGCCTCGGCGTAGAGGACACGCCCGTGATCGTCGCCCTGAACAAGGTGGACCTGTTGCCCGAGCCAGAGGCCGTGCAGGCGAGCCTACAAGCCGACGAGAGAGTCGTGGGTATCTCAGCCCTCGGCGGACGGGGCATCAACGAGCTGTTGCGCCGGATTTCGGAGGTGCTTGGCGAGCGCGGCGAGTATGTAGAAGCCTTGGTGCCCTACAACCAGAGCGGCGTCCTGGCCACGCTCTACCGCTTGGGCGCGGTGCACAGCCAGGAGCACCTGGCCGAGGGAACGCTTGTCACCGCGATGGTGCCGCAGGCCCTGCTGGCTCAGATCGAGCCCTACTTGCTGCGGGAGGACGAAGAGGAGGTGAACGAGGCCGAGCCGGCACAGGCAGCCCAAGAGACGAGCGAGTGAGCGCGGGCCAAGGTAGGATGAAAGCGGCCTAGCGCGACGCTCAGCCAGCGAAGGCCGGCTTCGCAGGCATAGCTCCGGGGCTTATCCAGGAGCAAACCTCGACAGCTCGCGATTGACCGTCTCGAGGGCCGGCGCCACGGGCATGAATACGCGCTCGAAGAGCTCTGAGTACTGCTCGTGGGCCGCGGCATCCGGCTCGAATTGCCGCAGCGGAAACCGTGTCGCCTCAATCGCCTCGTCGAAGCTACCGTAGGCGCCGGAGCCGACGCCGGCCAGCATGGCCGCGCCCAGCAGAGTCACCTCGCTGTGCTCCGGCACCTCCACCGGAAGCCCCGTCACGTCCGCCTTCATCTGCAGCCAGGGAGGGTTGCGCGTTGCGCCTCCGAGAACGCGCAACGCTCGCGGCCGCGCGCCGGTGTTGCGAGAGATGACGCCCAGTTGCTTGCGCAACTGGTAGCAGCAGGCTTCCAGCACCGCCCGCCCGACGTGGCCGCGTCGCGAAGTCGTGCTCAACCCGAGGATCGCTCCCGTGGCACCGTGCGCCTGAAAAGCGCCCATGCCCCGCACGAAGGCCGGCAGCACCACGACTCCGGCCGAACCGGCCGGCACCTCGGCCGCTTCCGCTGTGAAGACCGGATAGCGCTCGTCCTCCGGCACGTCGCGGTACAGGCTGGACAGCACCCACTCCACCACGCCACCGGCCAGCATCAGTCCCTGGCAGAGGTAGCGGCCCGGAACAGTATGCGCCTCGAAGTCGATGCCTTCGGCGAACAGGGCTGCACTCGGCTCGAAGCGCTCCAGTGCCGCGATGACCATCTCCCAGGTGCCCGTGATGTCTATGAAGACCTCGGGCGAGGCAACGCCGGAGCCGAGAGCGCCGATTTCGCAGTCGTGACCGCCGGTGGCCACCGGCACGCCGGTGCGAATGCCGGTCTCCGCCGCGGCGGCGGGGGTAACCACGCCGAGCACGGTGCCTGGCGCGCTGGCTGACGGTAGCATGGCCGCCGGCACCCCGACGATGTCCAGGAGTCGCTGCGACCATTGCATGGCGTTGAGGTCGAAGGCCATGGTAGTGGAGGCGATGGTGGCTTCGGTGCTGAAGGCGCCGGTGAGCCGGTAGACCATGTAGTCCTGCACCATGAGCCAGCGGTAGGCTTCGTCGAGGGCGCGCGGCTCGTTCTCGCGCAGCCAGCGCCAGCGATTGATGGTGTTGATCGGATAGTTGTGGTAACCGGTGATGCGATAGATCTCGAACGGGTCAACCTGGGTGTTGAGCCAGTCGCGCTGCGGCACAGTGCGCGCGCAGTGCCAGGAGATCATCGGGTAGAGTTGGCTGCCGTCCGACTTGAGGGGCACGCCGTCGGCGCCGAAGCCGGTGACCGACAGCCCGGCCACCTCGACTCGTGCTTCCGCGATAGCCTCCCGGCAGGCAGCACAGACGTCGCTCCACATGCGCTCCGTGTCCCAGATCATCCAGCCGGGATGGCCCGCCTGCTCGGAGGGGCCGTTGCGTCGCCCGGCCGAGGCGAGGAGGCGGCCGGCTTCGTCGAAGATGCCGGCCTTGATGCCGGTAGCGCCTACGTCGATGCCTAGGAACCCCTGGGAACTCTCTCCCATATCGGCGCGATCCTCCCCTTGCCCCTGGGACCAAGCACGATCGGCGTTATGCCCGTGATCTCGCAGTACCAGGTGAGGGCTTGCACGTAGTCACCGATGACGCCTTGCACATGGTTGGCGGGGAAAACGGTGGTAAACTCCTCGAAGCTGCAATCGAGCTTGGCCCAAACGTGCGGCCAGGTCGGGTCGGTCTGCTTGCGCAGCTCAGCGGCCTCCTTCGGCTCCAGCTCGACCGCCTCTCCCGGTACGATCACCATGTACTGCTGCTCACCGTAGATGCCGATGCGGGCGAAGGTCATGCGCCCTGGGGCGGCGTCGAACTCGACAGAAGCGCCACCCGCCTTGAAGTAGAACTCGAGCGCTGGGTGGAGAGTAACCTTGCTGAAGTTCACGGCCGGGTCGTAGCTGCGCGCGGCGTACCAACTGGCGTGATTGCCGGAGTTGCACCAGTCCCAGAGGTCGCGGTCGGGGTGGTAGAGACGCACGTCCATGAACAGTGTGGGCAGTCCGCCGCTGATGTACTTCAGGGCTTGCATGGTGATGGCGGCGTATGAGTCGGCCTCGGTGGCGCAGACGACGGGCTCCTTGCGCCCGCGCCAGTCGTATGGGTCGTTCATCAGCATCTCCGGCACGTCACCCAGGCAGACGTACTCGGTCAGCTCGCGCTGGCCTTTGAGGCCACAGAAGTCGAAGCCCTTCTCCTGGTTTACGGCCTCCATAGCCAGATAGAGGCGAATCTGAGTCTCGAGTGTCTCCTTCGTGAGCATCTTGCCGTCATAGCGCAGGCGCTCGCCGAGCAAGGTCTCGAACCACTCGCGGCCGCGGCGCACCTCGGAAGCGTCGACGGACTTCATCGTCTCGACGAGCAGGAGCTGATCGATCTGGCTCGCAGTGCAGCCGAAGGCCTTGATGCTTGGCACGAGGTGGAAGTAGCCTGTCTCCATGCCCATGCTGTGGCCGCCGTAGAGACCGTAGACTTCGCCCTGCATGGTGGTGCGCGCCTGCGCCGCCCGCAGCCAGTCCAGCACCTTCTGCTGCGTCGCGGCATCGTCGATGTCGCCAATGATTCGATGCGTACGCAGTCCCGCCTGGCGCAGAGCCCCGTCGGTGGCCAGCAGCCCGACATTGCCGGGGAAGCGACCATTGTTGTTCGAGAGGCTGAGGATGGGTACCTCTCTAGCTAGCGTCTGCACCAGCGGCCAGGCCAGGAAAGGGAAATTCCAGACGTTGTAGCACATGACCAGAGAGCGCACGCCGGCTCGGCGCAGCCGCTCACCCGCTTCTTGCGCCTTGCGTACCGAAGAGATCGTCTGCTCGATGGCCACCAGCTCCGGCTTACCCCCATCCGCTGCAACCATGCCGTCACTGATCACCCGCGCCCAGCGCCGCAGGACTTGTAGGTTCAGCTCCTCGTTGCGCTCGATGACGTGCTGGCGCTCGTCATTCATCATGAGTAGGCCGATGGGTGTTGACCGCACTGCCACACCTCCCGCGATGAGCCGACGCGGTGTCGACACATCGATTCTTGCTCTTTCGTGGGCCAATCTAGGTGCGGTCATGGCCTCTGTCAATTACCCGGCTGCTGTGCGTATCCTGGGCAGGCCGCCGCAGCGGACTTCAGCGCCCTAGGAAAAGGGGGGTGAGCTGGATGAGTTTTCGTCATTGCGCTAGAGGTTTCCGTCCGCTATAATCAATGTTACAGCCAATCGGAAGGCGTACGGTGTTCTCAACGGTGAGACGTTCCGTGAACGCTGTGGGAGGGAGCAGTGAAGCTCGTACTCAGGTCTGGTGGCAAGATCGAGAACCGCGACCCGTTCAAGCGCAGCCCGTCCGGATTCCGCCTGCAGTCCATCCCCGACGCCCAGCGTGTCTGGTTCCGCGCCAAGGAGCTGATGACCTTCGGCGCGGTGGCCAAGAGCGTCACCCGCGCCATCCGAGTCCTACGCACCACCGATGTGGACTAGCGGCCCCCTGGCTCCTTAGCCAGCCTCTACCTCGGCCGGACGGTATCTGTTCGGCCGTGGCGAGGCCGTTTCCTCTGGCCGCCTGCTATCACGCGTCTTCACCCACCGCCATCTATTGCCCGGCCCATGGCCTTGTGCTAGCATGCCGCCGGCCGACCGCCCTAGCCATCAAAGAACGGGTGAGGAACATACATGCGAGTGCCCATCATCGCCGGCAACTGGAAGATGAACAAGACTCCCGCCGAGGCGCGCGCCCTCGCCGCCACGATGAAGGATCGGCTGCAAGTGATCGCAGGCGTAGAGCGCGTGCTGTGCCCGCCCTTTGTCGACCTCGTGCCCGTGTCAGAGGTCATTGCCGGTACGGGCATCGGCCTTGGGGCTCAGAACCTCTACCCCGAGAATGCGGGTGCCTACACGGGCGAGGTGTCGCCGCTCATGGTCAAGGAGCTGTGCCAATACGTGATCCTCGGCCACTCGGAGAGGCGTAGCTACTTCGGCGAGTCCGACTGCTTCGTCAACCGAAAGGTGAGGGCGGCTCTGGCGCACGGCCTTACCCCCATCGTCTGTGTGGGGGAGAACCTTGAGCAGAACGAGCGTGGGGAGACCGACGGGTTCGTCTCCGGCCAGGTGCGGGCGGTACTCGCAGACTTGGGGGCCGACGGCGTGCTGAAGATCGTGCTTGCCTACGAGCCCATCTGGGCCATCGGCACCGGCCGTGCCGCCACGGCAGAGGGCGCGAATCGTGTCATCGGTGGCGTTGTGCGTGCCACGCTGGCCGCCATGTACGGCCGCGGCGTGGCGGAGCGAGTTCGCATCCAGTACGGCGGCAGCATGGCAGCCGCCAACGCGCGCGAGCTGCTGGCTCAGCCGGACATCGACGGCGGTCTCATTGGCGGTGCTAGCCTGAAAGCCGACGACTTCGTAGCCATTGTTCAGACCGCGGCTGACTTGAGGACCGACGCCTAGCCCGACCTGGCCAACGCCGGAAGTGAGAACGGGGCCGCGATCGCGGCCCCGTTCTTAGTCTGTGACGTGCCCGCCGTGGGGGCGGGGTCACCCCGCCCCTATTTCTGGAGAGCGGTCAGCTCCAGAGTTGCCTCCTGGAAGTATGAGCGCGGTGGCGCATCGGCCGCCTCCGAATACTTCAGGTCGATCACCTGCACCGCAAGCGTCAGGCCGGCGCTCTCCAGCCTGAGCGTCTGGCCGCCCTGGCCGCGTACCGTTTCGCCGCGTCCCGTCAGTGCTTCGCGAATGTCCGTATCCTGGATGGCGTATTCGCTGACGATAAGCTTCGTCGTGGTTCGGATGTCGCTCTTGTCGAAGAGCCAGACCTCCATCGCGCAGGCGCGCTGCGGGCTCGAGTCGCCGATAGTCTCCGCTATGCCGACGCCGCACTCGCCGAGGAACTCACCGTCCTCAGTCTCGATGCTGTAGGAGGTGTCGAAGACATCGCCCGTGGCGTGGTGGTAGGTCGCCAGGAAGGAGCCAACGACGCGGCTTGTGTCACTGGCCACCGGCGAGAGTGGCATCCCCGACACCGCCGGCACGGGTTCCCTCGGCTGGATCTCCAGGTCCTCAGATAGGAGACTGAAGGCCTCATCCAAGCTCAGCTCGTCCTCATCAAGTTCCTGCTTGTCTTCGACCAATGCCTCGGCCGCGACGACGGGCCTGGGCCCATGGGCGCGCACCGGGACGCGCGAGGTCCGCTGTCGCCTGAGGGCAGGAAGCTTCACGTGCGGGAGCTTCAGAGAACGCAGTGCGGAGACGGCGCTGGCCAGGCTGGGGAACGACGCCTGTCGGTAGAGAACGTAGCCACCCACAATCAGGGCGGCGCCGGCGAAGACGACCAGCGCCAGCAGCGCCGGCCAGGTACCGAGCTTGCGGGCCGATGCCGTGGCGGCGCGCGGCTTCCCACTCTCAGCCGTGCTAACCGCACGAGGCTCGCCGGCGGCGACGCCGGCCTGCAGCCCGAGGTCCTGGCGGAGCTGGCTCAGCCGCTTGGCCTGCAACTGGCTGCTGGCGCCGACGGCGTTGGTCTCCAGGTCGGTGACGATGGCGGCCACTGCCTTGGCGTCCCAGGAGCCAAGGCGGGCGCGCGCGAGGTCGGCGTCACCGTTGAGAGCGTAGGAGTCGGCGGCCATCGCGACATATGCTTGCTGAAAGGCCGGTGCCAGGTCGGCCGGAACGGCGTTCTCTACCTGGATCGGCCAGAGCCACCATCCAAGGATGGGCAGCCCTACGATCAGCCCGATGAGAAGCCCAGCGGCCAGGAAGATCGGGCTGCCATTGGCGCCCGCCTGTCCGAACCCGCCTAGACGCGAGCCGCGCCGCGGGGTTACGCGCGAGAAAGTTGAAGTGCCGTTCCACGTGGCGGAGCTGCTCATTTGGATCCTCCCAGACCTAGGAGCCAATCCACGGCTCCTTGGTGGACTCAGTAAGGATGCGGATGCCGTCCTCTGTAACGACGACGAGGTCCTCGATGCGGATGCCGCCCCATTCGGGGAGGTAGACGCCCGGTTCGACCGTGACCACGTGCCCCGGGCGGAGTGTCTCCTCAGAGTGCCTGGATAGCCGTGGCTCCTCGTGAATCGCCAAGCCCACACCGTGACCCAGGCCGTGGCCGAAGGCGTCACCGTACCCGGCATCGGTCAAGACGTCGCGCGCCAGTGCGTCCGCCTCTCGGCCCACGATGCCCGCGTGGATGCCGCCCTCGGCGGTGAGCTGCGCCCGAAGCACGAGGTCATACAGCGCCTCGAACTTGGGCTCGGGCTCGCCGATCCAGAGCGTGCGCGTCAGGTCGGAGTTGTAACCGCTGATGCGCGCCCCGATGTCGACGACGATCGGCTCGCGCTCGCGGATGGGACGCGCGCTCGGGCGGGCGTGGGCCTTGGCGCCGTTCGCGCCGGCGGCGACGATAGGCTCGAAGGCGACCAGCTCCGCGCCATGGGTTCGCAGGTAGGATTCGATGAACCAGGCAGCTTCTACCTCAGTGACGCCTGGCCGCAGCCATTCGCGGAAGGCCGTGAGCGCCTCGTCGGTGAGCGCGGTCGCTCGCTCGATTGTCTCGATCTCGTCGTCGGACTTGGGCATGCGCAGCGCGGAGACGGTGCCGGTGAGAGGCTTGAGGGTGACCCCCGCCAAGCGCGACCGCCAGTCCTCGAACTGCATGACGGTGACGTAGTCGGCCTCGATAGCAAGGGTGCCTGGCCCCAGCCCCGTGACGGCGTCAGTCAGCCATTCGCCCCAGCGCTGGCGTGTCTCGACGACTTCCGCCCCGGATACCTCCGCGCGCGCCTGCTCGGTGTAGCGCGGATCCACGGCCAAGATCGCCTTCGCGTCCGTGACCACCAGCATGCCAACGTCTCCGCTGAAGCCGGTGAGGTAGCGCAGGTTCAACGGGTTAGCGACCAGGGCGGCCTCGACCTCCACGGTGGCGAAAGCACCTCTCAGTTGTTCGATCCGTGTGGTCATAGCCGTGTCCGTACCTTCGGTCGTCACTCCCGGTGGTTCTGCAAGTTGTATGCCAGGCGGCAGGTACCGATGAGGGTCGGTTGGCGGACAGGGACGTAGATGCTCAGTGGCGGGGGAGGAACTGGCCGCCTGGGAGTGAACTCCCAGGCTGAGTCGCTCAAGTCGGCTTCCAGCCGACTCAAAGACGCATCCCGGAGCGCACTTCCAGTGCGCTTCTGCCTGTTAGCCTGCGGGTTCAGCCGCAGGCGACGCTCCGGCCATTGCCGTCCCCTCATCCCTGGCTCTTACGCACGGACTCTTGTGGCTGCTGTTCCTAGCGCGTATGATAGGAGCCGACAAAACTCCAGGAGCAGAGACTCAACAGCCGCTGACCAGAGGGAGGCCTATGGACATCTTCAGCAAGTGCTCCGAATTCACCGCCGCGCGCGAGGCGATAGCCGGGGGCTATTACCCTTATTTCATCCCTCTGGAGGACACCGAGGGCACTGAGGTAATCATCGACGGCCAGCGCAAGATCATGATCGGCTCGAACAACTACCTCGGGCTCACCACCGACCCGCGGGTACGCCAGGCGGCCATCGATGCCGTGGCCAGGTACGGCC
>Ga0315274_10015902_pt1 | contig 10641 bp, 6 predicted proteins | sample YL17G02_20_MG_FD_203700 | JGI IMG/M metagenome (GOLD analysis project Ga0315274, IMG submission 203700) | Sediment microbial communities from Yellowstone Lake, YNP, Wyoming, USA - YL17G02_20 | ecosystem: Environmental > Aquatic > Freshwater > Lake > Sediment | place: USA: Wyoming | collected...
AACGCGCCGCTCGCGATGAACAGGATGTGCTCGGTGTTGATGGGGCCGTACTTGGTGGGGATGATGCTGCCGTCCAGCAAGGGCAGCAGGTCGCGCTGGACGCCGGTGGAGGACGCGTCCGCGCCGTACCGTGCCACGTCGGACGCGACCACGATCTTGTCGATTTCATCAATGAAAACGATGCCGTCGGACTGCGTGGTGGCCAAGGCCTCGCGCAGGACGTCGTCCGGGCTGACCAGGCGGTCGGCTTCCGCCTCCTCCACCAGCGGGCGGGCCTCGCCGATGGTCAGCTCCCGCCGCTCCGTGCGGGAGGAGGACCCGCCGCCGCCGCCGCCACCGCCGCCGCCCACGAGCCCGCCGCCGCGGCCGCCGACCAGGCGGTCGACGCGGGCGATGACCTCGGCCATGGCGGCCGGGACGCCGCCGGAGGAGTCCATGGACGACAGGCCGGGCGGGAGATTGGAGGACGGGGTGGGCGGGCCGCGAGCAGTGCCGCCGTTCCCGCCGCCGCCCAGCCCTGCGGGCAGGTCTAGCACCACCCGCCTGTCGTCCAGGGCGCCACTGCGGTAGAGGGCGCGGAAGGTGTCCAGGGTGGCCGACCCCGCGGCCTCCCCGCACAGGGCCGCCAGCAGGCGCGCCTCGACCGCGGACGCCACGGACGCGCGCGCGCGAACCCGTGCCCGTTCCCTGGTGAGCGCGATCGCATTGTCCACCAGGTCCCGGATGATCTGGTCCACGTCCCGCCCATGGAAGCCCACCTCCGTGAACTTAGTGGCCTCCACTTTAATGAAGGGCGCGGACGCGAGCTTGGCCAGGCGGCGGGCGACCTCCGTCTTGCCACACCCCGTGGGGCCGACCATGAGAATGTTTTTGGGCATGATGTCCTCCCGCAGGGCGGGCGGGCTGACCCGGTGCCGCCGCCACCGGGTGCGCAGGGCGTTGGCGACGGCGCGCTTGGCGTCGGCCTGGCCCACGATGTGGCGGTCCAGGTGGGCGACGACGGCGCGCGGGGTGAGGCTGGAGGCGGCCGTGGTGGGGTCGTCGGGGGTGGCCTTGGCGGCGGCGTCGCGGGCGGGGGGCGGCGGGGCGGCGCTCGTGGCGCCCGTCCCACCAGCGCCGCCCGCCGCGTCTTCGGGTGGGGGCGGCGCCGCAGCGGCCGCGTCCGCAGCGGAGGCATTCCAGGGCCGGAGCGCGGCGGCGGCAGCACTGCAGGCCCGGCGGCTGGCGGCCGGTCCGGCGGCCGCCAGGCTGGGGGCGGCGGCCGCGTCCAGGGCCTGTGTGGTGTGGTGTGGTGGGATGGGTGCGTGTCAGGGCAAGGCGGGGCGCGGGGCGTGGGTTGTGCCTGGGAGAGGGGGTTGAGTCGCCGTTTTTTTCCTCTTCATTGCGCACGCCGCATCTCTTCCGCATCTCTTTCTCTCTCTCTCTCTCTCTCTCTCTCTCACCCCCCCCCCCCACACACACCCCCACACACCCCCCACCCCCACCCCACCCACCCACACACCCACACACCTGGACCAAGCCGACCATGCCGCGCAGGCGGCGGGCGGAGGTGGCTAGCATGTTTGGTGACACAGGAAAAAAATAGAGGAGGGCAAATACAATAGGGGTCGAGGCGTGCGCTGTTTTTTGCTTGTGCGCGCGTCTCTCACAGGAGCGTGCACGTGTGTGCGTTCACAGGGGAGGGGGCACACGCAGATGAGCAGAGCACGGTGGTCCAGGGGCGGTGTTGCACAGGCGCGAGGAGCGTGTGCCACGGAGCGCTGGGGGCGACGCGTGTGTGTAAAAAAACTCACGCGTGTGGGCAGTCGGGCAGGGACCATCCTACACCCAACCCATCCCGATTTTCCATCAAACATCATTCCGGGGGCTGGGGGGGGGAGTCACGCCCGCGCCTCTCTCTCTAATTCTCTAAAGCTACACAAGAAACCGCACTTTCATCCCTTCTCATGCTCACTTCCCCCCTCCCGCCGCCGCCTCCCGCAGCAGCCCCTCAATCGCGCGCTGCGTGCGGCGGGCCAATTTCGCCAGCGCCGGCGCGAGGTCGCGCTCCAGGTCGGCGGCCGGTTTCTTAGGGGCGAGCGCGGCGAGGACGGCCTGTTGTGTGTGAGATTGGAGGAGGTGTCAGCATCATCTTTCACGCCCTTTTCTTCTCCGGGCGGGTTGTTGGGTCGAAGAGCCCGGGCGCGCGCGTGCTCGTGGAAGAAAGGATGGGAGACAGCGGCCAGGTCGTGCCGAGGGGGGGGGGGGGGGGCGAGAAAATTATCTCCCCCTCCCCTTTTTTTCTCACCTCGTCCGGCGCTCCATCCGGAACGACCGTCCTTGGGGCAGGCACTGCCACCGCTAATTCAGGCGCCTTGGCCGCCTCCACGACGGCGTGGCTGCCCGGCGGCAGGGCCGCCTCGTCCGCGTGGTAATTCCGAAACTTCAAGACGGGCGCGCCGGCGGCGGGCGCGGGCGCGGGCGCCGCCGCTTCTCCGCCTGCCGCTTCTCGCAGGGCGGCCAGGCGGGCGCGGCGGGTGGCGGGGTCTTCGGACATTCGTGCGACGTGCGTGTGTGTGTGTGCGTATGTGCGTGTGTGTGTGATGTGTAGTGTGTGAGGGAGCGGCGATGGAGAGAGAGGACACCGTGGGTCGTGAGTGTGTGTTGAGACAACCGAGAGAGCGAGTTTGCATTCTCGCAAAGGAGAGTCAGCCCGCTTTCGTTCCACGACACGCCCCCGTGCGCGCCACGGCTGGTCCCGACCATGCCACGCCTACACTCCCTGACCATCCTCATCCTCTTGGCGGCAGGTGAGTGTTGGGGTTTGGTGAAGGAATCGCGCTGTCTCGAGAAGCGAAAAAAAAAAAAAAGGCGCTCTCATTGTTCAACCTCTCGACCTTTCCTCCAGCCGTCTCCACCGCCGCCGCCCGCCCCCTAGCTTCCTCCTCCCCCTCCACCGACGCCCTCACCCGCCTGCCCCTGTGCGACTGCCGCCCCGCGTCCGCCGCCTCCGGCCTGGCCTGCGCGCGTGAGGGTGGCGTGGTCGTCGGCTTTGCGCGGGAGGGGCAGTGGGTCGCCGGCGGGGGGGGGACCGTCCCGCTCTCGCCCGCCGTCTGCTGCCGGGTCTGCCTACAAGAAGGGGAGGGCGAGGGCGAGCAGCCCCCCGGTCGCGCCTCGCCCGTCGGCGTCGTGTCAGTCAACTGCCGCGCCGACGCCATGGCCTGCTCCCCCGCCACGGGCGGCCTGGTGGCGGGGTTCGGCGCCGCCTCTCCAGTCCCCACGCTCGGCCCGGGCGTCGCCCTGCCCCTGGGCCCGCCCACCTGTTGCACGCCCGCCCTCCTCCTGCCGGACGGCGCCGTGCTCGACACCCAGCCCTGCGACTGCCGCCCCGCCCCGCACGCGGGCGTCTCCTGCGGCAACGGCTCCGACGGCCGCGCGCTGCGCGGGTTTGGCGGGGAGCGCGTGAGCCTGGGCGGGGACGCCGTCCCCGCGGGCCCCGCCCAGTGCTGCCGGGCGTGTGTGGATGCCGCCGTCTCCGCCCCCGCGCCACGGGATTGCGGGGCGGGCGGGTGCGGCCCCCACGGCGCGTGTGTGCGGGGCGGGTGCGCCTGCTCGCCCGGGTGGGGCGGCCCCGGCTGCGCCGCCCGCGCGCGCGACGGCAGCGACGGCTGGGTCGCCCTGCTGGAAGCCCTGTTCGCCCTGGCGGGCGCGCTGGCCCTGCTCACCGTCGGCGCCGCCGTGGCGCGGGGCCTGGTGGACGCGGTGCGGGAGTTGGTGGAGGTGGCCGCCGCCGGCAGTGGTGGGGGTGGGGGCGCGACGGCGACGGCCGGCGGCGCCCCCGGCGAGGAGGGCGAGGAAGGCGGGGCTCCCCTGCACGAGCCGCTCATCGTCCGCCTGGCCGGCGGGGCCGGGTCGGTCGGGTCGGTCGACACGGATGGCGAGGAGGGGGAGGATGCGGGCAGCGGCGAGGAGGGCGGCGGGGGTGATGGCGCGGGGCCGGCGCCGCCTGGTGGAGGTGAGGAGGCCGAGGCTGAGGGCGGTCGCGGCCCGCCCGCGCCGGGCGCCACCCACCCGCCGCCCTCGCCTGCCCCCGCTGCCGCCGCCAAGGAGGAGGATGACCCGCACCCCTCCACCGCCGGCCTCCCCCCCGGCGTGGGCGCCTGCGTCGTCTGCACCGCCCGCCCCATCCAGGCGGTGGCCATCCCGTGCGGCCACGCCTGCCTGTGCCGGCGGTGCGCGCGCCGGCTGGCCCGGTGCCCCGTGTGCCGTGTCGACCTGGTGCGGCGCCAGCGCCTGTTTGTCGGTGGGTGAGCGCAGGGGTGTGTGTGAAGGAGCGGGCGAGCGAGAGGCGTCGGCTGTGTGTAGAGGGAAGAAGAGAAGCGTAGACAACAAATAAAAACAAAAACCATTTTTTTTTAAAAGAGCGCCGGGCCATCTGAGCGGCCTCCACTGGCTGCCACCACCCGCCCGGCACCCTTGGCGGGAGGGGCGGCGTCTCCGTGGAGGTCGTCAACCCCGGCACGCCGGCCACATCACTTCATCTGCCGCGCCCAGGTCTCCCCACCAACGGGCGCCCCCGCCGCCGGCGCCCCGCCCGCCCCTCCCCCCCCTCCCTGCTCCTCCCCCGGGACCGGCACCTCGGCCGCCGCGCCGTAAAAGCCGTCAATGTCATAAAACTCGCGCTGGGCGGGGGTGAGGACGTGGAGGACGACGTCCCCAAAGTCCAGGCACTCCCACGCCGACCGCCCGGGGTTAGCCTGGCCACCCAGGTCGCGGCCGTGGGGTTGGGCCGCGCCGGCCGCCTCCGCCTTCGCCAGCACCGCGCCCAGCTGCGGGCGGGAGAAGACGGTGACCAGGACGAGGTAGGACGTCCAGTACACCAGGGGCGCGACGTGGAGGACGGTCACGTCGCCCGCCTTGACGGAGCCGGCCGCGGCCGCGAGGGCGAGGGCGAGCGCGCGGGCGGCCGCGTCGGCCGGGTCGGCCGCGTCGGCCAGGTCGGCGGGCGTCTGGCCGCCCGTCGCCCAGGCAGAGCCATCGTCGTCCTCGCCCTCGCCCTCGTCGTCGTCATCGTAGGCAGCAACAGCGGCGTCAGCGTCCTCGTCGTCGTCGTCGTCGTCGTCCTCCTCCTCCTCCTCCTCCTCGACTTCCTCCTCAGCAGCCGCCGACATGGTCGGGGTCGGCCCCGGAGCCGACTCGTCGAGCGCCATTGCCAGCTCCTCCGCCGTCAGCTCGCCCGCCGGGTTGTCTTCCTCCTCCTCCTCCTCGCCTGTGCTTGAAGCCGTCGCTTGGACGTCGCCTGCCGTGGCGGCGAGGGCGGGCGGGGCGGGGTGGCGGCGGGTGGGGCGTGGCGGAGGAGGCCGGTGGAGCGGGCCGGCCGCCGGCGGCGCTGGCCGAATGGGCCGCAGGCCAGGCGCGCGGAGCGCGAGGGCGGCGCGCATTTTCGTGTGTGTTCACGAGAGGGATGAGAGAGAGTTCAGTGTCCTGGCGTCACGGTCCGACTGTCGGAGGATCAAAAGGCGAGCAGGGGTTGGGGGGGGGGGGGGGGCTCTGCACACCGTTTAGAGTGTGGCCTGCCAGCACGGGCCGCCCGAGCATGCCATCTCACTCTCCTCTCCATTTTCATCTCCCCATGCCCCACCCCACCCCCTGGCTGGCCCTCCTGGCCACGCTGGCCGCCGCGTCCCTTCCGGCCTCACACGCCATCCCTCCGCTCGCGCCCGGCTCGGCCGCGGCGACGGTGGAGCTGTTGACGGGTAAGAGAGACTTGAAATGGGAGCATTGGTTTTTGTTTGGCGGGCAGGGGTGTGCGCCACGCGCCCACCAGCTGTTTGTGCCCAGAGGAGGTGGGGATGACCCTCGTTATGCAAAGGATGTGCACATCTACAAAGGCACGCGAACGCGGGAGGCACGCGACGCACAGCGGGAGGAAAATGGCAGAGCACTCGATCGAAAACGCTCACGCAGCGCACTCCACGCCTGCCGCCCCCTCTCTCTCTCGTCCATGCCCACACGCCCCTACCAGACAAACCGCCCGCCTTTCTGGAAGAAGCCGCCGGCCCGCGGTACGTCGTCGAGGTGGACGTCGACGCGCCGCCCCTGGTCGCCGGCCAGGAACCCCCCCTCCCCCCCGGCGCCCGCCGCCTCACCCTGCCCGGCCCGGGCGGGCGCCGCTTCTCGTGCGTGGTCCCGCCGCCCCCGCCCGCCGACGCGGCCGAGGCGGCAGAGGCGGCCGCCGCGGCCGCCCTCGCGGCCGCGCCCTCCCCCGCCGCCCTCATCTCCTCCCTGGACGGCACCTGCCTCTACCGCATGGAGGACTGGTGGACGTACGAGTTCTGTGCGGGCAAGCACGCCCGCCAGTTCCACCGGGAGGCGGACGGTTCGGGCGGGCCGGGGGCGGTCGTGGCCGAGTACCTGTTGGGCGCCGCGGATGAGGGCGCGCACCCGCCGGACCCCGCGGTCAGGGCCGACCCGTCCGGCCCGCCCGAGGAGGGGCTCGCCTACATCGCGCAGGAGTACGGGGGCGGCCAGGCGTGCGACCTGACGGGCACGGCGCGCGGCGTGGAGGTCCGGTTTGTGTGCGCGGATGCGGGTGGTGGTGGGGGGGCGGGCGCGGGCGGCGATGGTGGGCGGCTGGCCGGGGGCTCCCACCTGGACGGCCCGGGTCCGGCCCCTCCGCCCGTGGGCCCGCGGGATGCGCTCCTCGCCATCCGGGAGCCGTCCACCTGCCGATACACCTTCACGGTGGGCGTGGCGGACCTGTGCGCGCACCCGGCATTTAAAATCAGCACTCCGCCCACGCTCGCGGTGCGGTGCGTGGAGGTGGGGGGAGAAGAGGAAGAGGCAGAGAGTGGAGGCGTGGTAGAGGGGGCGTAGGAACGGGTTTTTTGTTGTTGGGCTTGTGCATACACAGATGTCTGCCCGTCAACACACACACAACACCGCGCGCGGCACGCACCACGCACACGGAACCCCCGCCGCAGGTTTCTACGGGAGAGCAGGGAAAAAGAATTATAGAGAAAAGAAAAGAAAAAAGTCATCATTATGTTCTAAGCTGTGCTCGGCCGCCGCCCGCCGCCGCCCTCCTCCTCCGCCGCCGGCACGGCCACCACCAAGCCCAGTGGTGGAGCAGCGTCTTCAACCCACGCCGCCGGGATAGTGCGGCCGGGCGAGGGTGTGGGCGCAGCAGCAGCAGCACCACCACCACCACCCGGGCCGGCCGCCTCTTCATCACTGCCCCGCCCCCCTGCCCGCCGTCCGCTGTGGAAAAGCTCCACCTCATCCGGCGGGGGTGTGACGTGGTGGAACAGCCGCGCCGCGGCCGCCATGGCGCACGCCACCAGGGCGAAGGGCAGGAACTGGCCGCCCGGGCGGAGCAAAGAGGACGCGCCCCAGAGCGCGCCCCCCGCAGCTGGGCCCGCCGCCCGCACGGCGGACGCGATCGTCTGCCCCGCCCCGTTCACCAGCCCGACGTCGCCGGGCGGGGAGGACACATTGATGGACAGCATGGCCGCCGTGAAGGCCAGGTTGGCGACCAGGGAGCGAACGGCCAGCAGGCACGACAGGGCCGCGACGCGGAGGGCGGTGGCCGCGGGGCCGCCCGGGAGGAGAGAGGGCAGGGGCAGGAGCAGGCAGAGCGGGGCCGCCCCACCCAGGCCCGCCCGTGCGCAGGCCAGCGTGCCAATGCGGGCGTGGATGGCCCGGTACCCCCACCGGGCGGCGACGATCAACGCGGCGCCGCCCACCCCCAACGCGGCCGCGAGGTGGGAGGGCGAAAGTCCCAGGCCGCCCGCGGCGGTGGGCGCGGACGCGAAGACGGGCAGCAACTCGTCGATCAGGTTGAATAGGGCGGCCGTGGAGCCGTAGCCGGCGAGGGCGAAGAGGACGGGCCGGGATTTGAACCAGGGGGCGGCGGGCGGGGAGGCGGCGGGTGGGGAGGGCGCGCGCGCGGTCGCGGCCGCGGGCCCCGCCTTGGACAGCAGGCTCTCCTCCTCAGCCCCCTCCCCCCCGCCGCCGCCGCCGCCGCCGCCGCCGCCGCCGCGGTGGGCGAGCTCCACGCCTTCGCCCCCGCCTGGCCGTTCGACCGCGCCCGGACCCACGTAGGGCGAGGACAGCGTGCTGAGGCGGCCCAGGGCCCGCCCCCGGGCGGCCCGGGCCAGGGAGGAGGAGAGCCGGGCGGCCAGGGCGCCGGACGACGCCCGCCGCCGGTCGAGGGGCAGCGTTTCCTCGAGGACGCACACGCTGACGGCCAGCGCCGCCACTGAAAAGGCCGCGGCCACCAGGCAGGGCGGCAGGAAAGGGTGGCGCACCCACAACCCCGTCCGGGCCGCGCACCCGGCCGGCCACGCGCGCGCGAGGAGGCTGGTGCCTGCCGGGATGATGGCGCTGCTGCCGCGACCGCGCTCCCCGCCACCACCACACGGCGCCGCCAGGGCGCCCAGGGCAGGGCCGACGATCGTGCCCATCCCCCACGCCAGGGCCAGCATGCTCATCGGTCCCGTCTGGCCCGCCCCGTGCGCCGCGGAGGCTTCGGCGATGATGGACTTGAGCGCGCCAAAGGTCGAGTTGAAGGCGCCGCCCACCAGGCGGGCCGCGCACGCGCCGCCAAAGGTCGGGGCCAGCCCGAACGCGATGGCGGACAGGCCCGACGAGAGGGCGGACATGGCGACGATGGGTTTGCGGCCCACGGAGTCACTCACCCGCCCCCACGCCATGGAGGTCAGGAACTGCGAGAACGAAAAGGCGGCCGCCAGGACGCCCGTCCAGGTGCCGACCGCCGCCTCGTCCGGCGCTCCCCCCGCCTCCTTGGCCAGCAGGGCGCGCACCATGTAGACTGCGACCGAGTAGGGCATGGTCGTGTGGACGGCTTCGACAAATTGGGCGGTCCTGTGTGTGGAGAGGGGCATGCGAACAAGGCAGGAGGAGGTGAGCGAGCGTGAAGAGGAGCGTGAAGGCGAGCGAGCGCTAAGAGGAGCGTGAAGGTGCCTGCCGGCTGATGCTGGAGAGGAGAGAAGACACGGGGAGCATTCGCTTTTCCTCTCTCCTCCTTACCAAATCGACGCCAGCTGGGCCCGGGGCAGCTCCACCTCGGGCGGCCGGGTAGGGCGTGGAGGGGCCATGTGCGTGCGCGAGTGCGAGTGCGGGTAGCCCTTCCCCGCTTCTCAGGCACACACAAAAAACAAACGGGCCCGCTTTCTCGCCGCGTCCGTGTTCGCGTCGCGTGTCTAAACAGTGGGTTGCACACTCCGCCGCGGGGGCCAGCCCTCCTCTTCACTCTCTTTTCAACCTGCGCGCCCAGCTCACCAGCGCGCGCACGCCAGCTGCGTGCACACACCAGCGCCGCACGGCCACACGCCATGAAGCCTGCCGCCAACACGGACGGCACTACCCCCACCACCGCCCCCCCGCCCTTGCACCCCTATGCCGTATCTCCTTCTTCGCCTGTCATGGTCGCACCGTCGGGGTCGCCCTCGCCCGATCCCTGCTTCGGATGTCTAATCGGGTTGTGGGTTGTTCTCCTCCCGCCCGTCGCGGTCGCTTTGGCTGGAGGAGACCTTGCATCCATTCTCATCAACGTGCTGTTCACCATGCTGGGGTTCTTGCCGGGTGAGAGGAGACGAAGCCGACAAAAAAACAAGGCAAGGGGCGCACTCTGCGCTGGCGCTCTGCTCTCCCATCGACCATTGCGCTTTCTCTTCTCACACACCCCACCCCTCACACCCCCCAACCCCACACACCAAGGCGTTGTCCACGCTATGTGCACGATCGGTAAGATAGAGAAAGTGGGAGAGCGGAGGGGTGGCGCGCCCTGTTTTTTGTTGGCGTTTGCAGGCTTGCGCGGGCGACTGTGCGCTAGCCAGTTTCGAGCCTCACCCTTTCATCCTCTCTCTCACCCTCAACACCAGGCCTCCTCGCCGACATGCGGGCCGCCCAAGCCCAGGCCGCCGCCCAGGCAAGCATGTACGAAGCCGGCTACGCGGCCGCGTCGGCGGGCGGCGGCGGCGCGGCAGGCGTGGGCGGGTACCCTCCAGGCGGGTACCCTCAGCCCTCCCCCGCGGCCTACGGCTGGTACGCGCCATCCCCGCCCGGCCCTGTCCTTGGCAGCCCGGTCCTAGTGGCGCCGCCGTCCTACCAGGTGGCGGCGCCCGCGGCCGCGCCTGCGCCTGCTGCTGCGGCAGCGGTGGGTGCGACCTCCACTCTGCCAAAGGTTTGAAGAATGAATGGAGAGAGAGGGCGCGGACAGCGGGCGGGGTTTGCAGACCTCGCTTCCCGGTGAACACTGATTTGGGGGCGTAAGAAAGAGAGAGAGAGAGAGAGAGAGAGAGAGAGAGAGAGAGAGAGAGCGTGGGCGGGGTTTCCTTTGCAAAAAAATGATGGGATGGAGAGGAGTGCTCTCTCCCCTTCCACACCACCAAAAAGAAAAAACAAAAAGAAGAGAGCCGTGCCTCCACCTCCACCTCATCCCATACAATGACCCGCCCTCCGCCCTCCGCCGCCACCGCCCTGGCCGCCGCCGACCCGGACGATGTGGAAGTCGCTGTGGAGGCCTGCCGGGCGGCTGGGCATGCCGCGTTCAAGGAAGGCCGGTTCAAAGGTGTGTCTGTGAAAAATGGAGCAGAGAGAGGTTTTCAGTTACAAGAAAAGAGAAACTCAAAACCTCCA
>Ga0315274_10015903_pt1 | contig 10641 bp, 8 predicted proteins | sample YL17G02_20_MG_FD_203700 | JGI IMG/M metagenome (GOLD analysis project Ga0315274, IMG submission 203700) | Sediment microbial communities from Yellowstone Lake, YNP, Wyoming, USA - YL17G02_20 | ecosystem: Environmental > Aquatic > Freshwater > Lake > Sediment | place: USA: Wyoming | collected...
TGGGACCGTTATATCGACAAATCCGAAATCCGAAATCCGAAATCCGAAATTGGTTTGGTCCGCTATCCGCGCCTTGAGCCGCGCGATGCCGACTGCGCCGCCAAGCTCAAGAAGCGCACGCTGACGAACCTTTACAACGAGCGCCCCGCTTGGCTGGACCTCGCGCACAAGAAACTCGACGCCACTGTCGCCGCCGCTTACGGCTGGCCCACCGACCTCAGCGATGAGCAGATTCTAGAGCGCTTGCTTGCGCTGAACCTGGCGCACGCCGCTGAAGAATCCAAAGCCGCGAAGGCCAAGAAGCCGAAACCCGCGCGCGAGAAACGCGCCGACGAACTCTTGTAGGAGCCGACGTGAGGAGGCTTTCGGCCAAAACCTCAATGCCCAAACCCCAGACTTCCCGTCTCGTCACCTCGACGCCTACAATCCCTCCCCGATGAACCCAACCGGCGCCAACCCGGATTCCGGCCCGCCAGGTGACGCCCACGGCGAGCGCCCCGGTCATCTGCCTCGACTCCCGCGCGAGTATTACCAGGGCGACGCGGTGGTCCATTGGACGCTCGCGGCGTTCGACCGCGCCCCAGGCTGGCTCACGGACGCCTTCCATGCCCGTTTCCGCGAATTGATGCTTCATGCCGCCACGCGCGAGGGCTTGTTCTGTCCCGCCTATTGCCTGATGCCGGATCACTTGCACCTGGTCTGGATGGGCCTGCGCCGGGATACGGACCAGCGCAATGGAATGTCGTTCTTGCGGACGTATCTGGAGCCAGTGCTGGCTCCCGCGAGGTTCCAGCCGCAGGCTCACGACAGCGTCTTGCGCGAACGCGAGCGTCAGCATGACGCCTTCGCGAAAGTGTGCTTCTACATCCTCGCCAACCCGGTGCGGGCTGGCTTGGTGGGGAAACTGGAAGATTGGCGGTTCGGGGGCACGGTTATTCCCGGCTATCCGAAGTTGCATCCGCCGGAACCCGGTTTTTGGGACAAGTTCTGGAAGTTGTATGGGCGCGCGTTGCATCCCGATTCAGGCAAAATCAAGCGTCCTCCGTTCTGATGAGGGGCCGCTGGAAGAGCCTCCTTACGTCGATGAACGCAGCCTCCTCACGTCGGCTCCTACAGAACCGGCTCCTACAAGTCTTCTCATGGGCCTGACCATTCACTACACCTTGATCGCGCCCGCCGGCACGGATGCGGCGCGGGCACGCGAAATCGTCATGCAACTGCGCCGCCGGGCGCAGGGCTCATTTTCCCCGTGAGCATGGGCGAGGATTGCGAGCCGCTCTAGCTGGGGCTGTGCCGGTATGCGTCCCGCTTACGGAGGGCGTTGAGGTGAGAATCATGGTTCTGAAGGATCGCCTTTCAATCCAGCGCGTATTTCTCCAGCCAGCTCTGCGGCAAGGTGCCGAAGTTGAGCAACCAGTCGTTGAACCGGCGCAGGCTCCAGCCGCGGCCCGCCACGAGGCGCTGGCGGAGCCGCTCGTTCTCCAATCGCCCCAGCCAGTAGCTCATCGGCACCGTGGGCGATCCGCAATACCAGTTCACGTCCGCCTCGGCCCGCGCTCGGGTGAAGCCCACGTGCCGCATCAGGTGGCGCACCGCCTGGTCGTAGGTGTAACGCCGCGTCTGCAGCCGCAGATCGACGAGGATCCGATGACAGCGCCAGAGGGCGTCGTGAAGCTGCTGCACGTGCAACCACGGCGAACGGTCGAGCCGCAGATCAACCATCATCTGCTCGCACCAGAGCGTCCAGCCTTCGTAGAAAACCGCATGAGCAAAGAGGCGACGCCAGCGGCGCGGATGCCGGTTCGCCGTGGCGAACTGCAGGTGATGGCCCGGATACGCCTCGTGGGCGCAGGTCAAGGCGACGCCGAAGTGTTGCTGGCGCTCCGCGCGTTTCTCCGCAGCCGTCGTCCTCGTGACGCTCAGATCGTTCACCCAGAAGATGCCGCGCTGCCGGCGCGCAAAGGCACCGGGCTGCGTATAGGCCGCCGTAGGCAGCAACGGCCGCATGAAGTCCGGCACCGGCTTGACCTTGAGCGTTTCACCGGGCGGAAATGAGACGATCTTCAATGCGCGCAAGGCACCGACGAGCCGTCGGGTTTCTCCGCGATAGAGCTCGAGCAGGTCCGCGGGCGGGTTCCACGCCGCGCGGGCCTCGGCAATGATGTCGTGGGCGGATCGGCCCCGACCGAATCGCGCGCACGCCTCCTGGAGCCGGGCCTCAACGCGTTTGACCTCCGCCAGAGCCAGCGACTCGATTTGCCCGAGCGTGTAGTCCAGGCCCAGTTCATCGCGGACCCGGCGCTGGACGATCTCGGCGCCGACGGCGAACGAACCCGCGGGCGCCTGCGGCCGGGCGCTGACGCGATCGACGTAGCGGGCGAACGCCTTGCGCGCGGCCTCCAACGCCACCGCATCGTCCTTCGAGGGTGAGTGCTTCCTCAGGAAAGCCTCGACGGCGGCGAACAACGAGCCCGCCCCTGCCGCCCCTTGCTGCATGATCCGGCGCCAGACCGGCTCGGGCCGATCCACCAGCGTGACGGCCTCGGCAAGGAAGCGGGGCGTGGCGCGGAGCAGCGACCGCAGGTTCCGAGCGGCGCGGGCCGGCTCGTCATCACCGCGCATCAGCTCGTGGAGCAGGATGTTCATCACCTGATCGAGCGCGTTGGGATCGAGCGCGGATCGGTGCCGGGCGTGGTCTTCGCACTCGCGCTGCAGCAATGCGCGGAACGCGAGCCGGTCGAGTTGCTGCTCCGGATCCAGCTCGCGCGGCGAGAGGGCGTCGAGCTTCCGCAGCGCGAGCTGCCGGCGTCGCTCGTCTCTCGCCTCCGCCTCGTGGGTCGCGACGGGGAGCTTGCCTTCGCCGGACTTGAGGCCGACGACGGTGGCGAAGGTGTGTTGCTGGGCGAGCAGCGTTTCGAAGTAGCCGTCGAGCAGACCTTCAAAGCGGGCGGAATCGGTCTTCATGCGATCTTCTGCGCCAGCAAGGCGTCTCAATTGACTCCCGGCTTCCCTGCGCCATCCCTTCGGCGCAGCAGTTCAGCATTGTCCACCCACATGGCGAAATAGGGAATCGGTGCCCCGCGCTTCTTCATGTACACCAGAAACGGCCGCTCGAAAAAGAAGTTCGTAGGAATTGCGGACTTCTCGGTCTTCGCTTCTGAGCGCAGGGTGGCTCCACTCCGGTCCAGACAAAACCGGATGTCCTGTTGGGCGATATCCATCCGCTGTCCTCGGAGTTTGGCATTCGTGAACTCGCTTCCCTCAAGCTGGAGGAAGCGATGGGAAATCGACCAATGGAAGTCGGGGACCCAGAGGGCGTCCGTGGAGTTGAACTCCAATAGCCTGTCTCCCATGCGCGACCCGCTTCTGGCCGAACGCTGCTCGATCAGCTCGGGCATCGCGGCGATACCGCTTTCTACTCGCGCCAACGCCCCCTCCAAGGTCGGCTGCGCCGCGATGCGGGCCACGACGACCTGGCTCGTCGGAGAACTGGAGCACAGATCGAGAGCGAACTCGAAGTCGTCATCCCCTGGTTCCCCCTTCCGAAACAGCACCCGCGGCTGCTTCCAGATTTTGTCCCGGTCGTTGTGGTTGTCCTTCGAGACGCCGAAGGAATGGATCTCCACCTGGTTGCCACCGCCCTCGGCGAATACCAGCGGCTGCGGGTTCTGGTCGTAGGGTATCGGGAACCTCACGTTCGCCTCGAGGTAGGCATACGCAACAAACGAGTCCGGTGTGATCGCCTCGAACGTGGGGGCTTTCTTACCCGGAAACCGCTGCTCGAGATCGCGCCAGATCTGGTTCGTGATGCCCTGCTGATTCCAGCCGCTGGCCGTGTAGAGCGAGGCCGGCGGGATGTGCGGCCGGGGATCGTCCGCCGCGTTGAGCTGCCCGGCCATCTCCGGCCTCTCGCGGAACCGGATCGGTTCGCCCGCCAACTCCTCCAAGGCTTTCCACGCCGATGGGAACGACGCGCACCAGATCGCGTTCTTCCCCTTGGGGATCGGTGTGTCCAGCGTGGGAACCACCTCGGTGGCCTTCAACTCTTGGGAAGATCCCTCGAAAGTCAACGGAATGTCCGGTGCCGTCTGCTTCACGGAACAGGATGTCACTGCGGAGAACAGGACAACCAGCAAGATGAGTTCAACCCCAGACTCGCCCGAAGAACCCCAGAGGATTGACCCTCTCATCAGTTCGAGCCTCCGGCTTTGCCCGGGGTCGTTGACTGCGAGCCCACACGATAAAACGCCTGCCCGGGCGGCGGGTTCGTATCCACAAGCGTCAACGGACTCGGCCCGGCGACCGTGCCCGGCAGGGCCGTCCAACGCGAGAAACCCTCCGAACGTTCCAGCCAGTGCGAGGCGCTCAAGCGACCGTTGAACGTGACCTGCACCGTTCCGTTGGTGACGACGCAGCCGAGCAGGCTCGCCGCGCTATTCGTCGCCAGGTCCAGGACCAGCGAGAGGTTGTCCGCCAGGCCGCAGTTCGAAGTCGAAGCCCCCTGCGTGCCAAGCGTGAGTTCGACGCGCCGCGTGCCGGCCGGCACCAAGCCCCCGGCGCTGCACTCGAGCAGTCCGGTGATGTCGCCGCGATCGGCGGCCGACACTCCCCCCACCGTGTTCGTCGCCAGCCCTTGACCGATAGCGTCGAGGAACCGGGCGGTCAGCAGCATCGAGTCGTCGCGATTGCCCCAGCCGCCGAAGAATCCCGCGAGTCGATAATCCACCGCGAGCTGGTCGATCGGTCCGGCCAAGTCAGAGACGTCCAACGTCTGCGAGATGGCGCTGCCGTTCGTGACGCCAAGGAAGAAGTTGTTGCCTCGATCTGCCGGTCCTGGACTCGAGGCTGCGGGGAAGTTCGTGTTCGACCCGTAAACGCCGAGCGACAGGCTGGAGGCGTCGAACCACCAAGCCACGCCACGGTTTGGGGTGAAACTGTTCGTGCCGGAATTGGCCTCGGCATTGCCGTTGAAGATCAGGTTGGTCCCGTACCGCGTCGGCGGCAGCGGCAGGCCTTCGATCCGCGCGTCGAGACCCCAGGCCGGGTCAATGGGGCTGCCCATGTGCGTGAGCACCGTGGCGCAGACATCCACAATGCCGGGCGATGGCAGGATCGCGCCTCGCGCCGCCGCTGGCCCCCAGACCAAGTGAAAGGTCACCCGCGAGGCTTCGATGGTGCTGTCGTGCTGGCCGTGATCGCTCAGAACCAGGACGAGCCAGTCTTCCTGGGCGTAGGTGGTCCGGTTGGTCAGGGCGCCGATCATCTGTCCGATCCGCCCGTCGGCGGTCTCGATTGCCTTGACGTAGTTCGTCACCGTGGGACCCCAACCGGAGCTGTGCCCGGTCGAATCCACGTCGAGCAGGATGGTGTAGAACACGTCCGGGTTGGCGTTGGTGAGCAGGCTGCAGGTCGCGGTCGTCAGGGCGGCGTCGGAGGCGTAGTTCGTGACGATGTCCGTGCCGTCCAACGCGTACTTCAGGTCCGCCCACCGGGTGTAGGCCACGGTGAAGAGGTTGGAGTTGGCCGTCTCGAGGCGCTTCATGAAGTTCGGGTAGAAATCGAGCCGGTTTCCCGCGAAGCTGTTGCCCGGATCGTTGACGCCGTGTTTGTCGCCCCACACGCCGGTGAACATGCTCGTCCAGCAGGCGGCGCTGTGCGTCACCGGATGCGTGACCGCCCGGTCCGAGAAACCGCCGGTCGGCTTGAGCGCGTCGAGGTTCGGCGTATGCGCCACCGCCAGCGCGTCAGGCCGTGTGCCGTCCACGCCGACGATCAGCACCTTCGACTGCAACGACGGGTCAGCGGCGACGGCGAGGGCGGCGGACAGAAGGCCGCAGAGCAGCCGGGGAAATGTCAGGATAGCGGGCGAAGTCATGTTCCTTCTTCTGTGCGGGCGAAGCGGTGGGAGAGGTCGCACGGGAGGCGGAGCCTACGCGATCTTCTCCCAGAGCGTGATCTGGGGCGGTTCGGCCAGCAGTTCCCCCGCCTTGGCCAGAAACGCCTGCAAGTGCGGCCTGGCGAGATGATCGTCGAGGTGCTGTTTGCTGGTCCAGTTCTCGTGGAAGAGGAAGTGTGCCGGATTGTCCGTGGCGACGTGCAGATCGTAGTTGAGGCAACCGGGCTCCTGGCGGGCCGTGGGGATCAGGTTGAGCAATTCCTGTCGAAGCCGGGCCTCCTTGCCGGGCTGGGCTTTGAGGGTGGCCACCACCGTAAGGGGCTGTGAATTCACGGCCGACATCATCGCGGGCACGATTCCGTTGGCAATGGAAAACCACCAAGGCGAGGTCGTGGGCGTGATCCCCAAGGCATTGGTCGCACTGGAGTTGGCGCATCACGGCACGTCGGCCTTGCGGGTGGTCGCCTCCATGCACGAACGCAAGGCCCGCATGGTGGACCTCAGCGACGCGTTCATCGCCTTGCCGGGAGGTTTCGGGACGCTGGACGGGTTCTGCGAAGTGCTCACCTGGGCCCAACTCGGCTTCCACGCCAAGCCGTGCGGGCTGCTTAACGTGGCAGGCTTCTACGATCCGTTCCTGGCCCAGATCGATCAGGCGGTCGCGAAACGCTTCCTCAAGCCGGAACATCCGAGTCTGCTGATTGTGGATGACGACGCGGAGCGGTTGCTCGATCGCCTGGCCAGCTTTGAGGGGCCGTCGCTACCCAAGCTGATCGACCGCGACCAGACGTGAGCGGCGGGGCTCCTCCTCGCGTTTGAGGAACGGCCCGGCGGCCTCGGCGACCTCGCGGCGGGTTTCCGGAGATCGCCATGACGGATGCGGGCGATGCCCACGGAGGGTCACGCCAGAAAGCGGTTGACCCATCCGACCAGGGTACCTACCGTTCTCGCCTTCGGCATTCGGCCAGTCGAGTGCTTAGCTCATGGTGCGCCTGCGGTGGTCGTGTTGCCGGTTGGATCGCGCCACCGTAGAACGCATCGTGGAACTGTTTTTTGCCGGAGCGGGGGCGAAAGCAGCGACGGCGGACCTGAAACCCAGAGAGCGCATGAGATCGATAATCAGTGTGGTTCCGGCCGGCCTGGTGCTGGCGTTCCTGTTGGCGGCCTGCGGGCCGAAGGGCGGCCCCGGCGGTCCGCCGGGCGCGGGCGGGGGAGGTCCGCCGGCGATGCAGGTCGTGGCGATCCAAGCGCGCCAGCAGCCCGTCGTCGAATCGGTGCTGCTCGTCGGCACTCTGGCCGCGAACGAGGCCGTCGAGATCAAGTCGGAGACCGACGGCATTGTGCAGGAAATCCTGTTCAGCGAAGGCCAGCCGGTGGAGAAGGACGAGCTCCTGCTGCGGTTGGACGAGACGAAGCTGGTCGCCACGCTGGCGGAGGCCGAGGCGAACCTGCGGCTCAGCACCCTGACCTTCGAGCGCGCCCGACAGCTCTACGAGGGCAAGCTGATCTCCCAACAGGAAAACGACCAGGCTTCGGCCACGTTCGACCGCACGCGCGCCTCGGTGGACCTGATGAAGCGTCAGCTCAAGGACGCCCGGGTGTGCGCGCCGTTCAAGGGTCGCATGGGCGCCCGGCAGATCAGCCCGGGCCAGGTCATCACGCGAAACACCTTGCTGACCTGGCTGGTGGACCTGGATCCGATGAAGGTGGAGATGGGCATTCAGGAACGTTACCTGGGCCAGGTGCAGACCGGACAGCGGTTGGAGTTTGAGGTGGTGGCGTATCCGGGCCGGCGGTTCGAGGGAGAGATCTACTTCATCGCTCCCCAACTGGATCTGGCCACGCGGACAGCCCTGGTGAAGACGCGCATACCCAACCCGGACGGTCTGCTCAAGGCGGGGATGGTGGCCACGCTCGAGCTGCGGTTGAAGATTCGGGAGTCGGCCATTCTCATTCCGGAAGTGGCGCTCATCAGCAATGGGGACCAGTATTTCGTGTTTCTGGTGGGGCCGGAGCAGAAGGCGGTGCTCCGGCCGGTGAAGGTCGGGCAGCGGCTGCCGCGCTGGGCGGAGATCACGGAGGGCGTGGCCGCGGGCGACACGGTGGTGGTGGAGGGCCACCAGAAGATTGGTCCGGGGGCAGCGCTCCAGTTGGCGCCGCCGGAAAAGGCGGCGATCTACCAGACCCTGGAGTTGCGGAGCGTTTCGACGAACGCCGCGACGGTGAGATAGGACCGTAAGCGAGCGAGCACGTCATGACCCTTCCCAGCATCAGCATTCGGAGACCGGTGCTCACCTCGATGATGAGCCTGGCGCTGGTCTTGTTCGGTTTGATCAGTCTGTCACGCCTGCCGGTGCGGGAGTTGCCCAATATTGACCCGCCGATTGTGAGCGTGTCCACGGTGTATCCGGGGGCCAACGCGCGGGTGGTGGAGACCGAGGTCACGGAGCGGCTCGAGGAGGCGATCAACAACATCGAGGGGATCAAGACCCTCACGAGCAGCAGCCGCGAGCAAGTGAGCAACATCACGGTGGAGTTTGATCTCACGCGCAACATCGAGCTTGCGGCGCAGGATGTGCGCGACCGGGTGGCGCGGGTGCGCGGCCTGTTGCCGGAGGACATTCTGGAGCCGGTGGTGGCGAAACAGGAATCGGACGCGCAGCCGATTCTGTGGATGTCGTTGAACAGCGACCGGCACACGACGCGGCAGTTGACGACGCTGGCGGAGCGGCAGATCAAGAACCGGCTACAGACCGTGAGCGGCGTGTCGTCGATCATCATCGGGGGCGAGAAGCGGTTTGCCATGCGGTTGTGGCTCGATTCGGAGCGGATGGCGGCCCGGCAGGTCACCGTGCTGGATGTGCAACGGGCGTTGCGGCAGCAGAGCGTGGAACTCCCGAGCGGCCGGGTGGAGAACCTGGACCGGGAAATGACGATCGAGACGCGGGGAGAGTTGAAGACGGCGGAGGAATACAACGACCTGGTGATCTGGAGTGCCGGCACGCGTATCGTGCGACTGCGGGATGTCGGGTACGCGCGGGAAGGGGTGGAGGACGAGCGGACGATGGCGCGCTTCAACGGACGGCCGACAGTGTTTCTCGGCATCGTGAAACAATCGCGGGCCAACACCGTGCAGGTGGCGCAGGACGTAAAAGCCGAGCTGGAGCGACTCAAGCCGGGCCTGCCGATGGGGGTGGAGTTGGTGGCGGCCTACGATTCGTCCTTGTTTGTGGAGCAGGCGATCCACGAAGTCTGGACCACGCTGGGTATCGCGTTCCTGCTGGTGATTCTGGTGATCTTCCTGTTTCTGCGGAACCCGCGGTCCACGCTGGTGCCGGCGGTCGCGATTCCCGTGTCGATCGTGGGGGCGTTCACGATTTTGTACGCCATGGATTATTCGGTGAACATTCTGACCCTGTTGGCACTGGTGCTGGCCATTGGGATCGTGGTGGACGATGCCATCGTGGTGCTTGAGAACATCTACCGGCACATGGAGGAGGGGATGCCGCCGATGCAGGCGGCCTTCAAGGGGATGGAAGAGATCGGGTTTGCGATCATTGCGATCACGGTCTCGCTGGTGGCGGTGTTTGTGCCCCTGGCGTTCCAGAAGACGGCTGCGGGCCGGTTGTTCATCGAGTTCGCCTTCGCCCTCGCCGGCTCAGTGGTGATCTCCGCGTTTGTGGCGCTCTCCCTCTCGCCGATGATGTGCGCGCGCATTCTCCGGCCGGTGAACCGGGAGCATCATGGGCCGGTGTTCATGGCCTTTGACCGCGGTTTCAGCGCGATCAACCGGGGGTATGGCCGGTTGCTGGGGTGGTCGTTGCGACACAAGTTCGCGGTCGTGTTGCTGGGGTTGGCGGCGGGCGCCGCCATGGTTGTGGCGTTCCGGGCCCTGGACAAGGACTTCCTGCCGGAAGAGGACCGGCGCGCGTTTTTCTGTTTTGTGGTGGCTCCGGAGGGGGCGACCAGCGAGTACACGGATCGCATGGTGGCGCAAACCGAGGCCATCATCTGGGGAGAGCCGGAGGTCAAATCGGTGGGCGCCTTGGTGGCGCCGGGCTTTTCGGGGCCGGGGTTGGCGAACCAGGGAATCACTTTTGTCCGGCTGGAAGAGCATGGGCGTCGCAGTGTGCAGGACCTGGTGAACGGGCCGACCGGCTTGCGGATGCGCATGATCCGGGAGGTGGAAGGGGCGCTGGTGATTGCGAACATCCCGAAACCAATCAGTCGAAGTTTCGGGGCACCCTTCCAGTTGACCTTGCAGAACCAGGATCTGGACGCCCTCAACACCTATGCAGAGAGACTAGTGAATCGGCTTCGGACGAACCAGTTCCTGGTGAACGTGCGCTCCTCCTTCGAGGTGACGAAGCCGGAACTGCGGATTGAGATCGACCGGAACCGGGCAGCCGCTCTGGGGGTCGCCGTGGCCGATATCTCGCGCACGCTGCAGATCCTGTTCGGGGGCCTGGACCTCACCAAGATCAAGCTGGAAGGCAAGGAGTATGACGTGATTGCCCAGCTCGAGCGGGCGTCGCGTCGAACGCCGCGGGACCTCGAACGTCTCTATGTGCGGAGCGACAGGGGAGAGTTAATCCAGCTTAGCAGTGTGGTGAGTTACCAATCCGGAGCGGCACCCAATGCCATTGAGCATTACGACCGGCTGCGGAGCGCCACGATCACCGCCACCCCGGTGGGCGTTACCCTGGGCACGGCGGTGCAGCAGGTGGAGTCCATGCTGGCGACGG
>Ga0315274_10015906_pt1 | contig 10640 bp, 14 predicted proteins | sample YL17G02_20_MG_FD_203700 | JGI IMG/M metagenome (GOLD analysis project Ga0315274, IMG submission 203700) | Sediment microbial communities from Yellowstone Lake, YNP, Wyoming, USA - YL17G02_20 | ecosystem: Environmental > Aquatic > Freshwater > Lake > Sediment | place: USA: Wyoming | collected...
AGCGGTGCAGGCATCTATTATGCTATGAAGGGAGGAGTTCTATGCGGTTCAGCATTGCTGAAAGGAGATTCGCAACTTTTTGATCGCTATTGGCGAGATGATTACGGTGATGAGTTACGTTATGGGGCAAAAACTTTTTCGCGATATTATGGCAATTTTGGAATATTCTTATGGCTTCAATTCATCTTGGAGAATTTCATGCAAAGATTATGAAACAAATTGCAGACGGTAAAGCAGTTCTGACCCAATGATAGTTCATCTTAAATCAGTCTTACTCCAATTGCTAAGGCTAGAGGCAGATATAATGGATAATGAAGGACTTGGTGGAAAAGCATTAGAAGTTTTGCGATTTAAGAGTAAAGAGGCACTTGAATCAACAAAGAAAGCAATGCTGGAAGAGAAAATGAGCAAGAAGGTAGACGCTGCCTTAAGAGATTATGTGAAGAAATGGGATGACACAACACGCCCAGGGGTTCTCTCTCTTGCATGCGAAGCTGTAAATGGAAACTTGAACGAGCTTATTCCTCTGCAGACTGCAATGCTTTTGATAGCTGCAACAATGGACATTCACGACGACATAATTGATAAATCTACTGCTAAGGTTACGGGAAAAACGATTTATGGTAAAACAGGGGTAGAAACAGCCTTACTCCTAGGAAACGCCTTCTTGGTTAAAGGTTTTATCCAGCTTCACAAGGCGATTGAAAAGCTTCCACGTGAAAGGCAGTCGCTGATGAATGATACTACCAAGGATTTTCTCTTTGAAGTGATCAAGGCTCACGTAATCGAAGTCGAGTTAAGAAATAGGAAATGGAACGTAAAACCAAAAGAATATCTTCAAGTTCTAGAGGAAAAGGCTGCAGACATTGAAGGTCGGATGCGAATAGGCGCTATTTTTGGCGGAGGCGCATCCAGTGAAATTGAGGCACTTGGCAAATATGGAAGATGCCTTGGCGTTTTGCTGGCAGTAAGATCAGATTTTGTTGACATTTTCGAACCAAGGGAACTCGAGAATAGAGCTAAGAACGAATGCTTACCTCTTCCTGTTCTCTATGCACTAAAGAATAAGAATTGCAGAAAAAGAATCCTGAAAATTCTCTCAAGCGAGACAATTAGCAAGGATGATGCTCAAGAACTTGCAGAAATCATTTATCAAACACCGGGGAATTCCTATCTCAAACGGCATCTGAGAAAACTATCAAAAGAAGCCATGTGTGTGCTTGATAACATACACGCATCTGAAGCAAAGACTAACCTAGAGATTCTAGTAATGTCTATGCTAGAAGACCTATGAAACTACCAGGTAAAATAGACTCGCGGTTTTTTCGGGACAGTCTTTCGCTCAGCTACTTTCTTTACCTTCTCCATATCAACCACATGTATACCTGTTGAACATAAGTGTCATATAAGGTTTGTTGTTCTACACATATACAGTCAGGCAGTAAGCATTCCCGTTAATATATATTCAAGATCCATAAAGCTAGTAGGATATTGAGTCGTTCAATACATTAGAAAAGTGCGGAAAATGAGAGCAACGCAAGCTTTTCCATCGCTGTTCTTGGTGATTAACAGTGTTACGTGGTTTTCTCTAACGTGGTTCGTTATTCGAGATCTATCACAAAACGCCACGTTCAATGAAATGCTGTTAGTCGGTTTGGCCTTCTATGGGGCATTCATCATGTCTGCCGCTGTTGGCGCCACTTTTCTTAACAAAAGATTGATGAGTAGAGTGTTTTTGCTGTCATGGGTTGCTCTTGGAGTAGGTATGTGCCTAGTTTCTCCATTTCTGATAGGCGAGTTTGTGTCGCCCAAGCTAGTTGTTATTGCATTTGTCCTAGGAGTATTCGTGGGCTTGGATGTCCCCTCATGTCTTGCACATTTTGCAGACTATGCTTTGATTGAAAATCGAGGCCGGTTTGGAGCAATTGTCCTTTTCATGATTGAATCGTTGACTGTTTTGATCTACATTCCGGTCAGTGAATTTAGCGTATTCAACAAATTTTTAATTCTTGCAGCATGGAGAGTGTTTGGGATGATAGGTGCACTTCTCTATAGACCAAAGGAAGAATTGACTGAAGGAAAAGGAATTGACTCGCTGTTGTCTATTTTCAGGGATAAATCCTTCGCCTTTTACTTTATTCCGTGGTTTTTGTTTGCCATTGTAAACTTTGTTGAAAGTCCACTGCTTGAGCGATTCTTTGGACCAGAGCTGTTCAACTCATACTCTTTGGCAACAATTATCGTTGCTGGCATTACAGCTTTCGTTGGAGGAATACTTTGCGATTTGAAAGGACGAAAAATAACAAGCATCCTAGGCTTTGTCACGTTAGGTACCGGTTATGCAGTCTTGAGTCTTTTCTCACGGGTTCAGTTTTCCCATATTCTATATGTGATACTTGATGGAATAGCTTGGGGACTCCTCTATGTAACCTTTGTCTTCGTTGTCTGGGGAGACCTTTCTGAAAGGGGAAGCCGAGAGAAGTATTATCTCTTAGGCGGTATGCCCTTTTTGCTTTCAGGTTTGATTGAAATCTTGGTTAAACCATTTGTTGAGGTAATTCCCATCTACACATCATTTTCTCTCGCGAGCTTCTTTTTGTTCTTGGCAATTCTGCCTCTGCTTTACGCCCCTGAAACCTTGCCTGAAAAGAAACTTAAAGAAAGGGAACTTAAGGGGTATATTGAGAAGGCTAAGAAGACCAAGGAAAAATACAAATAAAGAAGGACTAGCTTCACTCTTTCTGCGAGGAAACTCGTATTCTTTTTATATGATGCTAACCAGATAGCGAACGTCATGAGTTGATTATTCTTGAAGTCTTCGATTAAGCGAAGCGAACGACATAGAGTATGCAATGTATCTGTGGGGGGTGGGAGGGGGTCTACAGAGATAGTATATATACTAAGGCCTGATCAGTGCGCAAACGAGGAACAAGCATCACGCCAACAGCGTACGCAAAATCTAGCTCACGAATTTCCACTTCAGCCACAAACGGAAGATATCTCCCGACATGCGAACTCTGAGTATGAGATATCTCTTTTTCTCCAGACTATCTTATGGTCAAACCAACTTAAAAAGAGTGATGTAGAATTGTTCTATGGTGAAAAGATGAGTGACGCTAGACCAGTAAGATGCCAAAAATGCGGAAAGCCTTTGGGCTACGTGACTGTGTTAGCAAAAGGTCTAACACCGTTTCAGCAACCTATTCAAGAAGTCAAAATAGTTGCTATCTGCATTGAATGTTTCCAAAAGAAAAAGTAGTCAACGTGTCAAACTGGCTTGAAAGGAGTGATAGAGAATTGCTCTATTAAGCTAAGACAACGTGACAAAATTGCCTTTAATCTCTCTGTTATACTCAATAGGTATTAGTTTGAAGGTGTTGTTAGTTTTGGTTGGTGGTTTAGATTTTTCTGCATTGTAAAAGAACAACAATACGTTCTTGATATTTTTTTCAGATGGATAACTCCTGCAATTTCCTTGTAACTTGTCTAAGATAAGTTCAAGGTTTCTTGCTAACAAGCTGTCTTCTGGAGCAATCGTCTTATTTCCAAATTTGAAGTCTTCTTGATGTTCATTTATGAAAGTCTGCCAATTATGTAAATAGTTTTTACTCCAATGTGTTAGATACCATGAGAAGATTTTATGCCTTAATGTTTGTTCTTCTCTAAGGAGAAATTCACTGTTACTGAATTCGGTAAGATTATCCCATTTGCTCTCTATCAAGTAAATGCTTTCTTTTGAAACAAGTATTGCGTCAAACTCCCCAAATACTGAACTATTCGCTTTACTGTGTCTTCCGAAGCTTGGACGGTAAAAAATAAGGCAATTTGAGATAGGCGTTCTGTCTTGAAATTTGTCTAAGATGCTAGATGTATGTTGTTTCAAAGCCCATAATGTTAACGCATCTTCCCCATAACCAAATATCCTACTCAGTCTAACCACGTAAGTACTTCTTTTGATTCGGTTCAGCTATAACTTTTCCGCAAAATCAAAAGTCACTAGGTGTTTGACGCTATGTGCTTCTGAGTTTTGTAAGAACTTTGAACTTATCCTTCTCTCCTATACGGAAATCCAACGCACTTAGTATAGTGCCTCTTTTCAAATCTCTCTGTTTCTAGTTTCTAGAGAGCATGGTTAACCTTGGTCTTGTCTTGGAATACGGCTTTCTTGTGGCTCGGCTTGGATTAGACTTGTCACTTATGGAGAAGCCATGTATGTAGTAAGTCCTAACTAGAATAGTCCAAGATAGTGTTCTCCATTGATTGTTTGATGAGTGAACTAATATCTAAACAACTTCACTCCATTCTCCTATCAAACAACTTGCAGAGACTCATCTCATTTCCATCAAGGTTAACCATGTAGACAAGGGAGGGACATCAGAAAAAGCTTAAAAAATCTTGACCATTTATGATTCTTGGTTCTCTACCAAACTCGATGTCTGATTCACTTAATATTTAGGTGTGGTCTATCCTTCATCTTTATTCCAGCCATGATGAATGAGCGGTTGCTGTCTGAAGAAGGTCGTATGTAGACTTCGTGTTTTTTCCCTTCTTCAATCAAATCTTTCCACCAATCATTATCCTCTTGTTCATCTTTGTCAACTGGGCAAACAAGCAATTTAGATGACCTTATATAACCCTTGTATGAGCCTTGCTCTATCAAGTTTCGGGCAGGTCTACCGAAATCACGATGTTTTCCAGACGGAGTCAAATCGGCAACTTTGCCAAGAGATATTTCCTTACACTCAGCTCCATGTTCATCAATGAAACTCTCTTGACTCCGTATTTTCTGCTTCAATTCCTCCCAATTGACATTTTTGACAAGCAAAACCATTTGTCTTCATCTAGCAAGACTGATATGATTGAATGGCTATCCTAATATTTGTAAATTCTGGTTTTTCGGATGTCTTCATCACATAAATAGTCAAGATCTCCATTATCGAGTGCGTACAGCATAGACTTTAGAGACATAATCACCACGTAACTCAAGACTGGAAGACTGGTAAAGCCATATTTGAGATAAATGCTGTGTCTTATGGCTACAATGAAACATCGGGCTTTCATTAACCTTGAAAGAGCAACCATTCCTCTCAAGTCAAATAAGAATTGCCTATCGTTTTTTCCTTCACTATTGATGTATTCTATGAGAATTCTATCTTCTGGTTTATCTCCAGTTCTTATTACAATATCAGGCGTATGTGCAACATAGGAACGAGGATTACGAAGTCTGTATTTAATGGCTATCTCTGCCTCTTTTTTCATCTCGTTATGAAAAGGGACAGTAGCCAAATCATATTTGGTTTTGATGATCTTTTTGAGTAAACTTATAACCTTATAATGGTTCAAAGACTCCCAAGGATAAGAATACCAACTTCTAACAACTCTTCTAGGTATAGAACTCATCTCACAGTCTGAATTTTCTTTGAACAGACTTACAAACATCTTTCAATTCTTCTATGAATTCTTCCTCAGAAAGTTGTCCCTTCGCAAGGTTACAGAGTTGACATACACATCTTAGGTTATCTAACTCTTCTGTTCCTCCACTTACTTTAGGTTTTAAATGCTCAACATGGAAAACAACCCTCTTGTTTGAAACATCACGACTACAATAGTGGCATTGATAGTTTGATTTTGCATATACAAGACATGCTCTTAGGTGTTTATATTTTTCCCAATTGAACAAATCATCCCAGTTTCTTTTGTAGTCCTTATTGTTCTTCTTGAAGTTACTTAGAGCGTTCATCCAGATTGCTGGAGTGACCTCTTCAATCTCCTTGGTGGACAAATCAGGCATGTGGCTTAACAAGTATCTAACATTATTCCCCATTCTAGTTGATTTTTCTTCTGCTGACCTTTGTGTATCTTCCAAGTGACTCGCCTCATATTCTACATATCGTTTTATTGCTTCTTCCCAATTCACAAATAGTTCTCCTAGTTCTTAGTCTATTTGTTCAAATGAAAGATAGATTTTTCGGTTTACCAAAGAAATCTCTTATTGAGGTTCCCTACCAAAAATGGAGTCTATTTCACTTGGGATTTATGGAGTTGTCTATCTACGTCTTGAATGCTTTGTTTCATGTGGTCTACAAATCCTTCTTTTTTCTCTCTTTTCATCAAAATCATGTAATAATAATTTATAAGCGAATTTCATCCTAGTGTATAAGTAAAGGTGAAAAGTAAGTCATGCCTCAGAAAGAGGTTCTACCAGAATGGCGAATCTGTGAAATGACAAAGAAGATTGAGCATGAGCGTAAAGGATGCTATGTTGTGCCAACTGGAAAGGGTTCCGATTTCGTAGCCATATGTCCGAACAAGAAACCGATTTTTGTTGAAGTGAAGCAAGGTTGCGGGTCGCTTACAGAACTCCAGAAAAAAACCATGAAAGAGGTTATAGAGAGCGGGTTTGAATACAAAATAGAGCGTTGCTCATGTTCAAAGAAAATCAAGGAACACAAGTAGCACATTAAGTGAGGTGAAATGAAGAATGCCCTATTGTCCTATTTGCAAGAGAGCTTACAATGGCACGACTTGCCCTTTTTGCCACAAATATCGAGATAGAAGCAGACAAGGTTATCATTAGGGTCAGGCTTTGTCTTCTTTCACTTTCTACCATCCTCTCGAATTCTATAAGTAGGGTCACCACGATGTTTCTTGAACCATTCCTCTCGACAAGCAATGCAACAAAATCCATCTAGGTCTTTGTTTCTATCTGGAATTTCTCCATGACAGAATTTACATTTCATTTTCTCACTTCTTTTAGACCAATACAAATTCATGTATCCAAACAACTTTCAGAATTCCAGACTCCTATGTTTTTCTTCCAGTAGATTCACAGAGACCCAGAAATTTATCATAAAAATCCACTCTCAGTTTATCATCAATTCTATCCAAGTATTTAGAAGTCATCCGATCTATGAACCAAAAAAGAAGCATATGTAAGAATTCATGTCCAATTGTTTCAGAAATGAGTTCGTCTATTGGGACAGAGATGTTTTTTCCTTTATATTTTATAGTTACTTTTTCTCCATCCGAATGTGAGAGAGGAATAAACAATAAGATTGAATTCTCAGGATACCTATATTCTGCTCCGCCACAAAGAGAAGAATCACTAATTCTTATTCTGCTTCCATCTATGGCTTGATAAAAAGACTGTTCATAACTCATATTTGTCTTTCGACCGCACTTGCCGTTGATATTGACCTCCAACTAGTTCTTTTCGTTGCCCTAATAACATATCTCTTTTTCTAATATGCATCCTTTGACAAATCTTAAATCTGCATGCATAGAATAGCCTAAACATGGTGAATATAGAAGAAGTAGAAGCGTTAATGCTGAAACACTTTCCACAATGTCCTCTATGCGGTGCAGATAAGGGCTATGAAGTTTCTGGATGGGCTAAGAGCTATGTTCAATGTAGGTTATGTGGAGCAAAATGGGAGTCAACTGATTTTATAAGTTGCAAAGAGTTGAAGGAATTACAGCTTTGGGATCCTTCCTCTGATGGAAAAGGTACTCAGTTAACCAGAAAAAAATACTCTGTGAAGTTTTGGCAAGATCCAGAGGCAATAAAAAACGCTGTAACGAGAACTGCGGAATCTAAGTTTATCTTCCATTCTGAAATGACCGACCAACAGCTTGAAACATTAATAACAAGAAGTTTAGAGGAAATTACTCATTGGGACTACGGTTCAACAATCGAGGGAAAAGGACTAGGCTTCTTAATCAGCAACACTTCTTCCGCTGAGGCGGCAATGATTAGGCTACTGAGAGCGATTTTTGAACAAAACAAGATAACCATAATTCAAAATGAGCTTCTACGTAGGGCACTGCTTGAAGTAAAAACTCACTAATTTTTTATTAACTCTTAGATTTCTGGAAGGGTACAATTAGCTGTGACTCTCATCTTAGCCTTTAGTTCGTTCTTAATATTAAGCGACGTGGAACAAGAACAGTCAAAAGTGTTATAGCTGAACCCAAGGAACTAATCAGAATCACAAAATCAAACATTATAGACTCCTAAGGATTATTGGTTATTTAGATTCAATCGAAGATTCTTCCACAAATCATAAGAACTGAAACTAAAGACCTAACTTTAGAGGTGATTATTATGCCCAAAATGACTATTCCAACAAAATGTACGAAATGTGGTTCCGACAAGATGAGGCGTGAGGAATTGACTTTAGGAGGAAAACATGGAATGGTTACTGGGAGAGGATACAGATTTGACGTCTACATATGTGAAGAATGCAGCTATTCAGAGTTGTTTTTCAGAGAAAGAACTGCTTGGGTTTAGTTTAATCTGGAAACCTATGACGCAGTCTGAATCAAAAATTCTTGCACAAATTTTATCTGATTGTTTCAACTTATAAAAGCGTTGGTAATTATGCTGAAGAGATTTAAACACTTTAATACCATTTTTGCCTTAATCATGTTTCTCACAGTTTTAATCATATTCGCCAGTTCTATATCATCAGTCAAAGCGGTTGCTGACGTTGACATCCTATCTCATATTGGGCACCTTGATTCCTTGGGCTATTATCATGTTGTGGGAGAGGTGCAGAACGTTGGAGATAAAGCTGTTAATTACGTCAAGATCACAGGTACATTCTATAACTTAGGTCATATTGTTATTGCTACCGATTTCACGTATACGGAGTTGAATGTTCTTTTGGTTGGCAGAAAGTCTCCGTTTGACCTTTTACTATTTGATACAGGACAATCAGCACAAGTAGACCACTACAGTCTAAGTGTAACATTTTTGCCTACAAGCCCTCTTGCTTTAGGACTTGAAATCTTGTCAAATAGTTCTTACATTGATGGCATTGGATGGATGCATGTGGTTGGTGAAATTAAAAACATCGGAAGCGTAAAAGCTACCTATGTTAAGGTCATTACAACTTACTATAATGAAGCAGGAGGGGTTGTTGATACAGAGTTCACTTTCTCAGATCCCATTGACATTGATCCAAACCAAACAGCCCCATTTGATGTTATTCTAACTAGTTCAAGAGTGCCTTATGTAGATAGATACGAATTAACAGCTGAATCTAGTCAATATGCAATCGTTCCAGAGCTCTCATCTATGTTAATACCAACACTATTCATGCTGGTAACGTTACTGATTATCATGGTTCGCTATAACTATCATGGCATCTACAGAAAAAAGGCTGTAGGCATGAGATAGAGATTTGGTGCAGATTGAATAGGCAGATTGTGTCAATAATAATCCTTGTTTCAATAGACTTGTTAGCGTCAGTTTCTTCACTTGTTCAAGCACAAGGGATGATAGTGGTAGACGGGAGCCTAAGCGATTGGTCCGACTTGGGAATATCACCAATAGGCATAGACTCAGACGACCAATGGGCTGGTTATGCTGATCTACTGAAATTCTGGGCTTATATGGACAGTGAAAACCTTTATTTGGCAATTCAGGTTGATTGGGAATATCCCGTTGATTATGGACTAGCAATTTTCAGTGTTCTCATAACACCTGAGAACTCCTCCAGTTGGTATGAAGCGATTTGGGGTAATTACTCCTACACTATTCTATTAGGGCATGGTGAGGCAAGCGGCGAAGTTCAAAATGTAACTTCAGCGACTGGATGGGACGGAGTAATAGAGTTCTCAATTCTACTTTCTTCAATGGATAACCCTGAGGTTGTAACTTTGGAAGTAGATTCGTACAGTTCTGATGGGATATATAATATAGATATGATGCCTGCTCCATGGGAAGAACCCTATAAAATTCCAGAGTTTCCATCACTTCTTATTCTACCAATATTCATTATAGCAACACTACTAGCAGTCATAGTCTACAGAAAGAAAGGTATGAAAACAAGGCAAGACTAGAAAAACTTGCAGAAAACGCAACAAAGACAGAAATCTTATCTGCACAGCTTGGAAATAGCCTAAACATGGCAGAGAAAAAGAGTCTTATGAACTCAGGATTCTTAGTCTAGATATACCATAGGGAGATTTCCCTTGTCTCCCGCACAACCCCCTCTTTTTCTGTTTTCAAGCCGATACTACGAGCATTCCAGAGACCCTTTTCACATCGGGACCATCCTAGGCCGCATGAAATAAAAAATAGGGGGTACCGTTTTTGTGAGAGCTTTCAGCTCACAAACGTAACGTTTTGGGACTTTACCCGGGGCGAAGTTGATGTCTTGCAAGGAGTGTTCTGTAGAGGAGCACATTGCAACTTGGCTTAGAAGTAGTAGGCCTCGAAAATTTTTCAAATCCTACTACTAGTTACTTGCAAGAAGAAGAAGTGGGTTGATTTTTTTCACTTTCTTCTTCTACTTGTCACAATCAAGTTTTCAGCCCTAGCCCCCATGGTCGTTGAGACTAGTATCGCATAACAAAAAGAGGATTCTTTGCAATTCAGAGAAACATGGAGTATCCCCAGCATGAACTGGGAGGTAGCATCATGACCATTAGCGCGCGCGCTTGGCGTGGCTAAAACTAGGAGGACCACAACGAGCAAACTAAACAAACTCGTTGACGACTTGCTGCACCCTTACTTCACCGACTACCCAACCCTAATAATCATAGATAGCCTACTCCACGCAATGATTGAACAAGATCCAAAAACAAGCATGCGCAAATCCATCAAGTATAACCTTCCGAAGCTCCTAGAAAGC
>Ga0315274_10015907_pt1 | contig 10640 bp, 7 predicted proteins | sample YL17G02_20_MG_FD_203700 | JGI IMG/M metagenome (GOLD analysis project Ga0315274, IMG submission 203700) | Sediment microbial communities from Yellowstone Lake, YNP, Wyoming, USA - YL17G02_20 | ecosystem: Environmental > Aquatic > Freshwater > Lake > Sediment | place: USA: Wyoming | collected...
CAGTAGTCGGCGGTTATATCGCTGGATTTTTTTCTGGTTTCGGTTATGCCGGCTGGAGGATGGCTGCAGGAGCTTATGACACGATCACCTTCCCTTTCCCCAGTTATGAGTATTCTCTCATTGAACCGGAATTTATCAGCACAGAGATGGCAACAAGGGTTGAGAAAAAGGAAGTAAAGAAGGAAGAAAAAGGGGAAGAAAAGAAAAAGCAAACGACTCCCCAGAGTAAATAAGGGATAAGAGTATTATTTGCCGAATTGTTATTGACAAATAAGATTGAATATCTTAAATGTTGACTTAAAATTAACCGTGGAGAGGAGGAAAGAATAATGCCAGCAGTTGTGGATGAAGCAAAATGCACAGGTTGCAAGACGTGCGCTGAAGTGTGCCCGGTCGAGGCAATCACCGTTGAATCGAAGGCTAAAGTTGATCCTGATACCTGTGTGGATTGCGGGACCTGCGTGGAAGAGTGCCCTGAAGGTGCCCTCTCCCTGCCTTAAGGTTTGAAAAAAACAGGGGGGCTTTTCCCCCTGCTTTCCCCTCCGTTAGTTTTTTGACATACAAACCTACTTTTCTTATTTTTCCCACGCGACATAAGGAACTTTTTTCAGAAATTACCTGGCTTCCCAGATGGCATGTTTGATTCCTTTGCTGGTATGGTGGTAGACCATCCTGGTAGGAGTGACCCGGATTAGCCTCAAAATTCCTTTGGGGATCTTGATGGAGCCGCCTGCCGCCTTCTCCATATCCTTGAGAATGGGACTGATGACTTCCATGCCCTTGGCAAATTCAGGCGTTTCATCGTCAAACACCTCGGCAATGCCCCATATATTAACACCCCTCGTCTTCATAGCCTTGGAGCCGGTCCCGATCCCGATACCAACCCTGTTGTTTTCTCTGAGGTTCTTGAATTTGTCCCCACCCTCACTGAAGATATAGATGGTAAGACCATTGTTAACATAGTCGACCACAGAGACCCGTGGCCATCCATCCTTCCCACACGTTGCCAGCGAACAGGGCTGTTTCTTGCTCAGATAGTCAATAATCTCCTTCTCAAGCTCCTCTCTTGTAAGATGCTTCCTCTCTATACCCATTTTTTTCAGGGCCTGGTCATACATCTTATCCCGTTCCTCATAGGTTATTTCTCGAACTGCCATCACATGTCCCCCTTACAATACGGTTTTTCATGGCTCAGGTGAATGAAACAAGACGCCGCTTCATGGACCTCCGCTGACTTTAGCGGCTGATTATCACAGAACATTCTACAAGTAAAGGATAATATAACTTGTCTTTCATCGTCAGCAGCATCCTCTCCTCCTGCCTTTCTCTATCACCACAACCCCCTTGCAATTACCCCCCAAATTAGGGTATGTTCTCGCCGTAATTCAATAAAAGAAAAATCCTTTGGGGAAAGAAGTTAAGAATGAGCGGAGCATGCGGGGACTTAAACCAGAATTGCAGGTCTAAAGCTGAGAAGGCATCAAAAGAACCCTGCCCTTCTTTTGAGCAGAAAAAGAGCTGCTGGGAACTTGACAGGAAGCCTATTTATAAGACCTTTATCAGAAGAAGAAAAGATGATAATCTGGGAATGGAGGCGGGATAACTGTCCTGAATGTCCGGCGTATAAAAACCATCAAGTAGAAATTGACTTGATGATAAAATCAATTCTTAGTGAAATGTAATGAACACTAAGGAATACAGCTAATAAGTAAGATGGCTATAAGGCAGGAGCCATACGGCTCCTGCCTTTTTACTTCTGGTGGTAAACCTTTCATTCATAATCTGGTGCCGAGGCGCAGAATCGAACTGCGGACACACGGATTTTCAGTTATCGCCCGGCCACCCCCTGATTCTTTGCTATACTTTCTATCTCTTAACAATACTTAAAAAAAACAGAGCCGAGGGATAAAGTTCTTTTCCATTCTTTTCCATTACTGCTCCGTTATTAGGTGCACAATAAGAGCACACTGCCTCCACCCGTTTCCCCTTTGCAATCCTCGCCAAAAGTGATATAACTCAGCCACATTTCAATAAAGTTTTTGCAGGAGATATCCTTGATTAAGGAAGGTGTATCATAACTGGTGTAAGCTCCCTACATCGTGAGTGCTGGTGGGGGGTTTTATTTGATCAAATAAGCAGGTAGATAACGGTGAATAAAAAGAGAGAAGGCATGACCTGGTAGTGCCGGTGAGCAAAGGTGAACGAATGAAATTGAAGCTGATCATGCCGAGGGCAAAGAGACTTGCCAGGAACAGCTCTCGCTGGCTGATGCCGCCTTTTGGTTTGACCATGATTGCGGCGCTGACGCCGAAGACGTTCAAGGTCTCCCTGGAAGATGAAAATGTCGAGGAACTCAACCTTGCAGAAGACGTGGATCTGGTGGGGATTTCCTCCTTCACGACAAATGTGGAGCGGGGCTACGAAATCGCCGATATCTATCGTAATCGCGGGACGCCCGTTGTCATGGGCGGATTTCATGTCTCCGCCATGCCTGAGGAAGCCCTTCAGCATGCCGATGCCGTACTCATTGGTGAGGCCGAGAAGATCTGGGACACCGTATTGGAGGACTTTCAGGCCGGAAAAATGAAAGGAATATATAAGGCAGAAAGCTTCCACTCCATGGAGGGCCTGCCTCATCCGCGTTTGGATCTGCTTTCGAGTTCGTTTTCGTTCCGGCGTCCTCCTTTTTTGGGGATGGTGCAAAACAGTAGGGGATGTCCGTACCAATGCGAGTTCTGCTCCACCTCCGCTTTTTGGGGTCACAAGTTCAGGTTCCGACCTACGGATGAAGTGGTCGAGGAGGTCCGGAGCCTCGGGATACGATTCCTTTTCTTTGTTGACGATGATATCGCCGGAACACCAAGCAACACAAAAATACTCCTGGAAAAGCTGATTCCCCTGAAGATCCGGTGGGCATCCCAGGCGGGTATCGGGATCGCCAAGGACGACGAACTGCTTTCCCTGGCACAACGAAGTGGCTGCAGGCATCTGCTTGTCGGTTTTGAATCCGTCGAAGAAAAGAGCCTGGAAGCCGTCCATAAAAGACAGAACAAGCCCTCACAATACAAGGAACTCATACGAAACATTCATGATCATGGCATTGTCGTTCAAGCTGCCATTGTGATGGGCCTGGACGACGACTCCAACGAGGTCTTCCAGAAAGTAGACTCTTTTCTCAAAGAGGCGGATGTCGACATCATTCAGTTAAACATCCTGTATCCTTATCCGGGAACGAAAATCCGGGACCGTCTCCAGAAGGAGGGTAGGATAACCAGCAGAAATTGGTCCAACTATATGTTGGCGGGAGTAAATTACCTTCCCCACAGGATGAGCCAGCAGGAACTTTATGACGGATACACGTGGCTCCTGAAAAAAAACACCTCCTACGGGGCGATCTTGAAAAGGACTTTCAAAGCCTTGGTGTCAGGGCGAAACGCCGTCCTCACCCTCGGACTGAATCTGCGCCAGCGCCGATGCTTCCAACAGATTCGGGCCACACCCGATACAATTCAACCTCCCCAGAAACTCGCGAATGAGCGTTATTGATAGTGACCTGCCCCTGAGTTTTTGTACCTCTTGGAAAGTTAGTTATCATAGATGGAAGACTCAGGGTAAAAGGCATTGTAAGACAGGGGTCCCGCGGCCCCTGCCTTTTTTTGTGCATAAAAAATGGTGCCGAGGCGCAGAATCGAACTGCGGACACACGGATTTTCAGTCCTAAAGAGCCTTCCTTTTACCATTTCCCTAACTACCGGCAATTTCAAGATTATCACAATATTCCTTTAACTTGCAAGTTTCAAGCAAGTCAGGTGGAGTCAGGTGAAATCAGGTCAAAGAAAAGCCTGACAGGCACAATTTAGGCACAGTAAAATGAGAACGGGGGGTAACATCTTTTCCGGTGTTATCCCTTCTTTCTTCTTGTCATAATACGCCCTCTTCTGAGTTACAGTTTATATTTACTAAAATCTTCTGTCACCCCCTCTGCTTTATCTTCTTGCATTCTCTAATCATAGTGGTATAAATTCTTTTATGTGTCTCAAAGTCACACCCAAAAAAGTAGTTAAAGTGGCTGACTTTAGACTCAGTGAGAGATCACCATGCAGGCAAGAGCATCACCGCCTTCAGGAACCGAAAAGAGATGTATCAGGTGGTGAAACGTTTTCTTAGCACACTGTAAACCATAAGGAGGGGGAGGATAATTATGTTAAAATTTCTAAGAATCAGTTTCGCAGTATTGATGATATTAAGCGCATTAACTGTAAATAGTTGGGCTTTGTCCGTCTATGTTATGAGTGCAGGAGAAGGGCAAGACAACCAGGCAATCCTTAATACTCTGAGGGCAGCAGGACATGATCCTATTCTTGGGGTAGATCCTTCTGAATGGGACGGCAGTCAGGCTGACTTGTCGGAATATGATGTAGTTGTATTATCATTAGCTATAGCTGAGCTACCACAGGACATGCCGAAGGATGGTCAAGTTGCATTAATCTCCTACGTACAGCAGGGAGGCGGTCTTGTAACAGGAGAACGGCTGGTCTGGTTAATTTACAATAATGTCTGGTTTCAAGATCTCGATTTGATAATTCCGGTTAAAAGTATGTCGGGACGTTTCGTTGCGGAGACTGCTACCAAATACAGGCAGGTTAAGAAGAAAACCGACCCGATTCTTAACAATGGTTTACCCAGTGACTTCACATTCTCTACTGCAGATATTGCTGGCTCAGAATCACTTTTTCTTGGGAAAAAGGGTGCCACCACTTACTATCGCACTTCTGCAGATGGAAAGCTGATTTTGCGTACATCTGGCGTGGTGGGTTGGAAGAAAGAAAGCGGCCGAGTGATCAGTTTCTCCACTTTGTTCACCCATATCGAACTAAGTGACATAAATTATGCAACCCTTTTCGTCAATGCTGTAGAATGGGCAGGTTCATCAGGGGCAGATTCTGACTAATCCTCGTGAGCTAAGTACCCACGCAGAAAGTTTACCAACTCAAGGAGCAACGTATCAGTTTGTTGACATTGATGTAAAGAACCGTACGACCTACTACTACAAACTCGAAGACATTGACCTCAACGGCACCAGCACCATGCACGGTCCGATGAGTGCAACGCCGAGGATGCTTTACGGGACTGGCAGGTAAAAATATTAGGCAGGGTTATCTGGAGGCAGGGGTTACGGCTCCTGCCTTTTAGCTTCATAAACAGAATCAAATTTTACCTGATAATATCTCACCCTCTTGCCCTCTACTGCTTAACCGCATCCAGATATAAATCCAGGGCTTTTCCCGGGGAATAAATTAATCTTATAAAATTTTATAATCTGTCGATATTTATCTCAGAAGTTACGTATTTTTACGAAAGTCATCCTGCTGCTCACTTGAGCTTGAACTGTCTGTGAGGAGAACATGGCAAAAAATGACGCGAGAAAAAACAAGGATTGGTATGAGGACGAAGACGTTTTAAACTTCATTAAAAGCTTCCTTGGCAGATACACGCCTGTTCTTAAGAAAAATATCATAACGGCCTTCAAAGAGTTCATAGATAAATTCGAAAAACTTGAGCTGCTCTGGGATGAATGGGAAGTTATTTATAGGGCAGGCAGGTCCCCAGAGGAAATAACAAACGATATCTTATATCCAGTATATGAGAATACATCTATTTCCCTTCCCGAATTCCCTGAACACAAAAGATTCAAACCGTATTTACGGAAAAAGGGAAGAAACCACAAATCACTTTTACAAGCTTAGTGGCAAAATCGATAAACTTTCTTTTTAAAAAATCCGTTCAACTTAAGCATTGATATTGAAGTAACCCCCATTATTGTGAAAGCATAACAGCTAAGGCAGGGGTCACATGGCTCCTGCCTTTTTCTTCCACTGCTCAGGCTGATCCTTCCCAATCCTTTTCTCCTTGACACGATACTCCATTCAGTAGTAGGTTTTGTTTAATCAACGTAAGCAGTAATACAATCTGACCGGCTAAGGGAGATGGAAGATCTATGGTATCTGTATATGGATACCAAAACAGGCCCGCCAGAAGGTTTTTCCACAGGAGTAAAACTACGTGCAAGAAAATGTTTTGCCCCACCAAGAAAAACACCTGTTCAAACGATTATCCCATCACCTTAGCTGGTCAGTTTATAAGGAAGTATGGGTAGGTTTCTCTCAGTCACTCTGCTGGTGGGAGTTTTTTTATTTGATATCTTGTAAAAAGAAGACGGGTTCAAGGGAGAATAGGTTTCATTACTCCATCAAATAAAATGTAATTGCTGAACTGGCTCAATGCCAAAAAGAAAGGGCGACGATATGAAAAGAACACTATGCCATTTGATGATTCTGGTGCCATCTATCATTATCTGCCTTACGGCTGCAGCCTTTGGACAGGGGCCGAAAGTGATTTCTGCAGATGGCGGTAATTCTCACACCATAGCATTAAGAGATGATGGGACGGTCTGGACATACGGCGATAATAAATATTACGGTCAGCTCGGGGACGGGACATGGATCGACAAAAACATCCCCACACTGGTTGCCCTGCCCCGCGATGTGGTTGCCATTGCATCGGGTCCGTATCATTGCTTAGTCTTGAGGAGTGACGGAACCGTCTGGGGGTGGGGCTCGAATTCGTACTATCAACTGGGCGATGGGACAAACATCAACAAGCCGGCTCCTGTACAGGTAAAAGATCCATCGGACCCGACCGGATTTTTAACCGGCGTTGAGGCCGTCGCGGCTGGCAACGTCTACAGCATCGCTCTCAAAACCAACGGGACAGTGTGGACGTGGGGCTATAATGGCAGCGGCAGTCTGGGGGATGGTACCTATGATAACAGAACTCAACCGGTCCAGGTCAAGGATCCCTCTGATCCGTCGGGTTTTCTGCAGGGCATTGTTGCTGTCGCCGCTGGTGCAGGCTCTTCAATAGCACTGAAAAGCAACGGGACAGTGTGGACCTGGGGAGGTGGGGATTATGCACAAATCGGACGGATAATCTACGGTACTGGCTCCACGCCTCAGAATGTGGCCGGGCAAGTGGCAGGCATGACCGATGTTGCTGCCCTTGCAGCCGGTTGGGAACATAATGTTGTCCTTAAGAAAAATGGGACGGTCTGGGCCTGCGGACGCAATTCTGAGGGTCAACTCGGTGATGGGACAACCATCGGCTCATCCTTCCCGCCCCCTGAACCCCCGAAGTTTTTTGTCCAGGTCATCGACCCCGCCGACCCGACGGGGTACCTGACGGGGATCACTGCCATCGCTGCGGATGACCGGTACAGCCTCGCGGTTAAGAGCAACGGTACAGCATGGGGATGGGGATCAAACTATGCAGGTGTGCTCTGCGACGGAACTACAAACAACATTCCCCAGACCAGCCCCGCGCAGATGAAAGATCCATCCGATCCGACCGGGTTTCTGACAGGGGTTAAAGCCGTGGGAGCAGGAGAATATCACAGCCTCATGATCAAAAATGACGGGACCCTCTGGGGATGCGGTTGGAATTATGTTGGCCAGCTCGGGATCGGGACGTATGACACCCCCAAAACAACGCCGGTTCAGGCCCTCTTTCCGGAACCAAGTATGCTTTATCTCTGGAGTATGGAGATGATGAGCCCAGGAGAGGAGGTCACCTTTCTGATCGAATATGAAAATGTATTGGGCGAGACACTGGATGATGCTGTTGTCATTCTCGATCTCCCAGGAGGGTTTCTCTATACTTCAAGCACGAACGATGGCATCTACAGGGACGACCGGAGCGAGGTCTTTTGGAAGCTGGGGGATGTGAGTCCGGGACAAACCGGTTCAATGTCTGTGAAGGTGGAGGTCCCGTGGGGGCTGCCTCTTCATACTGAGATAACCCTGTTTGCCGATATGGCCGCTCGAAACATTACCTCCAGCATTAACGTGGACGACTATCTCACCTACGTTCCCGTTGAAGTCATCTCGGAGACAACCTTTACCGAGGCAGAGATCAATGACCTCCTTGCATCAGACCAGGAGCTGAAAGGCCTCTTTGACCATGCATTGAGCCTTGGCTACGCCTTTGACAATGTGGCAGAGCAGCTCTATTTCAGTGATGGATCATCCTCCAAAGTATTTGTGCTTATTGACCCGCAACAATACGGTCCCATCTTCCTTAAAAAGGTTGAGGATGAGGTCTTTATCGAGAGATACCAGGAGGACGTGTATGTATATTCTCTCTTCAATAAGGATGGCGGCTACAGCATCAATACAAACGATGGGTCAGTTACACCGTGGGGGACCTGGGCTGAGGCTCACAGTCCGGCCTTCTTCACGTGCATCTCTAATTGCATTACGATAAAAATTCCTACATGGAATGACTATATACGTGACAAATTCAATGGGAAAAACACCCAATCATGTATTGCATGTCAGCAAGCGCTTGAATGGGAGGAGCGTGATCCAGTGAATTGCGGGAAGTGTGCTACAATCTATCTGCTGGTGCTCGAAAGAAAAAAACGTCTGAAAGATGGTAACGTTATAGGTCAATGCAAAGATGACTGCAAGAATACCTCTAAATGGCAATGTGCACCAGGTGAAGCACTCTCCTTTTGTTCGAGATTTTCCCCGTTTTTAGTCTTGTCAAGTCGTGAAATCATTGAGTACTCATACTGTAAATCGTCCAGCGCAGGCTCAATATGGGGGTGCGGCCATGATGATCTGTGTGATAAAGCGTGTGAAGATGGATATATATGCAGAGATTATCCTTTGCCACATTGCGCATCTCCGTGTGAAGAAGAGAAGTCGCAATCCCAGAGTTCCTATAAAGTTATCTCTATACCCAGTTGCGAACCACATTTAAAACCCCGGACGGCTGAAGTACGTACCGGCGGTGACCCGAATGAGAAGTCTGTAGACAGCAACGGCGATGTCATACCGGGTCAGAAGATCACCTATACCATAGACTGTGAAAACGTAGGCACAGGAACGGCCTATGGGGTCTTTATCCTCGATACGCTGGACATAAATTTAGACGAAGCAACGCTGGTAATCAATAACGGAGGCTCGTATTCAAGTGTCTCACGGCTCCTGAGCTGGGATATCGGCACACTTCCTCCCCAGGGCAAAGGTTCAGTCACCTTCAGTGTAAATGTTAAGAACGGGCTCCCAAGCGGGACTGATATCATCAACCGTGCCGACGTTTATTTCCCGAGCGTCCCTGAGATAACGCCCACAAATCCCATTGTCAGCACCGTGAAGGCCATTGCGGCAGATCCCAAGACCGTCGAGACAACAGCAGGAACACCGGTTTCCATCACCCTCACAGGAAGGGACTCTGGCTCACATGCCCTCACCTACCGGATCACCACACCTCTTCAGTACGGGACACTTACAGGAACTCCCCCGAATGTTACCTACACGTCCATGGACGAATTCAGCGGCCAGGATGAGTTCTCCTTTGTGGTCAACAACGGGACCGTTGACAGCGATCCGGCAAAGGTCAAGATTATCGTGAATCCAAATTCCTCTGATACCACCCCGCCCACGGTGACCGGAACCTACCCGAAAGCGGGCAAAACCAGTGTCCATGTAATAGCCACACCCTTCTCTACAGAACCGCCCCTCTATTTGCCAGCAATAACTGCAACATTCTCCGAGCCAATCGATTCTGCCACAATTACCACCACCTTCACAATCGGGGGTATCACTGGCACAGTCGGATATGACGAAGAGTCAAGAACCGCCTCCTTCATACCATCCAAGGCTTTATCCTATTCCACCACCTACACGGCACGGCTCAGCACGGGAATCAAGGACAAGGTGGGTAATTCCATGGCATCAGAGTTTTCATGGCAGTTCACAACGGAGAGTCAGGCAAACATCGCGGTAACGCTGCCTGATAATGCTACGGAGATTGTTTTCGGGAATGTAGGAGTGAGCACGATTTCCGAGGGAAAAGTAGCAAGTGTCCAGAATACGGGCACGACAAACTTAAGCCTGGGCACGGTTGCATTAGGGGGAACCAATGCAGGAGACTTCACCATTGCCGAGAATGGCTGTGCAGGAATGACGCTGGCCCAATCCGACAATTGTACCGTTAAGGTCACATTCACGCCCACCGCAACCGGGAGCAGAAATGCAACGCTCTCCATCCCGTCCAATGACCAGGATACACCCACGTTCACTGTGCAATTAAAAGGAACCGGGATATTGTCCGCTGGATGCTCCATCTGGTCTGATGTCATCTCAAAGTACACCGCCTACGTGAGCGGTCAGGCAAGTTGGACAGATGTGATTGAGTGCTATCAGGGGTATGTTTCCTCTGATTAACAGTACCATGCATGGGCCGGTGAGTGTGATGCCGAGGAGGATATACGGGATAAGCAGATAGAAGGATAAGAAATTAAATTTGCAAAGGCAGGGGTCAGAAGGCTCCTGTCTTTCATTTTATGCAAGGCGAAGGAACAATTTTGATAAAGTGATAGCAGTCTTTCTGGTGTTGTCTCTTCTTTTAGGAAGGCTCGAAAATACTGACTTTGAAAGCACCGAGGGTTATAAACCCTCTGCACATATAGAAAAAAATGGTGCCGAGGCGCAGAATCGAACTGCGGACACACGGATTTTCAGTCCGTTGCTCTACCGACTGAGCTACCTCGGCACGATTCAGTAAGTAAATGTATC
>Ga0315274_10015908_pt1 | contig 10640 bp, 6 predicted proteins | sample YL17G02_20_MG_FD_203700 | JGI IMG/M metagenome (GOLD analysis project Ga0315274, IMG submission 203700) | Sediment microbial communities from Yellowstone Lake, YNP, Wyoming, USA - YL17G02_20 | ecosystem: Environmental > Aquatic > Freshwater > Lake > Sediment | place: USA: Wyoming | collected...
AGGGCGATCACCGTGAGGATGGTCACGAGCGTGAACGTGGCCACGAGCGCCGTGGCGATGATTTGAATGAGTCCGTACCGGCCGACGTACAGCAGGAGGGAGGTTACCGCCGCCAGGATCAAGGCCCAGAGGTAAGGGTCGGAAGGCTCCCGTCGCTGGGCGATTTGCTCGGCCAGAAGCGCGACGTTCCGCTCCAGGTCCATGATGCTGGGATCGTTGGGGTCCTGGACCTGGAGCACTTTGAGGTCGATCCGGACCCGAACGAGGCTGTCCTGCAGGCGGTTGTATTCGTCACCGTAGGCGGTCAGCGGCTGACTGATCGCGAGCGTCTGGCCGACGCCGCCGAGGATGCCGCCTTGCTGAAAGACCACGAGGATCGTCATAAAGGTCCAGTACCACAGCAGCCAGTTGACCCGCAGGCGCGGGCCGGGCACGGCGTTGAGGGCCTTGAGCGGCGTGTCGCCCCAGGTGATGGTGTGTCGGGCGAACTCAATCTGCGTCGAGACCTTGATGACGCAGCCGATGATAATCAGCCACAGCAGCCAAAAGCCCGCTTCCGCGCCCGTCTTGGTGGTGAGGATCAGCTCGCCCGAGCCGACGATGGAGCCGGCGATGATCATGCCCGGACCCAGCCGGCCCAGCGTGCCCAGGAAGGTCTTGGGCGGAGCCTGAATGTCAGCGGTTTGTGCGGGGGCCGTGTGTGCCATCGACACAGATTTATACGGCATGTCCGCCGCGGAGGCAATGCTTTCTTGGATTGACGCTTCCGTCCTGACTCATTACCATCGCACATTGTGTGAAACCGATTGGGAATGAGTTGTTCGCTTTTCACTGTCATTTCGACCGGAGGCCCGCCAAGCGGGCCGCAGTGGAGAAATCTGGCTGCGGAAGGGCGACACGCCGGATTCGGGGCCAGATGTCTCGACTTCGCTTTGCTCCGCTCGACATGACATATCGCGAATCGGTGATTCGCCATGCGTGGAAAACGTGGTCTGTACGGCCCTCTCGTTTCCCTCTTCATGCGTCACGAAGGCTATGAGATTCGGCAGACTCGAAATTGATCCGGCTGTCAATCCGGCCGTTCTGGATACGGTCACGTGGGACCCGGAGCGGGCCCGACAGATGGTTGGCTCCGTGGAGCCCTCGTACTGGCGTGAGGTCCATGAGGCCCTTGTGGAAGGACACTCCGTACCCTCGCACCGAACCTGCAGGGCCTATCGCGGGTCGTATGCGCGCCGTGGGGAGACTGTGAGTTTTCTCACCGGGATGTCTGACGGGCAGTATGTCTTCGCGGAGATGGCGGGACGCCACGACGATAGCGGATTCGGGACGCCGATTCAAGTCACGGCTCTGAGCGGGGATGTGCGTCTGATGCTTTACGCCGCCGATTCGGTCACGATTCGGCGGTACGTCGGCACGCTCCGGCCGGATAAGGGACCCCGGGCGATGGGGGCCGTGCCGCGGCTGGGGATCGGCACGCGAATGTCCACGTCGGTCTGGCCGGGCATGTGGCGGGCGATGGACGAGTGCAACTTCTCCGCGAATGCGATCCAGAACTCGGTGCGCGAGCTCAACCTGCTGGAAGACGTACTGGCGGGCCGGCCGGCGCGGAGCAATTACCTGTACGGTTTCGGCACACTTCACGAGGGACACACCGGCAGCACGTTCGAGGGACTCTGGGTGGCCGGCGTTATCGAGGCGCTGAAAACCGACACGCAGCCTGTGTACGGGGCGGATGCGGACCATATCACAGTCCGGCGGGGTCCCGGCGGGGTGGACCGTGCCAAACGCGTTATCGATGCGGCTCGTGACTACACGTTTTATACCCTCGATGTGTCCGACATGGTAGACTATGGAGCGGTGACGGCCTCGGGGCCCGACGGCGAGCGTCTCATCGATAAGTACAGCGTGGCGCTGGATGTCGTGGAGGAACTGTCCTCGTATATACGGTGGCTTAAGGGCGACACTCCTTTTGACCTGGAGCTCAGCATCGACGAATGTCCGCCGCAGATGGATGCCACTTGGTGTTTGACGACGGAGACCGAGTTGGCATTTCTCATTCGCGAGTTGCGGCGGCGCAGGATTCCCCTCACGCACATCGCCCCTAATGTCGGCATTGTCAAGGGCCAGGACTACCAGGGCGCGGACGGCTTGACGGGATTGGAGAATCGCATACGCAGACTCCACGAGATTGCCGCCGAGCACGGGGTGATGCTGGACTTTCATTCCGGGGATGACCTTCGCGGCGCCGCCCGGCAGGCGATCGGTCGCGCCACGAACGGTCACAACCATTTCAAAGTGTCGCCCTCGCTGCAGGTGATTTTCGGTGAGGTCCTTCATGAGTTCGACCCGCAGCGGTTCCAGTTCTGGTGGGAGGACACCCTGGCCTATGCCCGCCGCGAGGCCTCGGCCGGGTCAGAGTTCGCGGCCCAGTGCCTTCGGCAGTACGAAAGCAGTGACAATCCGGCTCCCGCGCCGCATCACGCCGTGTTCCACCATTACAATTTCGCCTCGGTCGGGCGACGCGATGCGGATGGCCAATTCGTCCATCGAGAGAAATTCTACGGTCTGCCGCCGGAGTTCTATCGCCGGTACGACGAGAGAATCAAGGACTTCCTCTGTGCCGTTGCATCCGATGTCTTTGACCATCGATAGGCAGTCATCCTGAGCCGAAAGCGAAGGATCTGGCCCGCGAATGAGAGGTCCCTCCCATCCGCAGCCCAGATCCTTCACTCCACTTCGTTTCGTTCAGGATGACAGACTGCATACGAGCGTCAACGCGAGGAGGTAAAGGAGGTTTGGCGCGAAGCGCCGATTTGGAGTACACTGTGGGACAGGGCTCGTAGGGTGGGCTGTGCCCACCGATCCTCACAGGTGCGGACGGTTGATGGTGGGCGTAGCCCACCCTACCGAGGCTCGTGCGCGTTGGGCGGGGCCCGGATGGAAGGATATGGAACTGCGATTGTCGGGCAAAGTAGCGATTGTCACAGGCTCGGGGCAGGGGATCGGCAAGGCCGTGGCGCTGCGCCTCGCGCGTGAGGGGGCGGATATCGTTGTGGCGGAAATCAACAAAGAGACGGCGGAACGAACGGCGCAGGAACTCCGCGCCCTGGGCCGACGCGTGCTGGCGCAGCCGGTAAACGTCGCATGTTTGGCGGAAATCCAGTCCCTGGTGGACCGCGTCGTGGCGGAGTTCGGGCGGATCGACATCCTGGTCAATGTGGCGGGCGTCGCGCAGACGAAGCCGTTTCTGGAGCTCACGGAGGAGGATTGGGACTGCATTGTCGACATCAACCTCAAAGGCACGGTGTTCTGCATGCAGGCCGTCGGCTGGCAGATGATCCGGCAGGTTCCGCCGGAGGTGCAGGCGCAGGGGCGGGCCGACCGCAGCTATGGCCGAATCGTCAATTTCTCCTCGATCTCCGGCCGGCGGGGGCGAAGCCTCCAGATGGCCTATGCGGCGAGCAAGGCGGCCATCATCAGCGTGACACAATCGGCCGCACTGGCCTTCAGTCCCTACAACATCAACGTCAACGCCGTTTGTCCCGGCGTGATTCCGACGCCCATGTGGGAGCAGATCGACCGGGACCGCAGCCGGATTGCCGGCGTCCGGCCGGGTGAGACGATGAAGGCGTTCATCGAGAAGGTCCCGCTCCAACGGGCGGGCAGCCCTGAAGAAGTGGCCGGGGCGGTGGCGTTTCTCTGCTCGCCCGATGCCGACTACATCACCGGCCAGACCCTGAATGTCGATGGCGGATTCGAGATGAATTGAGGTCGCACCATGAAACGACAGACGAAAGCCGATTTCGACAAGGCGCGGGCGCTGCTGCATGAGTTCAAAGGCGACCGGTATTCTTTCGGCACCGGGGTTTTGGCCGAGCCGGTCAGGGCGGCGGCATCGTGGGGCAAGCGAGTCGCTCTGGTTCGCGGCACGTTTGCCGGCAGTGATGACTGGGTCAAGGTAATACGGGGCGGCCTGACCGGGGCAGGCATCGATCTGGTGGCCGAGATCAAGGGTGCCCGGCCGAACACTCCGCGCGAGGACGTCGCCCGCATCGCGACAGAATTGAGAGAAGCGAACCCGGACGTGGTGATCAGCTACGGCGGCGGCAGTACCATTGATGCCACGAAAGTGGCGGAGGTCCTTTGCACGCTGGGCGGGCGGATCGACGATTATTTCGGGGTAGGCTTGGTCTCGGCGGCTCTGACGAAAACGGGCAAATCACTCCGTCCGCACATCGCCGTGCAGACGGTGGCCAGCTCCGCCGCACATCTGACCAAGTACGCGAATGTCACCGATATGGCGACCGGCCAGAAGAAACTGATTGTCGATGACAGCATTGTCCCGGCCCGGGCGGTCTTCGATTACGAAGTGACCCGTGCCACACCCATGGGTCTGACCGCGGACGGGGCTTTCGATGGCCTCTCTCACTCTCTGGAGGTCCTCTACGGCGCCGTAGGCAAGCCCTACTGTGACAGGGCGTGTGACATAGCCGACACGTGCATTTCGCTGATCGTGGCGTATTTGCCCCGCGTGATGGCCCATCCACAGGATACGGAGGCGCGGGAGGCGCTGTGCCTGGCGACCGACCTGGGCGGCTATGCGATCATGGTCGGCGGCACCAGCGGCGGCCATCTGACGAGCTTTTCGCTCGTCGACATTCTGCCGCACGGCCGGGCCTGTGCCATTATGAACCCCTATTACACGGTCTTTTTCGCCCCGGCCATCGCAGAGCCGCTTCGACTCGTCGCCCGGATTTACCGGCAGGCGGGATGGATGCAGGCCGACGTGGACCATCTGAGCGGCCGGGAGCTGGGCGAAGCTGTTGCCGAAGCGATGTTCGCATTTGCCCGGCGGGTCGGCTTTCCCACGCGGCTGGGTGAAGTGGATGGATTCGGTCCACATCACATCGAGCGGGCCCTGGCGGCGGCGAAAGACCCGCAGTTGCGCTCGAAGCTGCAAAACATGCCGGTGCCGATGACGGCCGAGATGGTCGACGAATACATGCGGCCGATCCTCGAAGCCGCCCGCGAGGGCGACCTGTCGCTCATAAAGAACGTGGGCAACGTGAAGCTTAAGCCGTGAAGCGTATGTGTCTAATCCTGGCGGGGTGGCAGCGGCAAGGCCGAAGGCTTTGCCGATGGCGGACGGGCAAACCATCGGCAAGCCGCGCTTGCCGCTGCCACCCGTCGCTCGTCAGGAATGTATGATGTGCGTTCCGATTCTGTCCTATGTCTGGTTCGTCATCATGAACGCAGCGAAGCGCAGTGAAGGATCTGGTCTGCAAAGTAGGTCGTGCGTCCCCGCACGACGTTTCCTGGCGAGCGAGGACGGGGACCCCAAACGCGAAGAATCGCGTTTGGGAAGGGCTCCCAAGTGCAGAATATCGCACTTGGGGACCCGAACCCACGCTCGCCCTACCAAGCCCAGATCCTTCGCCTTCGGCTCAGGATGACAAGCCGCAGAACTCCGGTGATATTTGGTGATGTGTGATTAGGCGCTTGCCCCGGTGAAGATAAGACTCGCCTATGGAAAGACCGGCTTAGTGGTCAGCCTGCCGGAGGGTCTGAAGCTCGACATTGTCGAGCCGAAGCACGTCGAGACTCTGGCCGACCAGGCGGGGGCGGTGCGGGATGCTCTGCGCAGTCCCGTCGGCTCGCGGCCGCTGCGGGAACTGGTCAAACCGTTGGATGCCGTCGGCATTGTCTGTAACGATATCACCCGTCCGACGCCCTATCAGACGATTCTGCCGGCTCTGCTCGCTGAATTGAACCATGTCCCTGATGAGGCCATCACTCTGCTGATTGCCACAGGGACGCACAGGGCCAACACGCCGGCCGAGCTCAGAACGATGTTCGGCGAGCGAATCGTGGACAGGTTTCGGATCGCGCAGAATGATGCCCGCGACCGTGATTCGCACGCCCTGGTGGGAACGACCACGAGCGGCAACGAGATCTGGATTCACAAGGAATACCTTCGCTGTGACGTGCGCATCCTCACGGGCTTCATCGAGCCGCATTTCTTTGCCGGCTTCTCCGGCGGGGGCAAAGCCGTCATGCCGGGCCTGGCACTTCTGGAAACCATCGCGCGGAACCACCACGCCCGGAACATCGACCACCCGATGGCCGCTTCGTGTGTGGCGCAGGGCAACCCCGTGTGGGAGGAAATTCGGGAAGCGGCTCTGATGACCGCACCGATGCTTCTCCTGAACGTGGCGCTCAACCGCGATAACCAGATCACCGCGGTCTTTGCCGGTGACCTGATGCGAGCGCACGAGCAAGGCTGTGCGTATGTCAAGCGGCGCGCGCTGGCCTCGGTCGATGCACTGTACGACATTGTCATCACGAGCAACTGCGGCTATCCGCTCGATCAGAACCTCTACCAATCGGTGAAGGGTATGAGTGCGGCCGCCGGCATCGTGAAGAAGGGCGGGGCCATCATCGTGGCCGCCGATTGCTGCGACGGCATCCCCGACCACGGCGAGTATAAGAGGCTGCTGTTTGAGTCCGCCGGTCCCGCCGCACTGCTTGAGAAAATACGAGCCGGCACTTGTCCTTGCCAGGATGCATGGCAGGCGCAGATTCACGCCTCGGTGTGTGAGAAAGCAGACGTGTACCTATGTAGTCACAATCTGACCGATGAAGACATCACGCGGGCCATGCTCAAGCCCTGCCGGGACGTCGCGGCAACGGTGAATCGATTGCTCGAATCCCACGGCCGGGATGCTTCCATTTGCGTGCTGCCCGAAGGGCCACAAACGATCTGCAAAATAGGCGATGCTCGATGAAGATTGTCGTGGCATTGGATTCGTTCAAAGGCTCGCTGACAGCGGTGCAGGCCTGTGACGTCGTCGCCGAGGCCATTCGTTCTACGGTGCCGCAGGCGGAAGTCGTGGCCAAACCGATGGCCGATGGCGGCGAAGGCACGGCCGCGGTCCTGATGGCGGCCGCCGGCGGGCAATGGGTCAGCCAAACCGTGATGGGCCCGCTGCCGGAAATGCAGGTCGAGGCCGGCTTCGTCTGGCTTGCCAATCAGCGGGGTGGCAGCGGCAAGGCCGAAGGCTTTGCCGCTGGCGGACGGGCGAACCATCGGCAAGCTGCGCTTGCCGCTGCCACCCGGCAATCATCAATCCGCAATCGCAAGGGGGCGGCCCTGGTTGAGATGGCCACGGCCAGCGGTCTGCCTTTGCTGAAGCCTGAGCAGCGGAATCCTTTGAAAACGACAACCTACGGCACGGGACAACTCATCCGGGCGGCTATCGATTACGGCGCGAGCCATATCCTTCTTGCCATTGGCGGCAGCGTCACGGTCGATGGCGGAGTGGGTGCGGCCATGGCCTTGGGCTGGCGGTTTCTCACGAAGGACGGACGGGAAATCGGTTTCGGCGGCGGTCAGCTCTTGCATATCGCAACGATTGTTGCACCTGTTTGTAGTGTGCCCGTAAGGGCATCGAAGGAAACGCCTCACGGCGTCACTACGAACGATGCCGTGTGCCTCTCAGCGGCGGCTGTCGAGGTGTTGTGCGACGTGGATAACCCTTTGACGGGCGAGCATGGGGCGGCGCGGGTGTACGGGCCTCAGAAGGGGGCGACGCCGGAGATGGTGGAGACGCTCGATGCAGGTCTTGCGCATTTGGCCCGACTGGTCCGGGAGCAGCTCGGCCGGGACATCGCGCACTTGCCTGGCGCGGGGGCGGCCGGGGGGCTGGCAGCCGGGGCGGTTGCTTTCATGGATGCCCGGCTGGTTTCCGGCATCGAGGCGGTCATGTCGCAAACCCGCCTGCGGGAGGCGGTGACCGGGGCGGACTGGGTGCTTATGGGCGAGGGCTGTTTCGACGAGCAGTCGCTGCGGGGCAAGGTCGTCTCAGGCGTCACACGGGTCGCCCGCGAGGCCGGCGCGCGAGTCGGGGTCCTGGCGGGGCAGGTCCGGCTGCCGCCCGAGAGGTACCGGCAGGCCGGGATTGAAGCGGCGGTGACTTGCATGGAGGACGGGATGGAATTAGACTACGCGATGACGCACGGCCGGATGCTCCTCGATTGTGCCGCCCGTCGATTTGTACGCGATTGTGTTTGCTGAAACAGGAGTTCGGCAAAATGGAGATTAGGCTTGCTTGAGGAAGGAAAATCGTCTTTGTGATTTTTCCTTCCGAAAGGGCAAGTGCTTGATGCGCAACCAGTCAGGGTGATTATTCAAGGAAACCCCGGAACCGATTTCCTTGAATAATACAAGCCTAATCTCCATTTTGCAGAAGCTCACTTAGAAGGAGATGCAGCGATGAAGCCAGTATCCCGAGAACGTGGTGATGGAAAAATCAATCGTCGGACATTCGTCAAGGCCGGTGCGGCTGCGGCCCTGACGGCCGCCTCCTGGTCCCGCGTCCACGGCGCCAACGAACGGATCGGCGTCGGCATGATCGGCATCGGTCTGATGGGGCGCATTCACACGCGCAACTTCGTCAAGCAGCCCGATGTCTCGGTCGTCGGCATCTGCGATACCTACGACCCGCGGGCGGACGTCGGCGCGGAAATCGTCGGGGGCAACGTCCTGAAGTGCCGGGACTTCCGGCGGCTGCTCGACAACAAGGATATCGACGCCGTGGTGGTGTCCACGCCCGACCACTGGCACGCGCTGATCACCATGCTCGCCTGCGCCGCGGGCAAGGACGTGTATGTGGAGAAGCCCCTGACGCTGTTCGTGCGCGAAGGGCGGTGGATGATCGACGTCGCGAAGCGCTACCAGCGCGTGGTTCAGGTCGGCGTGCAGAACCGCTCGGGCCCGAACTTCCAGCGGGCCCGCGAGTTCGTGCAGCAGGGAAAGCTGGGCCAGATCGTGGCGGTGCAGGACACCTATTGCCGCAACCTCATGCCCGGCTTCGGCAACCCGCCGGACCAGGACCCACCCAAGGAGCTGGACTGGGACATGTGGCTCGGCCCCGCCCCCAAGCGAGCGTACAACCCCAATCGCGGCATCTACCACTTCCGCTGGATCTGGGACTACGCCGGCGGGCAGATGACCAACCTGGGCCAGCACTCGCTCGATATCGTGCAGTGGTTCACCGGCGCGAGCGCCCCGAAGTCGGTCTACAGTACCGGTGGTCGGTCCTACCTCAAGGACAACATGGAGACGCCGGACAACCAGGACGTGCTGATCGACTACCCCGGCTTCACGGGCGTCTGCCAGTACCGCGAGGCCACCCAGGGGCGCGCGGGCCTGGGGATGGGCGGCGTCATGTTCTATGGCACGCGCGGCATGATGTCGGTAGGCCGCAGCGGCTACGAAGTGTTTCCGGATCGCAAGGCCGACCCCTTCGGCACCATGGCCAATATCCTGGGTGGGCACCCGGTGGGCGGGCCGCAGCCTGTGCAGGAGCCAAAGGACCAGTTCTGGACCGAGAAGGAAAAAGACTCCAGCGGCGACGGCGCCAAGGACTACGTCCAGCATGCGCGTGACTTCCTCGAATGCATGCGCTCGCGCCGGCAGCCGCTCGCCGATATCGAGAGCGCGCACGCCGTGGCGACGACGTGTCACCTGGCCAATATCTCCCTGCGGGTCGGGCGCAAGGTTGTATGGGACGCCGAGAAAGAACAGATCGTCGGCGATCCGCAGGCCAACGCGATGCTGACCCGCCCGTATCGCAGCCCGTGGGACAAGGAGCTGCGCAGTCTCAAGGTGAGTTGAGCCATGTACCATCGCAGAGAAATCTTGTTGTCGATAGACGATGGGTGGCAGCGGCAAGCGCCAGCTTGCCGATGGCTCCTGCGTGCTCTGCGATACCATCGGCAAGCTACGCAGGCTCCGCTTGCCGCTGCCACCCGCGCAGCCCGCGGGACAAGGAGCTGCGCCATCTCAAGGTGAGTTATGTACCATCGCAGAGAAATCCTGTTCTCGATGGCCGGGGCGATAGCGGGCGCGCAGTTGCGGATCGCCACGGCGACCCAAATCCGCAATCCACAATCCGCAAGCCGCAATCGAAATGGCTTGGGCATCTGCACCGATTCCTACGCTCTGCGCGGTCGTGAGGACCGGAAGGTTCGTGAGGCCGGAGAGCGGTTCACGGAGCCGCTGCGGTTTCTGGAATATTGCCACAACCTCGGGGCCGGCGGCATCCAACTGGAGATCGGCAAACGGGAGGAGGCCTACGCGTCGCGCCTGCGCCGGCAGGCGCAGGACTGGGACATGTTCGTCGAAGCGTGCATCCGCCTGCCGAAAGATCCAGCCGATCTGGAGCGGTTTGAGGCCGAGGTGGTGACGGCCAAGAACGCCGGGGTCATTGTGATCCGCGTGGTCATTCCCAGTCAGGGCTCGGGCCGGCGATATGAAGCGTATGACTCGGCCGAGGCCTTTCGCGAGACGCGGGCCCGCGGCCGGCGGATGCTGGAGCTGGCGGAGCCGGTTGTGGCGCGTCATCGTATACGACTGGCCGTCGAGAATCACAAGGATGAGCGCATTGCCGAGCGACTCGAAACTCTCAAAGCCATCAGCAGCGAGTACGTCGGCGCGTGCGTCGACACGGGCAATGACATCTCCTTTTTGGAAGACCCCATGGCGGTGGTCGAGGCATATGCCCCGTGGGCGTTCTCCGTCCATCTTAAGGACATGGCCGTCCGGGAATACGAGGACGGCTTCCTGCTGGCGGAAG